>OODB01001245.1_pt1 | contig 18757 bp, 16 predicted proteins | sample 1671721 | NCBI WGS metagenome assembly OODB01 (sample SAMN06348185, study PRJEB24527) | human gut metagenome | biome: human gut; feature: ankylosing spondylitis patient; material: feces | host: Homo sapiens | place: China | collected 2015-10
ATTTTCATCTCGAAGCCTTGCTCGTTATTGGAATCATAAACCATCACTGCACCTCGTGCACGTTCATCCTGACAAATTCGTTCCCACAACAATTCACGAATTTTTACATTGACTTTTCCAATAAAGACGCCCGGCTTTAATTCCAGAAACCAACGTGTCAATTCTCCCCTGACAGATTCCGGAGCACAATCCATTACAATCACTGTCATTCTTTTATCTCCTGTCCTGCATAGTTTTTCCCTCCGCGAATAGTATTTCCATCTTGCTCCCACAGATCTCCTGCTCTAATAGCATTATCCTGTTGGCTGTCTGCATCGCCTTGTAATATCCATGCAATATCCCGTGCAATTCGTTCGAGTAAATGAATTCTGGCAAAATACTTTCGACAACAAATTCTTGTTTCTTTGGTTAAATCTCCGCCTTTTTTCACTACTTCAAATGCTGCTGGTATAGTAGTTTCAGCTTTATATAAATCTGCAATATCATAGACAAAAGATAACTGTTTTCCTGTATGAATAAAACCTAATCCTGCAGAATATCCCAATGATATAATAGCTGCATGACAAATGCCATATAACAATGCATTTCCTTCTGACAATGCCTGATTAATTGGATCAGATGCATCCCAGTCATCCTGTTTATACGAACGTTTTTTCCATTGAATCCCAGTTATTTTACCTGCCAGCTCATACGCTTTTCTAATGCGAATTCCTTCCATCCCTCGCAGTTGCTGCAATGTCTTATTGGACACATCCATTTTAGGGAACCGAAACGCATACATCCGTTTTGCAACCTCTAAATGCATTGTATCATCCATACAAGCCTTGGCCTGAATAAGAAGATTTTTTGCACTTCTGGTTTCTCCAATACCTGATGCATAAAATCGTCCCATTTTTTCTCCGCACCAGATTGCCATACATCCATTTTCACAAATAGCACGAATGGCTGCATGAGTAATGCTGACACCTGGCCCAATCAACAAACACGTCATTGCTGCAATGGGGATAGGCACTCGTCCGTCTTTTTTAATTGCAACAATCGCTGTATCATTTTGTTCTATAATTGCATGTTCTATGTACAAATATGAAACACTATCCCGTAGTTTGGGAAGTTCCTGAAGATTTTTCATTTTATCCATCCTCTCTTAAATATTTCTCCCCACGTGCGTGGGGCAAATGCATCCAATGAAAATAACGTGCTGACAGACTTCTATTTCTCCCCACGTGCGTGGGGCAAATATAATGGCAGTTGCCACTACAGTAGCAATAATCGGTTCATCCCCACGTGCGTGGGGCAAATAATCGAAGGCGGGACAAGGACAATGTGTCTGCCGGTTCATCTCCACGTGCGTGGGGCAAATTGAGAATCATTCGCTGGGTTCACAGATGTATAAGGTTCATCCCCACGTGCGTGGGGCAAATCATGGTCGGTGCATCCTCGCCGGACTTCGTGTAGGTTCATCCCCACGTGCGTGGGGCAAATGCATCGGCTTGCCGCAAATATCATACACGCGCTTTGCGCACTGATAAATCAGATTGCTCTCATCGCTCGGCACATGTTCGCCATGCGTCGCGAAAATCTCAATGGAGTCGTTCTCCTCCATATAAAATGTATTGTATAAATTCAGCGCAATGCCAATCGAGTCAAAACCCGGACCCATATTTGCGCTTGTTGCAGGTACTCTTACAGTAATCATATCACAGCAGCCTCATACAGCCCAGAACATTGCCGAGCTGTGCTTTCTTTTCATTCATTTCAGCAGTCGTCAGAACATCAGTCAGGACAGCAGCTTCTTCTGCCTGTACCGGCCCCAGCACCTTGCTGTTCGGGAACGCCTGTGCCAGCTTGTCTGCGGCATCTGCTCCCTGTACGCGAATATACCAGTTGGAAGCGAACGTGTCAAGCGAACGAACCAGATTTTTGCTGCCGTCACCCCAGCCAATGCTGCGGCGCTTGTTTTTGTGTACTGCGCAGTCGATGACGTCGGCAGCAACGGCGGAAGCGGTTGCGAGCTTGCCGGCGCCCTGACCGTAAAACATCGCATCACCGAGCATATCGCCGGTCACGAGAATGCCGTTAAACACGCCGGTCACGCAGGCAAGCGGGCTGCTCTTCTTGACAAAATGCGGAGCCACAAACGCATAGAACGTGCCGTCCTCCTGCAAAACGGTTCTGCCCAGCAGCTTGACAACACTGTCAGCCTGCTCTGCATATGCTACATCCTGCAGCGTAATCGCCGTAATGCCTTCGGTCTCAACCTTTTCCGGCGCCACGTTGTCTCCGTATGCGATGTCTGCCAAAATACAAACCTTGCGGCAGGCATCGATGCCCTCTACGTCAGCTGCCGGATTTGCCTCTGCATAGCCGAGCTCCTGTGCTTCCTTGAGTGCGGTCGCAAAGTCCAAGCCGCCGTCAATCATGCGGTTCAGGATATAGTTGGTCGTGCCGTTGAGAATGCCGGTAATCTGCGTCAGATGGTTTGCGGTCAGGCAGCGCTGCATCGGGCGGATAATCGGAATGCCGCCGCCGACGGATGCCTCAAACAGATAATTGACGTTTTTCTGTGCCGCAATCTCCAGCAGCTCTGCGCCGTGTGTTGCCACCAATTCCTTATTGGACGTGACGACATTTTTTCCCGCTTCCAAGCTGCGCTTGGTAAAGGTATATGCTGCGCCCTTGCCGCCCATGGTCTCGATGACGATGCTGACCTCCGGATCATTTTCAATGACGGCAAAATCCTTGACAAATCGCTCCTGATGCGGTTCGTTCGGAAAATCGCGCAGATCCAGAATATATTTTACTTCGATTGCCTCTCCTGCATTGCGGGCAATGGTGTCCGCATTGCGCTCAAGAACTTCAAGGGTGCCGGAACCGACGGTTCCAAAACCCAAAATTGCAGCTTTCAACATGGTTTTTCCTCCTTATTTGTCATTCCTTCGCCAGAATCTCCATACGAGATACACCAGCAATGGCAAGAATCTCAGACATCATCTGCTCCACCGGCCGGTTCATTTCGCCGGTGCGCGCCGCTACGGTCACAGCCGCCTGCCCGTTGACAGGAATTGACTGGTTAATGGTCAGAATATTTGCACCGGCGCGGGCAAATACAGACAAAACCTCGGACAGAACGCCCGCCTCATCCGTGACCATCAAATTAAACGTGATGATGCTGTGTGTTGCCGCCTCAAACAGCGGTTTGATTCCATCTTTATATTTGTAATATGCGCTTCGGCTAAGCCCCACCTGCTGCGTTGCTTCGCCAATGGTTCGGCATATGCCGCTTTGCAGATTTCGATTGACCTGCGCCACCTTCAGGAATACCTCCGGCAGCAGGGACGAGTCTACAATATAATATTTCGGCTGCTGTTCCAATTGTCTCTCGGCTCCTTTCAGAAGGCGTATTTGTGTCTTTCTGTGAAAAACATTTGTTTTTGCAGCATTGCTATCATACCATAAAAACCGACAACCGCGCAACCCTTTTTCGGCAAAATTCTCATATGTCCCGCAATCTCCGCACAAAAGAAGGGAGAACCGGTGTCTTCCGGTTCTCCCTGAGAATGTTTTGGTTACTTTGTAATGTTGGTGATAATGACGGCGCTCTGTGCGCGGGTTGCGTTGCCGCACGGATCCAGTGTTCCGTTTGCATTGCCACTAATTACACCGGACGCAACCGCCCAGTTGACAGCCTCCCATGCGTATTCATCAATCTGATTCGTATCGGTGAATCTGCCCTCCAGATCCTGCTGCTCCGCGCTCGGGCTTCCCGCACGATGGAACAGAATCACGGCGATATCTTCGCGCTTGATGGGGTCATTCGGTCCGAATTTGCCGCCCGGATATCCGCTGACCAAACCGGTCTCTGCCGCCCAAGTGACGGCTGCTGTATACCACTGGTTCTGCGGCACATCCGAGAACTGTCCCGTATACGTCACTGCCGGTCTGCCCGCGATGTTGTACAGGATCTGTGCGAACTGCGCACGGGTTACCTTGCCATGAATGCCAAAGTTGACACAGGTCATGCCTGCCATATAGCCCTTGTTATAGACATTGTGAATCTGCGAGGTTCCCCAGAAGCCTGCGTATACATCGTAGTACGGCAAAATCTTTTCCTTTGTCACGCCGGTCTTATACTGCGGCAGCGTGTCATTTGCGGAGAATGCAATCAGGCTCGGATACTGCATCCGATCGACAAAGTCCACGTCATCTACGACATGACCGTACATGTTGTTTACCGTTGTGCAGAAATACTCCGTGCGGTCGCTGCCGGTATCATTCCATGTGACGTCTATGCCGGTCCAATACAAGCCATACTTGACATTGTTCCACATGTGCTTGCCGGATTCACTGACAATCACAGTTGCATTGATGCCGAGCTTGCTGCCCAGCAGCTGCAAGGCACGGGAATAGCCCTCGCACACCGGACCTACCGTCTTGCCGGAGCTGCTCAAAATCGCACCCGCCGAAGACCACGGCGCACCGGATACGTTCTTCTGGTATTCTTCCATGCTTCCATTTACTGCGTCATAATTGTACGAATTATTGTCACACAGCCAAGTATTCAAAAAATCCAGCTGCTCATAGGCGGTCTCATATCGCGCTGCCTGCTTGGTGATTTCGTTCACCTTGCTGTCCAGCGCCTGCTTCATAGCCACACGCTCTTCATAGGTCTCAAATCCCTTGCGGAATCCCGGCGAAACATAGACCGTAATCTGGTTTTCTCTCTCTCCCAGAGAATAGGCCATATACGAAAAACCGTTGGAGTAGAACATCTCCGGACAATCACAGTCGATGCTGCGATATACGAGCCAGCCTATATCCATCGCGAAATTGTACAGCATCTGATGATAGTCATCCTGGCTGACGCCGAGCTGCGAACGCTCCGGCACGGAAAACGTAACGCCCAGCTTTTGTTCGCCGGTGTCGTCATCGCGGAAGATGGCACTGCTGGTGCCCTTCTGCAAATCCGCCTTGATATTGTCATACATTTTTTTCATCGCAGAGCCGACATAAATGGACTTTTTGCCAAAATTATAATAATAATTCGGCAGCTGCTCGCCATAGCTGCTAAAATTATCCGTTGTCATTTCTGCCGCATTTTTGCTCACTGAGCCATCGTTCTGTGCATAGTTTTTGCTGCACGCAATGGTCGTAAAGGTTGCATTTTTCAGCTGTGCTTCATGTTCCGTCTGCGAGTACACCTTCGCTTGGTACACCGTGCCGGACACTCCCGCCCGCGTGACGAACCGGTTGGCATCCGGTCTGACCTCGGTTTGCACCGCAAACGCCGATGGAATGCTTGCGCACAACAGGGCAAATGCCAGCAGATACGCCGTAATTCTCTTTTTCATATAATCCCTTCCTTCCATGTTTTGTGGATAGCCCTATTGTACCATATGACCGAATCAATGTCTATCTTCCCGGCTCATTTGCACATTCTTTCACAAAAAATCAATACACAAAAAAGAGAGCGCACAAGCGCCCTCTTTTTGTATTCGTCAGCAATCAAATATGAAATTCCGATTTTTCGCTCATCAGCATGACCATAACAGCCTTCTGCGCGTGCAGTCTGTTCTCGGATTCTTCGAAAATCTCATCTGCATGCTCTTCCAGCACTTCATCCGTGATTTCTTCACCGCGATGTGCCGGCAGACAGTGCTGTACCATAACGCCTTCCTTGCAGCAGGACAGCAGGTCGTGATCCACCGTGAAGCCTGCAAACGCCGCACGGCGCTTTTCTGCTTCGGCTTCCTGTCCCATGCCAATCCATGCATCCGTAAACAAGACATCTGCGTTGTCTGCTGCCTGATGAATGTCATGGCTCAGTTCAAACGATGCGCCTTGCTTTTTCATCTCCTCTGCGAATGCCAGCACCTTGGCGTCCGGCTCATAGCCCTCCGGCGTTGCCACCGACACCTTCATGCCAACCTTCAGACAGCCGACAATCAGAGAATTGCACATGTTGAATCCGTCACCGACAAAGCCCATCTTCAAACCTTCCAGCTGCGCAAAATGCTCGCGCACGGTCATGAGGTCGGCGAGCACCTGACACGGATGTGCAAAATTCGTCAGGCCATTGATGACCGGAATGCTGCCGCAGTCCGCCAAGGTTTCCGCCTCTTCCTGATCGTAGGTGCGGATGACAATGCCGTCCAGATACCGAGACAGCACGCGCGCGGTGTCCTTGACCAGCTCGCCGCGGCCGATCTGCAAGTCGTGGTTGGTCAGAAACAGCGCCTGACCGCCCAGCTGATACATGCCGGTTTCAAACGAAACACGTGTGCGCGTCGAGAACTTCTGGAAAATCATGCCGAGGCTCTTGCCTTCCAGATGGCGATGCGGAATGTTGTGTCTCTTTTCGTACTTGAGCTGATCTGCCAAGTCCAGAATGTTGATGATATCATCCTTGGAGCAGTCGAGCAGCTTTAAAAGATTGTTCATTGTGTGTGCCTCCTTGCTCACTTGCACAGTACCGACTGCATCACAGCGAGCGCTTCATCCATTTCCTCATACGAAATGGTGAGCGGCGGCAGCAGACGAATGACGTTGGTGCCTGCGGTCAGAACCAGAACACCCTTGTCCATAATCTCAGCGACAATTTCTGCACGCTGCTCTGCATCGACGACAATGCCGACCATCAGACCGAGACCGCGTACGCCCTTAACCTTGTCAGAGCCCATTGCCATGATTTTATCTTCCAGATACTTGCCCTTTTCCTGTACCGCCTGCAGGAATTCCGGCTTGGTCACTTCGGACAGCACAGCATTGGCGGATGCACAGCACATCGGCGTGCCGCCAAACGTTGTCGCATGGGTGCCGGGGCCGAGAACCTCATCACAGGTGGTGTTTGCCATGACAGCGCCAATCGGCACACCGCCGCCGAGTCCCTTTGCCATCGAGACAACATCCGGCTTGATGCCGTACTGCTGGAAGCAGAACAGCGAGCCGGTACGGCCGATGCCGGTCTGTACTTCGTCAACGAGCAGCAGCAAATCGCGCTCCTTACAGAACGCAGCGACTTCTTGTACAAAGCTCTGATCCAGCGGCATGACGCCGCCTTCGCCCTGAATCAGCTCCATCATGACAGCGCAGGTGTGTTCGTTGACATTGGCACGGATGGAGTCCATGTTGTTTGCCTCAGCGTATGCAAAGCCCTCGGTAAACGGGAAGAAATACTGATGGAACTTGTCCTGACCGGTCGCCTTGAGCGTTGTCACGGTGCGGCCGTGGAAGGAATTGCGCAGGGTGACAATCTCTGCACGTCCCTCGCCGTACTTGTCATACGAATACTTTCTTGCGAGCTTGATCATGCCCTCGTTCGCCTCTGCACCGGAGTTCGCGAAGAACACCTTACCCATGCCGGTCTGCTCCACCAGCGTCTTGGCAACCTGCACCATCGGCGCAGTGGTGAACAGATTGGATACATGCATCAGCTTGTGCGCCTGCTCCGTGATGGCGTTGACAATCTTTTCGTTGTCATATCCCAGACAGCACACGCCGATGCCGCTGGTCAGATCAATGTAGCGCTTGCCCTCTACATCCCACAGCTGTGCGCCCTTGCCGTGATCCAGTGCGATGGAAAAACGACCATAGGTATGCATCACATACTGATTTTCCTGATCTTTCAGTTCCTGATATGTCATAATCTTCGATTTCCCTTCCTCTTAATAGAACATCGTACCGACACCCGCATCGCTGAACAGCTCGATCAGAATCGAGTGCTCCACGCGGCCGTCCTGAATGTTCGCCTGACGCACGCCCTCGCGGACAGCTTCCACACAGCAGTCCACCTTTGGAATCATGCCGCCTGCAATGACGCCGTCCTTGATGAGCTTCGGCACGGCGGATACCTTAATTTCCGGAATCAACGTATTTTCATCGTTGCGGTCACGCAGCAGACCGCGCACATCGGTGAGCAAAATCAGCTTTTCCGCCTGCAGCGCCACTGCCAGCTTGGAAGCGGCGAGGTCTGCATTGATGTTGTAGCTGGTGTCATCGTCCACGCCCATAGCAGCCGTGGACACAACCGGAATATATCCATCCTCCAGCATATCATTGACGAGTTTCGGATTTACCTTGACAATATCGCCGACATAGCCGTAATCCGTGCCGTCCTCGTCTTTTTTGCGAACCGCCTGCAGCAGACCGTCATCCATGCCGCTCAGACCGACACCGGAACCGCCCGCCTTATTGAGCAGGGATACCAATTCCTTGTTGACCTTGCCGCACAGAACCATCTGCACGATGTCCATGGTCTCACGGTCGGTATAGCGCAGACCCTTGACAAATTCCGACTGCTTGCCAATTTTCTTGAGCATGCCGCTGATTTCCGGACCGCCGCCGTGCACAACAACGATGCGCACGCCGACCAGACTCAGCAGAACGATGTCATGAATCACGGCGTCCTTGAGGTCTTCGTTAATCATGGCATTGCCGCCGTATTTTACAACGACGGTCTTGCCATAGTATTTCTGAATGTGCGGCAACGCCTCAATCAGCATCTGCGCACGGTATTTCTCCATATTTTCGAAATTTTCCAGCATTGTCTTTCGTTTTCCTCCGATTACGTGCGATAGTCGCCGTTGATGCGAACGTAATCATAGGTCAGGTCACAGCCGTAGGCGGTTGCTTCCTCCTCGCCTTCCTGAATATCTACATCAATGGAAACTTCCTTCTCGAGCAGAATTTTCTTTGCAGCATCCTCATCAAAATCGACTGCTTCGCCGTTTTCACAAACGGTGATGGAACCCGCTGCGCTGGAGAAACCAATGTTGATAAATTCCGGACGGAACGGTGCCTTGGAATAGCCCATGGCACACAGCACACGGCCCCAGTTCGCATCTGCGCCGTACATCGCCGCCTTGACCAAGCTGGATGCAATGACTGCCTTTGCCAGACGCTCTGCGTACTCCTCGGCGCGGGAATGCTTGACCGTGCAGGAAATCAGGCGGGAAGCACCCTCGCCGTCTGCTGCCATCTTCTTTGCCAATGTCAGTGCCACTTCGTACAGTGCATTATAGAACGCATGATACTCCTCGCTCTTCCAGTCGAGCAGCTCGTTGCCTGCCATGCCATTTGCCATGACAATGCAGGTGTCATTGGTAGAGGTATCGCCGTCCACAGAAATGCGGTTAAAGGTCTTGGAAACGACCTCGCGCAGCGCGGAGCGCAGCAAAGACGGGTCAATGGCACAGTCGGTCGTGATGAAGCACAGCATGGTGCCCATGTTCGGATGAATCATGCCGGAGCCCTTTGCAATGCCGCCGATATGGCAGGTTTTGCCGCCGCAGGTAAATGCAACAGCTGCCGTCTTTTCTACGGTATCCGTGGTCATGATGGCATTGTTGGCCGCCTGCGAAGCAGCTGCCGATGCTTCCAGCTTGGAAGCGACTTCATCCATATGTGCTTCAATCGTCTCAACGTTCAGTCTCTGACCAATGACGCCGGTGGAGCCGACGAGTACCTTGTCCTCATCCACACCGGCAGCCTTTGCGGCAGCTGCCGCCATGCGCTTGGCATTTTCCATGCCCTCCGGTGCGCAGGCATTGGCGTTGCCAGAGTTTGCGACAATCGCCTGAGCCAGACCATTTTCCAGATGCTCCATGCAGACATAGATCGGCGCAGCCTTTACACGGTTGCTGGTAAAGGTCGCTGCCGTTGCTGCAACGGTATCGCTGACGATGAGCGCCAGATCGTTTTTATCTGCCGGACTGTTTGCCTTGACGCCGCAGTGCACGCCTGCTGCGCGGAAGCCTTTTGCGGCGCAAACGCCGCCTTCAATCTTTTTCATGATGATTCCTCTTTATATGTCAATCGCGGTGGTTATATTCGTATCAAATGGTAAGACCTGTGGTCTCTTCAAAGCCCAGCATCAGGTTCATGTTCTGAACCGCAGCGCCGGATGCTCCCTTGCCCAGATTGTCAAACAGTGCCGTGACAATGGTCTGTTCTTCATGACCGCACACAATGAGCTGCAGGCTGTCGTGTCCCGCCATGCCGCTGGAATAAATAACCGGTTCTTCGCCGCCAAACGGTGCGGTGCGCACGAGCTTCTGTCCCTCATAGTACTTGGTCAGTGCCGCATGAATGTCCTGCGCAGTCGGCTGACCCGGCAGACGGCTGTTGTGCAGCATAATGGTCGATGCCATGCCCTTATAGTAATCGCCCAGAATCGGGACAAACACCGGCTTTTCCTGCAGACCGCAGACGTGCACCATCTCCGGCAGATGCTTATGTTTGAGCGTCGTGCCGTAAATGCGGTGTGAATCGTGACGCGGATCCCTGTTCGGGTCCTCATACTCGGCAATCAGCTTCTTGCCGCCGCCGGAATAGCCGGTCAGGGACGAGCAGGTGAGCGGATAATCCGCCGGAACAATGCCCAGCTTGACAAGCGGGTATACGGAGGAAATAAAGCCCGATGCATGGCAGCCCGGATTGGCAACGCGCTTAGATTTCATAATCGCTGCGCGATGTGCCTCGGACAGCTCGGCAAAGCCGTAGTCCCATGCCGGATCGGTTCTGTGTGCTGTCGACGCGTCGATAAACCGCGTCGTATCGTTCTCGCACAGAGCAACCGCTTCGCGTGCCGCTGCGTCCGGCAGACACAGGAATACAATATCCGCCGCATTGATAAATTTCTTGCGCTCTGCGGTATCCTTGCGCTTGTCCTCATCAATGAGAATCAAATCAATGTCATCACGGGAACCCAATCTCTCAAAAATTTGCAGACCGGTCGTTCCTTCTTTTCCGTCTATATATACTACAGGTTTCATGGTCATCTCTCCCAACAATTACGTGCGCAGCTCTGCGCGCATGTCTTCCAGCTGTTCCTCTGCGTCCTTCAGGAACGACTCCACCTTCTTGATCTGGCGTGTCACTTCCTTCGGAGCCGGTCCGCCGGTAACCGAACGGCCCTCTACACAGGTCTTGAGATCCAGTGCCTCATATACATCGGCATCGAAATAGTTCGAGATGGACTTGAAATCCTTGAGCGTCATGGTTTCCAGCGTCTCATCTGCATGAATGCAGGTATTGACCAGACGTCCGACAATCATATACGCATCGCGGAACGGAACACCCTTCTTGGTCAGGTAATCCGCACAGTCAGTTGCATTGATGAAGCCCTGACTTGCCGCCTTGCGCATATTCTTCTTGCGCAGGGTCATGGTGCGGAACATCGGCGCAAATACCTGCAAGCACTGCTTGACGGTATCAATCGCGTCAAATACGCACTCCTTATCCTCCTGCATGTCCTTGTTGTATGCAAGCGGCAGCGCCTTCATGGTCGTGAGCAGTGTCATCAAATCGCCGTATACACGGCCGGTCTTGCCGCGAATCAGCTCGCAGACGTCCGGATTCTTCTTCTGCGGCATGATGGAGGAGCCGGTGGAATATGCATCGTCCAGCTCGGCAAACCGCCACTCCCAAGAACACCAAGAGATAACTTCTTCGGACAGACGGGACAGATGCATCATCATCAGAGACAGACAGCTCATCAGCTCAATGCAGTAGTCGCGGTCGGATACGCCGTCCAGCGAATTTTCGGTCACGCGGGCAAAGCCGAGCTTGTCACAGACAAACTGACGGTCAATCGGGTACGTTGTGGAAGCCAGCGCACCGGAGCCGAGCGGAAGTTCGTCCATGCGCTCATAACAATCTTCCAGACGGGAAATATCGCGGCGCAGCATCTGCGCATATGCCATCATGTAATGACCGAATGTGGTCGGCTGTGCGCGCTGCAGATGGGTATAGCCCGGCATAACCGTGTCCAGATTGTCCTTTGCCTTGGCAATCAGCTCCTTCTCGAAGGCAATTGCCAGTTCCATAATCTCGCAGATTTCCTTCTTGACATACATACGCATATCCAGTGCGACCTGATCGTTTCTGGAGCGCGCAGTATGCAAGCGCTTGCCAGTGTCGCCGATGCGCTTGGTCAGCGCAACCTCGACATTCATATGAATATCCTCGTATTCCGGATTGAATACATCCAGCTCGCCGGCGTCTACTTCCTTCAGAATTTCCTTGAGGCCGGCTACGATTTTCTCAGACTCGTGCTCCTCAATGATTCCCTGCTTGCCCAGCATGGTAGCGTGGGCGATGGAACCGGTAATATCCTCACGATACAGACGACCGTCGAACTGAATGGAGGAATTGAAATCATTTACTACGTCATTGGTTTCCTTCTGGAAACGTCCAGCCCAAAGTTTCATGGGATTTTCTCCTTTGTTCCGGCGCAATCGCCGGTATTTTCGTGTTCTTTTGCTAAAACTGCTAAAACGCACAATGGGCGGGCAATCACGCCCGCCCGATTGCGAAAATCGTGCTCGATGTTGTATTTCTTACTCTACGCTCGGGAACGCAACGTCTGCCTGCTGTTCCTTCAGCGCACGAACCTTGAGCGGCAGGCCGAACAGATTGATGAATCCTTCGGAATCTGCCTGGTTGTACATGTCATCCTCAGCGAAGGTTGCCATTGCCTCGGAATGCAGGGTGTACGGAGAGGTTACGGATGCCGGAATGATGTTGCCCTTGTACAGCTTCAGCTTGACATCGCCGGTAACCGTCTTCTGGGTCTCGTCAACAAATGCGCTCAGCGCCTTGCGCAGCGGGGTGTACCACTGACCGTTGTAAACCAGCTCGCCGAACTTCTTGTAATGTGTGGTTTCCTTGTCCAGCGTGATTTCTTCCAGCTTCTTGTGTGCTGCGTACATGATTGCACCGCCCGGTGTCTCGTATACGCCGCGGCTCTTCATGCCTACCAGACGGTTCTCTACCAGATCCAGCAGACCGATGCCGTTTGCGCCGCCCAGCTCATTCAGCTTCTTGAGCAATGCAACGGATTCCATCTCCTCGCCGTCAACAGCGGTCGGAACGCCCTGCTCGAAATGAATGGTAACGTAAGTCGGCTTGTCCGGTGCCTGCTCCGGAGAAACGCCCATCTCGAGAATCTCGTCATACTTCGGCTCGTTTGCCGGATCCTCCAGATCCAGACCCTCATGGGACAGATGCCAAATGTTCTTGTCCTTGGAGTAGTTGGTCTCGCGGTTAATCTTCAGCGGAATGTTGTGTGCTTCTGCGTAATCAATTTCCTTGTCGCGGCTGTCCAGCTCCCAGAAACGCCACGGAGCCAGAACCTGCATCTCCGGTGCGAAAGCCTTGATAGCCAGCTCGAAACGAACCTGATCGTTGCCCTTACCGGTGCAGCCATGTACGATGGTGTCTGCGCCTTCCTTCTTAGCGATCTCAACAAGACGGCGAGCGATGATCGGACGAGCAAAGGAAGTACCCAGCAGGTAGCCCTCGTAGTCTGCGCCGGCCTTCATGGTCGGGATAATGTAATCATCAACGAATTCCTTGGTCAGATCCATGACGTACAGCTTGGAAGCGCCGGTCTTGAGTGCCTTCTCTTCCAGACCGTCCAGCTCGGTTCCCTGTCCTACGTCGCCGGAAACAGCGACTACTTCGCAGCCGTAGTTTTCCTTCAGCCACGGAATCAGAACGGATGTATCCAGTCCGCCGGAATATGCCAGAACTGCCTTTTTAATCTTCATATCTTTCGTTGCCATCGTATATAAGCCTCCATAAAAAGGGCGGTTTGTTTCGTATCTGACGCAAAACCAATGTTTTGCTGTGCGAATCGCCCCTGTTTTTGTCATGACCATATTATAATCCTGTCGTGCGCAGAATGCAAGGAAAACTTTTAAATATTTTCCAAAATGCATATTTATGCAGTCTGTCTATTACTTTTCCGTCTGTTTTTTCCTCTTTTCCCACATTTTCCCCTCCTCTCACGGAAAGCTGACAGAAAAAACCGAAAATCTTTGCACTTTTTGCGCGATTTATCTTGCAAATTTTCAATTTTTATTCTATGATAGGCATGATACGTGAAGTGATAATTTATAAGTACAAAAGTGAGTAGATTGTGGATGTTTCCGTATATTTGCTACATTATCGGAAACATTTCGCGTTCTGCCAACGAAAGGAGCTTGTCAATGAAACGATGCAACCGCCTGCTGTGTCTTACGCTTTCCGTCAGTCTGCTTCTCGGCCTGCTTACCGGCTGCGGCAAAAAGAACGCAGATGACAACGGCACGCCCGCGACGACACAGGCACTCACCGCACAAGATACAGACACCATGCACTTGAACATGCTGTTTTCGCTGATTAGCACGCCGGACAGCGGCGTAACCGAACTGCTGGGCGACGGCAGTTCCCAGAAATATAACGCGGACGGCGAACTGACTGCACGCGAATTTGACGACGGCATTGTATACGGCTGCAAGGTGACATTCACTGTGTATTATAATACATACGGCGATGTGACTTCGATTTGCATTCTGTTCCCGAAATCGGATGACATGACGGAAGATCAGCTGCGCGATACCGTCACCGAGTTGGTCGGCAGAAATCCGGACGGAGACGAATGGAAAGCAGACACTGCAACCGTCACACTGTCCGACACGGAGGACGGGCTGACGCTTCAGCTGGAGCAGTTTGAAGCGGATACCGCCGACAGCGGCACACAGCACTGACCCAAACCGGCAGTCTCACAGAGGCTGTCGGTTTTCTTTGCTTTTTTGCGCATATTTTGAAGGTTTTTGTTCTTTTTTCGCCGTGCACGTGCACAAAATGTATAAATTTTACACACTATTCATAACTCTTTTATGCGTTTCGTTGACCCGCGAGGGATGAATGTGTTACACTGATAGTATGATAAAGGATAGGTATTCACGCGGCAGATTTGCCGCGGCGCTTCGCTGACACGCTCTGTTTTCCATGCACGCAGTCTCTATCAACGATAGTTCATGGCGACGGATGGCTGTCAGCTCTTTTTGCTTTTCCTGCGCCGCAGGGGGAGGGCATGACCACCAAAGGGAGGGGTGGGATTATGTATCATTTTAATCCGCAGGAAGATATTCAGACGAAATATATTGTCTTTGCCGGTCCGGGCGGTTCCGGAAAGACCTCTGCAGCTTGTGCAGCGGCGGTCTCTCTGGCAGACCATGGACACCGCACCTTGTTCATCGGAACCGATGCCATCAGCCATTTGTCCGAGCTGTTTGATATGCAGCTGACGACGCCGACCACCACGGTTCCTCAAATCCCCAAGCTGGACATCATGGCGATTGATCCGCTGCAGGATTTTGAGCATGTATTTTTACAGCTGGAGCAGTTTCTGATGAATCCGAAAAATCGGTTCCGATATTCGTATGTCATTGCGGATATCTGGGACACGGAATGGATGCTGCAGGAGCTGCGTTCTCCGCTGTTTTCCGATCATCACGAATTGATGGATGTGCTGACCGATCCGAGTCAGACCAGCGCATTTCTCGTCTCGCGCCCGCTGACCACGGAATTTTGCAAGACCGCACAGGCGGTGCAGCGCCTGCGTTCCATTGGCATCACCAATTTGCTGCTGCTCGTCAACAGTCTTGCGCTGCGGGATGACGGCGCGGCAGCCCGCATCATTTACCAATTACAGCAAAAGGCGATCGCAGCGATGCCTGCGATTCTGTACGAGCTGCCCGCACGGCAAATTCCCATGCGTTCGTATTCCATCTCCAATACATCCAGTGTTCGTTCCTCTCTGCGAGAGGACTACTTCACATCATCTCCGGAGAGGATAGACGCCAGCGAACCGCGTCAATTGCAGGACATCGTGCATTCCATCCAAACAAACAATCGAAAGCTCGTCATTATTCTCGGCAGCAGCGGCTCCGGAAAATCGACGCTCGCAAGAAATCTTGCGCGCAGGCTCTCGCATCAAAACAAACGCGTACACTTGTATTCCAGCAGCAACATGCCGCTCAAGTACCTGCTGTCAGACAATCTCGTCGCGTTTCACGAGCTTTTGGAGCAGCCCAATACCGTGGTTATTTTGGATTATTCCGCCAAAGAGTATGCGCTGGGCGGCATGCGCCGCGACGGAAAGAAAATCACCACGGCACAGCATTTGCTGCCGCAGATACAGCTTATGCTCAGCGATGTGACCGAAATCATCATGGTCACAACACCGGAAAAGGAACCCGCCACGCAGGCAATGCGGATGCAGAATTTCTTACAGCATCTCGGCATCTGCATCGACTACTGGGTTGTCAATCAATCCATTTATCCGATGAAGCCGGACAGCTCTCTGCTCAAGGCGAAAGCCAGCTTTGAAATCCCCTGGATTAACGAAATTTGCCGCCGCAGCAACGGACGCTTCGTCCTTGTCCCTTGGGAGGATGACGCAGGCTAACATCGCACAAACAAAAAGCCAGAATCGGGACATCCGATTCTGGCTTTTCTTATCTCTATTATGCGTGTCTCTTTTCCGTAAACTCGCCAACGTAGCAGGTTTCCATCATCTTCTTGACTTCATCCAGCTTTTTCGTGTGGCCAAGCACCCACATCAGCTTGACAGCCGCCGCTTCAATGCTCATATCATATACCGACATCGCACCCTCACGGGCAGCCTGTACATTGACATCATAGACACCCAGATCTACATTGCCGTACTTACACTGGGTTGCAACGAGAACGGCAACACCAAACTGCTTTGCACGCTTCAGGCACGGCAGCAGATTGCGGTTCTGATTCGGAATGCCGCCGCAGCCAAATGCTTCGAGAATGATGCCGTAATATCCCATGCCCAGCATGGATTCCAGCTGCTTCGGCTCAATGCCCGGCAGCAGCTTGAGCTGTACAACCTTAGGCTCCAGCCGTGTATCCAGCACCGGCTCACCGACCGGCGTTGGAACGCTCTGATTGAGGAACACTTCGCCGTCCTGTACATAGCCGGCGTCACCCGCATTGATGCTGTGGAACGCATCCAGCGCGCGCGTATACATCTTCTGTGCGCGAATGCCTCGGATGATGCGTCCGCCAAATACAACGTATACGCCCGGAATGCCGGAAACCGCCGCGTGTACAGCGTCCAGCAGGTTCTTCTTGCCATCCGTGTCCGGATCAACCATGGCGATTTGTGCGCCCGTGAAAATGACCGGCTTTTGCAGATTCTGTACCATCAGGCTCACCGCGCAGGCAGAATATGCCATCGTGTCGGTACCGTGGGTGATAATCACGCCGTCGTAGGCTTCCTGTGCATCATATACTTCCTCAGCGATGGTAATCCAGTCTTCCGGCTGTACATTGGTTCCATCCAGCTGCATGATGTCCTTACATTCCAGCTCGCAGTATTCGCGCAGCTCCGGCACCATAGAAACCAGCTGTTCTCCGGTATATACCGGCACCAGACCTGTGTCCGTATGCTCGCCGGCGATGTCTCCGCCCGTGGTCAACATCAGAATCTTTTTCATATTCAAAGTCTCCTTTATATTTTGCAAATGACTGGCAGCTATGCTCCGGTCTTTTCTGTTTCTGCTTTTTATGATACCACAAAAAGCGCGTATCTGTAAAGAAACAGAAAAAAATCATTCAGACGAAGTCTCGGCTCAGCAGAAGGGAAAGGCTGAGTAAAGAGTACTTCGTCTGAATGATTTGTTCGGGAGCATCAGCTGCACGATGCGTTCCAATTCATATTGCAGCCGAAAGGGTTTCGCAATGTAAGCGGATTTCCACTTGTTGCAATCACTGTTTGTATTATAGCCAGAAACGGCATATAAGTCAAACATTGTTTTTTTATATTTGATATAATCAAATGCTTATGATATACTTTTCTTGGAGGTGTCCGCATGTTTCGCAATATGGAATACGTATATGCTGTGTACAAAGAAATGAGCTTTTCCCGCGCCGCAGAAAAGCTGTTTATCTCACAGCCCGCGCTGAGCGCCATGGTCAAAAAAGTAGAAAAGCGCATCGGCAGCCCGATTTTCGACCGCTCCTGTTCCCCGATTCGGCTGACCAACTGCGGCAAGGAATACATCAGCTGCATCGAACAAATCATGGATGTGGAATACCAGTTTTCCCAATACTTAAACCAAACCGAACATCTGCTCATCGGCTCGCTGTCCATCGGCGCAAACAGCATCTTTGCGTCTTTTTTGCTGCCGTCCTGCATGACGGCATTCGCCCGTTTTTATCCCGGCATTCACGTATCTATGACCGAGGCGAACACGGATATATTGCTGGATGCGCTCAACGCCGGAACTCTGGACATTGTTCTGGAAAACTATGATTTGCCCGAGGACATGTATGACAAGCACTATTTATTTACGGAAAATCTCGTCTTGGTCGTTCCCAAGCAGCTGCTTTCCGGAGACATGCTGACCGAGTATCAATTGGATGTCTCGCAAACCGGCAGACCCGTCAATTGGGACGATGTGCCATGCGTGCCGCTGTCCCGCTTTTCACAGCTTCCCTTTTTGGCGTTGCGTGAGGGCAATGACACCCGCACGCGCTTTGACCGGCTGTGTGCACGGTATCACCTGCATCCGGACATCCGGTTGGAGCTGGATCAGCTGACAACCTCGTATCAGGCTGCATGCAGCGGTCTCGGCGCCGCGCTCATCAGCGAGACGATTCTGCACCACACGCGCCAGCCGGATTCTCTGTGCTATTTCCGTCTGGACGAGGATATTTCTTCCCGCCGTGTTTATTTTTATTGCCGGAGAAAAAAGGACATCACGCGCGCGATGGAGGAATTTATTCGCATCAGCACGCAAATGACACATCCGGAACGATAAAAAAAGAACCATTCTGTTGATTCAGAATGGTTCTTCTTCCAGCAATTGTTCTTCTTGTTTGATTGGATCGACTTCCAGACCGCGAATACGCGAGCAGAACTGAAAAATATCGCTGCATACGGCGAGCACAGTTCGGC
>OODB01001251.1_pt1 | contig 18706 bp, 18 predicted proteins | sample 1671721 | NCBI WGS metagenome assembly OODB01 (sample SAMN06348185, study PRJEB24527) | human gut metagenome | biome: human gut; feature: ankylosing spondylitis patient; material: feces | host: Homo sapiens | place: China | collected 2015-10
GATCCGAAGTTGCCCACACCCATGGACGGTTCCAGAATCTTTTCCCCGCCCACGCGGGGGTGATCCCGTTTCCAGCTTTCGGAGAATCTCCTGCACCCGCTTTTCCCCGCCCACGCGGGGGTGATCCTGGAACTGCCATACCATGAGAACGCCTGGTTCCCTTTTCCCCGCCCACGCGGGGGTGATCCTAGTGCAGCACATCAAAGGGCACCTCGCAGGCGCTTTTCCCCGCCCATGCGGGGGTGATCCTAAAGGCCGTCCGGTTTCTGTCGGTTGGGTCTGCTTTTCCCCGCCCATGCGGGGGTGATCCCATTCTGGCCAGCGCCGGAATGCTGCCGGACGGCTTTTCCCCGTCCATGCGGGGGTGATCCTGATGATTCCACCTATCCCTTCATCAGCTACCTCTTTTCCCCGCCCACGCGGGGGTGATCCCATGACCCTGCGCGACATGGCCATCGAGTGTCGCTTTTCCCCGCCTGCGCGGGGGTGATCCTTGTACCAGAGAGCCTAGGGTAAAAACGTTATGCTTTTCCCCGCCTGTGCGGGGGTGATCCCTGGCCGATGTTCGGTGCGGAAATTTTGCCGAGCTTTTCCCCGCCTGTGCGGGGGTGATCCCTACAAGGGCTACCACATCGCAAATTTCAACGACTTTTCCCCGCCCACGCGGGGGTGATCCTGCCCACCAGCACACCAGCAAGGGCAGCGTGCCCTTTTCCCCGCCCACGCGGGGGTGATCCGAAGTTGCCCACACCCATGGACGGTTCCAGAATCTTTTCCCCGCCCACGCGGGGATTCTACATTGACAACCCTGCGCAAAAAGCAGATAATAGGTTTATCTTGAATGCAGAGCGAGGGAAAGTATATGCTGTATTTTGAAAACGATTACTGCGAGGGTGCGCATCCGGCGATCTTACAGAAGCTGGTGGAGACCAACTTTGAGAAGGTCTCCGGCTACGGCACCGATCCCTATTGCGCCAGCGCGCGGGAGAAGATCCGCGCGGCGTGCGGCGCACCGGATGCAGATGTCTGGTTCATTTCGGGCGGCACCCAGAGCAACGCCATCGTCATTGCATCGATGCTGCGCCGCTGGGAGGGTGTGCTGGCCGCATCCACCGGCCATGTGGCTGCCCACGAGGCCGGTGCCATCGAGTTCACGGGCCACAAGGTCATCGGTCTGCCGCACACCAATGGCAAGCTGGATGCCGGGACTGTTGAGGACTGGTGCAGGACCTTCTATGCTGATGGCAATGTGGACCACCTCGTGTTCCCGGGCATGGTGTACATCTCCCACCCGTCGGAGTACGGCACCCTGTACACCAAGGCAGAGCTGGAAGCGCTGTCCGCTGTCTGCCATAAGTACCACATGCCGCTGTTTATGGACGGTGCCCGTCTGGGCTATGGTCTGGCCGCCGAGGGCACCGATGTGACGCTGGCCGATGTGGCCCGCCTGACCGATGTGTTCTACATCGGCGGCACCAAGGTGGGTGCGCTCTGCGGCGAGGCAGTTGTGTTCCCCCACGGCGCACCGGCTCACTTTATGACCATGGTCAAGCAGCAGGGCGCTCTGCTGGCAAAGGGCCGCCTGCTGGGCATCCAGTTCGATGTGCTGTTCACCGGTGACCTGTACCAGACCATCAGCAAAAATGCCATTGAGACCGCCGCCGTGCTCAAGAAGGGACTGGCCGAAAAGGGCTATTCGTTCTTCATGGATTCGCCCACGAATCAGGTGTTCATCGTGTTGTCCAACGAGCAGCTGGCCGCGCTGGAAGGCAAGGCAAAGTTCGGCTTCTGGGAGAAGTACGATGATACCCACACCGTTGTCCGCATTGCCACCAGCTGGGCCACCCGGATGGAAGAGGTGGAGCAGCTGCTGGAGCTGATGTAAGGGCACACCTGCCAAATGGCGGTGCGTCTCTTTGTGCAGGATGCAGATTGTATTTTCTGCGCGGATATGCTATTCTTAACTGGATAAAGGCTGCACTTTGTGCACCGTGGAAGGATGGTTTGTATTATGGGCTTTTTTGACAAGCTTTTTGGCGGCAAGGCCGCATCCGAGACGAAATTTTCCGGCCAGAAGATGACGGTCATGCTTCCCATTGACGGCAAGGTGATCCCGCTGGAGCAGCTGCCCGACGAGACTTTTGCCTCCGCAATCCTGGGCCCCGGCTGCGGCGTGGAGCCCACCGGCGACACCGTTTATGCTCCCTTTGACGGCACCGTTACGCAGGTGCCCGAAAGCCTGCACGCCGTTGGTATGATGAGCGATGACGGCATTGAGCTGCTGATCCATGTCGGCATGGACACGGTGGAGATGAAAGGACAGGGCTTTACCTCCCTGACCAAAGAAGGGGCCAAGGTCAAGGCTGGCACCCCGCTGCTGAAGGTGGATCTGGAAGCCATCCGTGCCGCAGGCCACCCCACTGCAACGGCCCTCATCGTGACCAACAGTGATGACCTGCCGGAGATCAGTGTTGCTGCAAACGGCGATGCTGCCGCTGGCACGCCGGTGTTCAAGTTCAAGAAATAAGTGAGCAGATCCCCCGGAAGCAGAGAGCTTTCGGGGGATTTTTGCGGAGAAAAGTCGTACTTATTTGCAAAAAAGCTGTATTTTGCGCGGCTTTCTCTTGCATTGCAGGGGAAGCTGTGCTAGAGTAGACAAAGTGTGAGCCAAAAACCGGTACTGTGAGAGGAAAAGTATATGGAAACAAAAAAGAAACACGAATTATCCCTTGCAAAACGCATGGCGATTTCTCTGGTCTGCGGCCTGGTGGCCGGTCTGGCCTTTATGTTCCTGCGGGAGCATCTGAACGCCAGCGGTCAGGCAGAGACCTGGACCACCATCAACAACCTGCTGTTCCAGGATATCACCGCCGAGGGCGCTGAGCGAGCCTTTGGCATCTTCTATATCATCGGCCAGCTCTTCATCAAGGCGCTTCAGCTGGTGATTATCCCCATGGTCTTTACCTCCATTTCGCTGGCCATCGGCAGCATTGCAGACACCCGCACCATGGGTCGCATTTCCGCAAAGACCCTGTTCTGGTTCCTGCTGTGCTCCTTCCTGGCGCTGCTGCTGGCAGGCTGTGTGGGCTACGGCGCCTACTCCATGGGCCTGTTCAACACCCGCATCGAGGGTCTGGCAGAAGCCAGCGGTTCCACCGGTTCCAACCCCCTGAACGTGGTGCTGAACATCATTCCCTCCAACATCGTCACTGCCTTTGGCAGCAATGGCGCTGTGCTTTCCAGCGTGTTCCTGGCAGTGGCCATCGGCCTGAGCATGAACACCCTGGGCGAGAGCCGCACCGCGACCCTGCGCCGCCTGCTGGGCGAGGTCAACGATGTGGTGGTCGTGTTCCTGAACTTCATCGTCAACAACTTTGCCCCCTTTGCAGTCTTTGTGCTGCTGACCCGTACCTTCGCCATCTACGGCATCGATTACCTTAAGCCCGCGCTGGTCTATGTGGTGGTCACGGTGGTCCTGCTGCTGGCCTTCCTGGTCATTGCCTACCCGCTGGTCATTGCACTGGGTGCCAAGCTGAACCCCTTCACCTTCATCCGCAAGATCGCCAACGTGGCAGTGTTCGGTTTCTCCACCTCCTCCAGCGCCGCCACCCTGCCCCTGAACATCAAGGTGTGCGAGGAAGAGTTCGGCGTGGATGAGAGCATCGCTTCCTTCGTCCTGCCGCTGGGCATGACCATCAACATGGACGGCACCGCCATCATGCAGGTCGTTGCCACCGTGTTCATTGCAGGCTGTGCCGGTTACACCGTCACCCCCGGCCAGCTGGTCGTGGTCGCCCTGCTGGCCCTGCTGGCATCTGTGGGCACCCCCGCCGCTCCCGGTGCCGGTGCTGTCATCCTGTTCACCATCCTGTCCGGCATGGGCTTCGTCAACGACGGCGCTCTGCTGGCCTACTCCCTGATCCTGGCCATCAACCGCCCCATCGAGATGCTGGTCACCTCCCTGAACGTGGTGGGTGATGCAGTTGCCAGCATCTGCGTTGCCAGGAGCGAGGGCCTGCTGAACGAGGAGACCTTCAATAAGTAACAATACGCCGTAACAGGCGCAGCAAAAACTCCCATGCACAGCATCTTCCGATGTGAGCATGGGAGTTTTTTTGTGTGGTAGTAGTATTTGTGGGAAGAGTGTGGTATACTCGGCTCAGTTCAATAAACCGAAATTTGGAGGATCGAACTATGTGGAATGAATTAGGCATAAGCGGAGGAACCGCAATTGTTATCTTGATTGCGCTGTATTTTGTTATCAAGTGGGCAGTGAAAAATGGTATTAAAGAAGCATACAGTGCTATCACCGGAAAGAAAACTGATGAAGACATCAAAAACGAAAAAGAACTGAAAGAGCTTGGATTGGATTCAGAAAATCAATAACTTCGCGTTTGTGGAGCAAAGCGGAACAATAAAAGAGCAGTGCTTCCGGTGGGTGGACCCATTGGAGAGCACTGCTCTTTCTTTGTGGGAAAATTCAGCTGGAAGGAGCGTTACAGTGTGCCGTAGGGTGCAATGCCGATCATGTACTCAACGCCAATGGCGACCAGAACGACCAATGTGGAGATGATGAAGCCGTGCAGCATGGGCTTTGCGCCGGAACGGCAGAGTGATTTAAAGTTCGTGTTCAGACCAATGGCCGCCAGGGCCGCGACCATCAGAAACTTGCTGATGGTCTTCAGGCCGGAAACCAGCCCGGCGGGCAGAAGGCCCAGACTGGTCAGCAGGGACATGGCAAGGAACGCAAGGATGAACCAGGGGAAAATAGAACGGATGCTCACCTTGACACCGTTGGCCTGGGCGCTCTCTTTCTTTTTCAGGTGCAGGTTGATGGCGGCAAAGACCAGAACAGCCGGAATGATCGCCAGCGTGCGGGTCAGCTTGACCATCGTTGCAAAGTCACCGGCTGCTTCGCTGAAAGCGTAACCGGTGGCTACGACGCTGGAGGTATCGTTGACCGCCGTACCGGCCCAGAGACCGAATGCGGCATCGGAAAGCCCGAGCCACCGGCCAAGGAGCGGGAACACAACGATCATCACCGTATCGAACAGGAAGGTGGCGGACATACCGTAGGCGATGTCCATGTCATCAGCCTCGATCACCGGTGCAATGGCGGCAATGGCAGAGCCGCCGCAGATGCCGGTTCCGGCGTTGATCAGGCTGCTGGTTTTCCAGTTGAGCCCGAGCGCTCTGCCGATCAGCGCGCCCAGTCCAAAGCAGGTGGCCAGGGTGAAGAGCATGACCGTCAGCGAAAAACGGCCCACGGTCAGCACGGTGCGGATGTTCAGGCTGGCACCCAGAAGGACGATGGCGAATTTCAGGACCTTCTTAGAGGTGAATCTGATGCCGGGCGCGGTTGTTTTGTTGGGCTGGAAAAATGCATTGATGGCCATGCCGATAAACAGGGCGATGACCGAAGCGCCAATGAGGTGGAGCCCGGCGCTGCTTTCCAGCGTTTCCAGCCACTTGGCGATGCAGGCGATGCCCAGTGCCAGCGCGGCTCCGGGGATCAGGGCGGTGATCTTCTTTGACATTCGTTGGGTTTCCTTTCTTTTGCATATTATACGGAAATAAAAACAAGCGAAAACCACCGGCAGAACCGGTGGTTTACTGCTGGAGAAAAGGGCACTCAGAACGAGCCGCCGGAGGAGCCGCCAAAGCCGTCGCTGTCCACGGAGGAGCCGCCGGAGCTGCTGCTCTCCTCGTGGGGCGGGTCGTAGACCTGCACACGGTCGGTGTGGGTGTAGTTGTCCACCTGCACCCGCAGCTTTAAGCCTGCGCCGATGTAATCGTTGGCCTCGGTCTTGAGCCGGGCTGTTTTCATCTGGCTGTACAGCACGCCGCAGACGATACCGGCAATGATCATGGGCACGCCGATGACGATGAGGAGCAGGATGGGCCAGCCGCTGGTATCGTTGTCAACATCCAGTGGTTCGCCGTGCTCGGCGTAGAAATCCAGCGTGTCGGCGCACATGGAGAGGTACTCGGAGGCGGCCTCGGTCCAGTCGTCGTCCGAGAGATAGGGGACAACGGCATCTTCGATCTGCTCGATGCGGTAATCGGTAAAGGCTGTCACGCCGCCGCCGTAGGTGATGGTGACATACTTGCGGGAGCCGACTGCCAGCAGGAAAAGGATGCCGCTCTGTTCAGGGCCGCTGCCCAGACCGTTGGCGAGGTAGTAGTCTTTTGCATACTGGCGCTGGTCGGCATCGCCGATGCTGTCCACTACCAGAAAATATACGTCGCAGTTGTGGCCGTCGCTGGCCGCTTCGGCAGAAGCTTCCAGCTGGCTGTAAGTATCCGCATCGAACAGGCCCATCTCGTCCCGCACCAGCGGTGCGGCGGCAAAGGCGGGGATGCTCAGGCAGAGCGCCAGCACCAGAGCGGCCAGCAGGGCGGCAAAGTGTTTTGCAGTGTGTTTCATTCTGCCACCCCCTTATAACAACAGCAGGAACGCCAGCACTGCCATCAGGGGCAGGCTGATGCCCGCAAACCACGCGGCCACCCGGCTCTTGTCCACCGGCAGGTCGCCGATGAGCCGCCCGGTCTGCCCGTTCATGGCGAACAGGAAGTCCTTGTCCTTCCACCGGGTGTGGAGCATCCAGACCGGCAGCAGGGCGTAGTGGGCGTGGGTCATATCCACGTTGATGTTCTCGGAAATGGGGTGGATCTCGCTGTAGCCGCCGGTGGTGGCGTGGAGCGCATCGGCCGTGGAGTTGTACATCCGGCGGTAGGCGCGCTCGGCACAGGCATCGGCATCCTCGTCATACCGGTCGGCCAGATAGCCGGGCAGGTAGGCCGTGGAGAAGGGCTTCAGGTCGCCGTAATCAAAGGGCTCAATGGCATCCATGTGGGTGTTGGGCATCTTGCTGGAGCCATCCACCGGCACCTTGGCAAAGGCGGCCGAGCCCTCGCGGCGCACATCGTAGTGCTGGGTGGTGGTCACCATGTAATCACCCTCGCGGTGGCTCTCGGAGTTCTGGCCCTCGTACCGGCCGCGCGCGTCGGCCTTGGCATCGTAGAGCCAGAAGGGAACATATACGCCCTGGATCTCTGCGATGTGGTTCTGGCTCTTGAATGCCTTGGGCAGGAAGGCCTTGCCCTTGTAATATCTGGTCAGCTGGGCAATGGCGGCCTTTTTGTCCAGCTTGAAGGGCAGGATGTATTCCGGCTTCAGCTTGCCGGAGAGCTTGCCGCCCAGCACCGTGGGGTTGCCGCAGTAGGGGCAGGTGGTGGCGGCGGTGGTCTCGTCACAGACCAGCTCGGCCCCGCAGGTGGGGCAGGAGTAACTGTTCAGGCCCTCCGCCTCGGCCTCGCTCCACACCGGGCTGTCCTGCCGGGGCAGGCGGGCGGCTTTTTTGGCATCGCCCTCGGCGGCAGTGTCGGCAGCGGCCTGCTTTTTGGCGTAGCGGGCCTCGATGTCCTTTACGTCGTAGGCCGAGCCGCAGTAATCGCAGACCAGCTTGCCGCTGGCACCATCGTAGTGCAGGGGGCCGGTACAGGCCGGGCACTGATAATTCGTTGTCTTTTCAGCCATGCGTCAGACCCCTCTCAGGCCCCAAAGGGCTTGCCGCACTCGGGGCAGAACTTGGGCGGGTTGGCCGGGTCGGCAGGCACAAAGCCGCAGTTGGCGCACTTGGCGGCGGGCCGGGGCTTGCCGCATTCCGAGCAGAACTTGCCGCTGTTCTTTGCACCGCAGCTGCACACCCAGACAGCCGGGGCTTCGGGCCGGGGCTTGCCGCATTCGGCACAGAACTTGCCCGTGTTGCCGGTGTGGCCGCAGCTGCAGGTCCAACCTGCGGCCGGTGCGGCCTGAGGCTGCGCGGCGGTCTGCTGGCCGCCCATCTGGTAGAGATCCCGGGCGTTGACACCGCCCGCTGCAGCGGCCTGGTTCATCCCCATAAAGGCCATGGCGGGGCCGGCGGCGGTGTTGGAGGCGGCAGCCTGCATGGCGGAGGCCTGTGCGCCCACCAGATGCGCGGCGGCGCGGGTGGGATCCATAAAGGCCGCACTGCGCTGCAGCTCCTTGATCATCTGCTCGTCCTCTTCGCTGGCCTTGACACCGGAAACGCCCAGAGAGACGATCTCGATGCCGCGCAGCCTGCTCCACTTGGCGCTCAGCTCCTGATTCAGGGCCTCGGCCAGCTCGGCGGTGTGGCCGGGCAGGGCGGAGTAGCGGATGCCCTGCTCGCTGATCCGGGCAAAGGCGGGCTGAAGGGCGGTCATCAGTTCGGTCTTGAGCTGGCCGTCCAGCGCGTCGCGGGTGTAGGCGTTTTCCACATTGCCGCAGACATTGGTGTAAAACAGGATGGGGTTGACCACCCGGTAGCTGTACTCGCCGAAGCACCGGATGCCGATGTCAATGTCGATGCCGGCGCGCTGGTCCACCACCCGGAAGGGCACCGGGTTGGGGGTGCCGTACTTGTTGCCGGTGAGCTCCCGGGTATTGATATAGTAGATGCGCTGGTCAGAACCGGCCTGCCCGCCAAAGCTGAACCGCTTGCCCAGCTCGGCAAACACGCTGTCGATGTTCTTCAGCCCGCCGCTGAGCAGGGAGGGCTGGGTGCCGGTGTTGTAGGTGTACTCGCCGGGCTCAGCGCAGAGGTCCACCACCTTGCCCTGCTCCACGATCAGCACGCACTGGCCGTCGGCTACGGCGATCACAGAGCCATCCGAGATGACGTTTTCACTGCCGTGCCGGTTGGCAGCGCGGCCATTGGTCCGTTTCTGGCCCTTGACAGCCAGCACCTCCGCAGGCAGAGCGTCACAATAAAAATATTCCTTCCACTGGTCGCCCATCACGCCGGATGCCGCGCCCATGGCTGCTTTGATGAGACCCATAACTTCAATCTCCTTTTGTGCCGGGCAGTGCCCCAAAGCGGGGAATGGCTCCCCCGGGCGCTGCGGAATTTGGGACAAGTATAACATAATCCGGGAAATTGTAAAAGCGATTTGGCAAAAAGGCGAAAGAAAAACTTATTCTTGCTTTTTTGCCCCGGCGGGTGTACAATACCCTACGAAAAACAAAACACAGGGGAGCTCGTAAGGCGGGCTGAGAGGAAGTAACCAAACTTCGACCCTTGACCTGATGCGGATAATGCCGCCGTAGGAAGTCATAGGAAAATGATTTTTTGCAGGAGGCACCGCTGTGGTGTCTCCTGTTTTTTGTTGCCGCAAGCCGCCGCAACGGGCGGCTCCGGGCTGAGGGGGAGCGCCCTGAGCCTTGAAATAACTGCGATGGGAAGCCGTGTTCCGGCGTGAGAGGAGGCCAGCAAGCCTCGACCGCTTTTTGAGAAAGAGGAGTTACCAATGAAAAAATTCTCTGTGAAAAAGCTGGCTCTCGCTGGAATGTTCTGCGCCCTGTGCGTGGTGGGCAGTGTGTTCAGCTTCCCGATGTTCGGCAGCAAGTGCGCCCCCGTGCAGCACATGGTCAATGTGCTCTGCGCCGTGCTGCTGGGCCCCTGGTGGGGCGTGGGCGTGGCCTTTGTGGCTTCGCTGCTCCGCAATATCCTGGGGCTGGGCAGCCTGATGGCCTTCCCGGGCAGCATGTTCGGTGCCCTGCTCTGCGGCCTGGTCTACGCAAAGACCAAAAACCTGATCGCCACCCTGGTGGGCGAGGTGTTCGGCACCAGCATTCTGGGCGGCCTGTGCGCTTACCCGGTGGCCATCTGCCTGATGGGCAAGAGCGCCGGTGACATCGCGTTCTACGCCTACATCGTGCCCTTCCTCATCTCCACCGCTGTGGGTGCGGTCATTGCGGGCGTGCTGGTGTACAGCCTGCAGCACTCCGGTGCCCTGCGCTCCATGCAGAGCAGCCTTTCCTGACGGGGGTACGCCATGTTTGCAGAGCAGTTTGCCAATGTCCGCGCCAAAAGCCCCCTTATTCATAATATTACCAACTACGTCACCGTGAACGACTGCGCCAACATGGTGCTGGCCTGCGGTGCTTCTCCCATTATGGCCGACGATGCTGCCGAGGTGGAGGATATCACCGCCATCTGCGGCGGGCTGAACATCAACATTGGCACCCTGAACAGCCGCACCATTGAATCCATGCTCAAGGCAGGCAAAAAGGCCAATGCACTGGGCCACCCCGTGGTGCTGGACCCTGTGGGCGCAGGCGCTTCCGCCCTGCGCACCGGGACGGCCTACCGCCTGCTGGACGAGGTGCGGTTCACGGTCATCCGGGGCAATATCTCCGAGGTAAAGACGCTGGCTTCCGGTGCGGGCACCACCAAGGGCGTGGATGCCGATGTGGCCGACAGGGTCACCGAGGAGAATCTGGACGGCGCGGTGGCCTTTGCCAAGGCTTTTGCCGCAAAGACCGGTGCCGTTGTGGCCATTACCGGTGCCATTGACATCGTGGCCGATGGGGCAAAAGCCTACTGCATCCGCAACGGCCACCCGATGATGAGCGCCATCACCGGCACGGGCTGCCAGCTCTCTGCCCTGACGGCGGCCTTTCTCACTGCCAACCCCGGCCAGCCGCTGGAGGCTGCGGCTGCCGCCGTCTGCGCCATGGGCCTTGCGGGCGAGATCGCCCATGCACGGCTGACCCCGCTGGACGGCAACGCTACCTACCGCAATTACATCATGGATGCCATTTACAATATGACTCCGGCTCAGCTGGAAGAGGGTGCCAAGTATGAAGTGCGCTGAAGAATATATGCGGCTCTATGCCGTCACCGACCGTGCCTGGGTGGGCCGTCAGACCCTCTATCAGCAGGTGGAGAGCGCCCTGAAGGGCGGCGTGACCTGTGTTCAGCTGCGGGAAAAGGAGCTGGACGAGGAAGCCTTCCTGAAGGAGGCGTTTGAGCTCCACGACCTGTGCAAAAAATACAATGTGCCTTTTTTCATCAACGATAACGTGGACATTGCCATCCGCTGCCACGCCGAGGGCATCCATGTGGGGCAGGAGGATATGGCCGCTGCTCAGGTGCGCCAGCGCGTGGGCGATGAGATGATGATCGGTGTATCCGTCCACAGCGTGGAGGAGGCCCTGGAGGCCGTCCGGCACGGTGCCGACTGTCTGGGCGTGGGGGCAGCCTTCTCTACCCACACCAAGGAGGACGTGGACGTTCTGCCTGAGGGCATGATGAAAGCCATCTGCGATGCCGTGGACATCCCCGTTGTGGCCATCGGCGGCATCCACAAGGAGAACCTGCTTCAGCTCAAGGGCACCGGCGTGAACGGTGTGGCCCTTGTCAGCGCGATCTTCGGCGCGGAGGACATCGAGGCCGAGTGCAGGGAGCTGAAGGCACTGGCGGAGCAGATCGTAAAATAATCTGTCATCCCGCGGCAAACCGGGGGCACCACCTTGGGCCGCGTTACAAAATTCATGGAGAAAACCAACATGAAAAGCGTATTTTGCGCAGGTGCCGGCATCCAGAGCGTACTGTTTTTTCTGAATGACGGCTGCCTGCCCCTACCCCTGTATGACCAGCACCCTGCTGTTCAGAGATAAACTGTCATTTGGAGGAAAGTACCATGCAGAACTATACCACACAGATGGACGCTGCCCGCAAGGGCATCGTCACGCCGGAAATGGAGATCGTGGCCAAAAAAGAATACCGCACCACGGAGGAGATCCGTCAGCTGGTGGCTGAGGGCAAGGTGGCCATTCCCGCCAACAAGCACCACACCTGCCTGAACCCCGAGGGCATCGGTTCCATGCTGCGCACCAAGATCAACGTGAATCTGGGCGTTTCCCGCGACTGCAAGGATTACAACGTGGAGATGGAAAAGGTGATGAGCGCTGTCAATATGGGCGCGGAAGCCATTATGGATCTGTCCAGCCACGGCAACACCCAGCCCTTCCGCCAGAAGCTGACCCACGAGTGCCCCGTGATGATCGGCACTGTGCCCGTGTACGATTCCGTCATCCACTATCAGCGCGACCTTGCCACCCTGACCGCACAGGATTTCATCGACGTGGTGCGCCTGCACGCTGAGGACGGCGTGGACTTTGTCACCCTGCACTGCGGCATCACCCGCAAGACCATCGACCAGATCCGCACCCACAAGCGGAAGATGAACATTGTCAGCCGCGGCGGCTCTCTGGTGTTCGCCTGGATGAGCATGACCGGCAACGAGAACCCCTTCTACGAGCACTTTGACGAGATCTGTGAGATCTGCGCCGAGCACGACGTGACCATTTCGCTGGGCGATGCCTGCCGTCCCGGCTGCCTGGCCGATGCCACCGATGTCTGCCAGATCGAAGAGCTGGTGCGTCTGGGCGAGCTGACCAAGCGCGCCTGGGCACACAACGTGCAGGTCATGGTGGAGGGCCCGGGCCATGTGCCTCTGAATCAGGTGGCCGCCAACATGGAGGTGCAGAAGAGCATCTGCATGGGCGCTCCCTTCTATGTGCTGGGACCCCTCGTTACCGACATTGCCCCCGGTTATGACCACATCACGGCTGCCATCGGCGGTGCCGTTGCCGCCATGAGCGGTGCGGCTTTCCTGTGCTATGTCACCCCCGCCGAGCATCTGGCTCTGCCCAACGTGGACGATGTGAAGCAGGGCATCGTGGCCTCCAAGATCGCCGCCCATGCAGCCGATATCGCCAAGGGCATCCCCCATGCCCGGGATATCGACGACAAGATGGGCGATGCCCGCCGCGTGCTGGACTGGGATGCCCAGTTCGCCTGCGCTCTCGACCCCGAGACCGCCAAGGCCATCCGGGATGCCCGCCTGCCTGAGGATGACCACAGCGACACCTGCTCCATGTGCGGCAAGTTCTGCGCCGTCCGCAGCATGAACAAGGCACTGGCCGGGGAATACATCGACATCCTGTAACAACGCGTTTTCTTCCTTCTCAGCCGTCCGGTTTTGCTCGCCGGGCGGCTTTTTTGCTTGTCTCTGGGCGGGGAACAGGTTTCCTGCTTTACAGAAAAGGGAAAGCATTGTAAAATAGATGGGTAAGTAATAAAATATCCGGCGGGAAGCCCCTGCCTGAGAACGAGGAATAAAAATCATGGCAAGATCGAATATCCGGGTGCTGGCTCTGGATTTGGACGGCACCCTGACCAATGACGAAAAGATCGTTACCCCCCGCACCCGCGCGGCGCTGGATGCCGCCGCCGCACAGGGCGTGACCATCGTGCTGGCCTCCGGCCGCCCCACGGCGGGCATTCTGCCGCTGGCAAAGGAGCTGGGGCTGGACAAAAAGGGCGGCTGTGTGCTGGCCTACAACGGCGGCAAGATCGTGGACTGCGTGACCGGCGAGGCCCTGTATCAGGTGCAGCTGGGAGCGGAGTTCGTCCCGGAGCTCTGCGAATTTGCAGCCCGGCAGGATGTGGCCATCCTGACCTATAACAGCGAGGGCATCGTGTGTGAGCGGGATCAGGACGTGTGGGCAAACAAGGAGTGCTTTACCACAAAGCTGCCGATGATCCATGTGGATGATCTTGCCTCCTATGTGGACTATCCGATCTGCAAAATGCTCATCACCCTTGACCCTGCCCGGCGGGATGCTGTCTGCGCCGCCGGAAAGGAGCAGTTTGCGGGCCGGATCGACCTGTACCCCTCCAGCCCCTTCTTCATCGAGGCCGTGCCGCTGGGCGTGGCAAAGGACAGGAGCCTTGCCGCCCTGCTGGAGCAGATGGGCCTGACCCGGGAGAACCTGATGGCTTGCGGCGACGGCCTGAACGACCGCTCCATGATCTCCTATGCCGGGGTGGGCGTTGCCATGCAGAATGCCGAGGATGCCGTCAAGGCTGTGGCCGATTACGTCACCGCCGCCGACAACAACCACGACGGCGTGGCCGAGGCCATCGAAAAATTTATCCTGAACTGAGAGGAACACAAACAACAATGCCACGCAATCTGGTTTTATTTGATCTGGAATGGAACATCGGCTATAAGCCGTATCTCTTTAATTATCATGGCGTGCAGCAGACCTTCCGGGGCGAGATCATCGAGATCGGCGCGGTGAAGATCGACGAGGATGCCAACGTGCTGGATACCTTCTCCATCCACCTGCGGCCCCGCATTTTCCGAACCCTGCAGCACCACATCGCCAAGGTGACAGGCCTGACCCAGGCCGACCTGGACCGGGGCGAGCCCATCGTGCAGGGGCTGCGCCGCTTTATGCAGTGGTGCGGCCCAGATGCCGAGTTTGCCGAGTGGGGCATGGATGACGTGCCGGTGCTCAAGCAGAACCTTTTCCTCTGCAATCTGGACGAGAGCCGCCCCACCCAGTGGTATGATCTGCAGCAGATCTTCCTGCGGGAGCACCCCCGCAAGGAGGGCGAGGGCATGACGCTGGAAAGCGTTGTGACCCGGATGGGCATCCCGATGGAGCGCCCGTTCCACGATGCCCTGTCCGATACCCTTTACACCGCCGATGTCTGCCGCAAGCTTGACCTGCGGGCGGGTCTGGCGGCCTACCCCACCGAGGAGGAATCCCTGCGGGCAAGCCTCTGCCCCGCCCCCGGCGATTACCGGGACTTCCGGGTGTTCCGCGGCTATGTGGAGCAGTCCACCTGGCGCAGCGACCCAAAGATCATCACTGCCAGCTGCCCGGTGTGCGGCGGGGATCTGCAGCCTAACGATATCTGGCTGAAAAAGGGCAACAGCGGCTGGTATACTCTGTCGGTCTGCCCTGCCTGCGCCGGTACCGGCAATGAGGTTGGAAAGGGCGTATTCCAGCGCTATAAGCTGGCCCGGCGGGACGGCCTGCACTGGAGCTTTGCCCGCTGCGTCCAGATCCCGGACGAAGCCGGGCTTGCCCGCTGGGAACGGATGCGCGCCCAGCAGATCGAGCGGATGCAGGCCCGGGCTGAGAAGGCCGCTGCCGAAGCCGCCGGAAAAGCATAAAGATCCCCGCCCTGTGCAGGAAACGCCCCCGCAGTCTCGTAGTATAGGTGATATGACAAAAAAAGCTCGTATTTTGTTCACGGGCGTGTCATAGAAACCGGATATACTAAAGAAAAATGAGAGGGAAGGAACACGCGGGATGGAAATGACGATGATAGGCTGGCTCCACCAGCTGGGAACGCTGGAATTCTGGAAGGCCCTGCTGGAAGGCTTTGGCGGCCTTGGCCCCATTGCGCCCGTGATCCTTGCGATGGTGGAATCCTTTTTTCCGCCGCTGCCGCTCATTGCCATCGTGGCGCTGAATGTTGCGGCCCACGGCGGGCTTCTGGGCTTTGTGTACAGCTGGGCCGGGGTGATGCTGGGCGGCACTGTGATGTTCCTGCTCTGGCGGCGTGTCGTCAAGCGTTTTTTCTGGAAATTTGCCCGCCGCTCCGCCAAGCTGCAAAAGGCGGAGCAATGGGTCAGCCGGTTCGACACCGCGTCCCTGTTCATGCTGTCGCTCCTGCCCTTTACGCCCTCGTCCTTTATGCACTTTGCCTTCGGCATCTCTGATTTTGACGAGAAGCGCTACCTTGTCACCATGCTGCTGGGCAAGGGCGTGATGGTGGCCATGATGGCCCTTTTCGGGCAGTCGCTGGTGTCTGCCATGAAGAACCCGTTCTACCTCGTGCTTGCCATCGCCATCTGGGCGGGAATGTACTTTGCCAGCAAGCACTTCTGTAAAAAGCACGAGATCGATTGAATCGGCGCAGAGCTGCCGCTGAAATGCCGGCGCCTGCGTTCTGCTTGACTTCTCCCCCCGGCCCGGCTATAATACAGATGTATCAGGAAAAATGCGTTTACCCGGGCAGAGTAGCGCAAAGGTGAGCTGGACAGAGAGAACGGGCCGTTGGCTGGGAGCCTGTTTGCAGCAGCGTGTGTGAAGTGCGCCCGGACAGCACGCCGCGGGAAACCTGCTGGGGAGTATCGCGGCGCGGCAGCCGCCGTTATCGGCTTTGAGCGACAAACAGAAGTGGAACCGCGATTTTGAAAACCGCCTTCGAAGTGATATGCGATATCATATTGCTTTGAGGGCTTTTGTTTTTTCAGGCAGATTCGCAGGAGCTGCCCTCTTTGCCAAGGGCTCCCCTATTAGGGGAGCTGGCGAGTGAAGCGAGACTGAGAGGTTCTGCTGCGGCTTTTGTTTGCCCTACAAGAAGGAGAGTTCTTATGCAGATTTTCAACACCCTGACCCGCCAGAAGGAAGAGTTTGTGCCGCAGGTGCCCGGCGAATACCGCATCTATGTCTGCGGCCCCACCGTTTACAACTATATCCACATCGGCAATGCCCGCCCGCTGATCGTGTTCGATACCCTGCGCCGCTATCTGGAATACCGCGGCAACAAGGTCATCTATGTCTCCAACATCACCGATATTGATGATAAGCTCATCAAGAAGGGCCAGGAGGAGGGTACCTCCATGAAGGAAGTGGCCCAGCGCTTTGAGGCCGAGTACCTCAAGGATGCCGCCGGTCTGAACTGCAAAAAGCCCACCGTCCAGCCCCGTGCAACGGAGCACATCCAGCAGATCCTGGACATCGTCAAGGACCTGATCGATTCCGGCCACGCCTACGTTGCCAAGAACGGGGATGTCTACTTCCGCGTCAAGAGCGACCCGGAGTACGGCAAGCTGAGCCACCTCAAGCTGGACGATCTGGAGAGCGGCAACCGCGAGCTGCGCAGCCAGATGGAGGATGACCTGAAGGAAGACCCCGCCGACTTTGCCGTCTGGAAGGCTGCCAAGCCCGGCGAGCCCGCCTGGGAAAGCCCCTATGGCATGGGCCGCCCCGGCTGGCATATCGAGTGCAGTGCCATGAGCCGCACCCATCTGGGCAAGACCATCGACCTGCACTGCGGCGGTCAGGATCTGATCTTCCCCCACCACGAGAACGAGATCGCCCAGAGCGAGTGCGCCAACGGCTGCGAGTTTGCCCACTACTGGATGCACAACGGCTTCATCAACGTGGATAACCAGAAGATGTCCAAGAGCCTGCACAACTTCTTCACCGTCCGCGATGTGGCAGACCTCTACGGCTACGAGCCCATCCGCTACTTTATGCTGACCGCAGGCTACCGGATGCCCCTGAACTACACTGTGGACCTCATCGAGAGCTGCAAGAACAGCCTGGAGCGTCTTTACACCTGCCGCGAGAACCTCGATTTTGCCCTGAGCAAGACCGCGTTTGGCACCGATGAGACCCTGACTGCCAAGGCAGACGAGGCCCGCGCCAAGTTCTGCAAGGCCATGGATGATGACCTGAACACCCCCGATGCGCTGGCTGCCGTGTTCGATCTGGTCAAGGAAATCAACACCCTGTCCGCTGCCTCCTCCAAGGCTGCGCTGGAGGCTGCCGCCAAGGCGTTCGATGAGATCACCGGCGTGCTGGGTCTGATGTACAACCGCAAGAAGGACGAGGTGCCCGCTGAGGTGACGGAGCTGGTGGAAAAGCGCGCCGCCGCCAAGAAGGCCAAGGACTGGGCCGCTGCGGATGCCATCCGTGCGCAGCTCACCGAGATGGGCTGGGCTGTCAAAGATACCGCCCAGGGCCCGCAGCTGAGCAAAATTTAACTTGAATCCCGTTATTGACCTGTACGGTACAATGCGGTAAAATGAGGGTGCGGGAACACTGTGCTGTGTGTTCCACGCACCCTTATTTTTGCATGATACAAGAACCTATATAAAAGGAGGTCTTTGGCTGATGAAAACCAAACGGCTGATCTCATTGCTGCTGGCGGCAGTGTTCGCCCTGAGTGCGGCGGCCACACCGGCGCTGGCGGCTTCGGCGGGCAGCGCACTGCCTGCCCTGACCACCGCAGGCGTGGATGAGACCAACAGCGTTGTCTCGATCCGCCTGACCGCAGACGGGGATCTGACCTATGGCTCCCCCTTTACCCTGAGCGTCCAGACCACCCCGGCAGATACCCAGTATATCGGCGTGGTGATGGGCACCAGCGGCGAAGCGCAGGGCTATGTGACCCTGATCCTTTCGGGCAAGATCCGCACTCTGCTCAAAATGATCCCCCTGCCGAAAAAGATGTCGGCGAACCCTGAGCAGGAAGAGGAGTTCAACATCTACGCCTACATCAAGCAGCTGATCGACGGCAACGACGTGAGCGTGCTGCTGCGGGTGGCTGATGAAGTGGTCTCTGTGATGGATGTCCTGAAATTCTACATCCCCACGCTGAAGGATGTCTCCACCGGCATGAAGCTGTCGCTGGAGCTCATCCGCAAATATCTGCCCGAGGGCGTGTTCAGCCGCATCTATCTGGACGAGCAGCCTACGGAAGCCGGCAGCTATGTGGGCGGTGCTGTGGCGCTGGAATCCGGTGATGTGAACACCGCCGGTATGGCGTTCTTCCGCATCAAGCCCAAGAGTGCAGGGGTGCGTGTCTACTGGGCACAGGAGCTCCCCGCCAGCATGACTGCGGCAGAGGCCCAGAACTACAACGTCACCGCAGTGGTCGAAAGCGACGGTCAGGTGGTCGAGGGCGGCAAGGTGACCTACACCTATAAAAAGAAGAGCGGTCTCTTCGATTTCCTGGGCACGCCCCAGAGCGGATTCCCCACCGAACCCGGTGAGTATATCCAGACGGCCAAAGCCGCCGGAAACTACTCCAGCAGCGAGATCAGCCGGACGATCGTGATCCAATAACTGAATGAGCAAAAAACCTCCCTGCCACGCTGAAATGAACCCCAAAAGTTAGACAAAAATCAAATTAAGCGACCCCAACGGTCTGAATCCTGTACTGCACAGGGCTCAGGCCGTTTAGTTTTAATTTAATTCGGCGATTGTTGTAATAGTCGATGTAATCGACAATAGCCTTTTCAAGCTGGTCAATGGAAT
>OODB01001259.1_pt1 | contig 18658 bp, 14 predicted proteins | sample 1671721 | NCBI WGS metagenome assembly OODB01 (sample SAMN06348185, study PRJEB24527) | human gut metagenome | biome: human gut; feature: ankylosing spondylitis patient; material: feces | host: Homo sapiens | place: China | collected 2015-10
CATTGTTTATTCCTTTCTGTTTTATCTCCATATTCTTTCTTTGTTCTATTCTATTCAAGAACCACCGCATTGTGGACGGCCTCCTTTGCATCCTTGCCCCAGGAAAACAGTGTTCACAAAATATAATCTGTATTTAATTATTTAAACTGAGCCAGACGTTCCTCTACCTGAGCCATCATCTGCTCATACTTTGCAAGCTTGTCCTTTTCCTCCTGAACCTTTTCAGGCTTTGCATTGTTTAAGAATTTCTCATTTGAGAGCATGCCCCTTGAGCGCGCAAGCTCCTTTGTAAGCTTATCCTTTTCTTTATTGAGTCTTTCCTTTTCCTTCTCGAAATCAACAAGGTCCTCAAGCGGCAGGTATGCAACCGCATCAGGTATCACTACTGATACAGCGTCATCTCCAATACCGGCCTTGCCCTGCTGTACTGTAATCTCGCTGGTAAATGCAAGATTTACATATACCTCCTTGTTGTCCTCGAATACCTTTCTGACTGCCTCATCATCACTTGTGATGAATAGCTTTGCCTTTCTTGAAGGTGGAACATCCATCTGTGTACGGACATTTCTGATACCCTTTACGAGGTTCTTGCAGTGCTCGATTGCTGCTTCCTCAGCCGGGAAATTCCACTCTTCCTTGTACTCAGGCCATTTAGAGAGCATGATAGTCTCCTCGTCTGACTGAAGTGTGCAGAAGATTTCCTCTGTGATAAACGGCATATATGGATGAAGGAGCTTCAGTGCATTTACAAGTACTGTCTTAAGTGTCCAGAGTGCTGCATTTGCTGACTCTGGGTTTTCATCCTTCTTGTAGGTACGAACCTTTGCAATCTCGATATACCAGTCACAGAACTCGTCCCAGATGAAGTCGTATACCTTTTGTACTGCAATTCCAAGCTCGAACTTGTCCATGTTTTCTGTGGCATCCTTTGCAAGTGTATTTACCCTTGAAAGAATCCACTTGTCTGCTGCATGAAGTTCATCAAGCTTTGGCTCTCTAAGCTCTACACCTTCAAGGTTCATCATGATAAATCTTGATGCATTCCATACCTTGTTGGCGAAGTTTCTTGAAGCCTCAACTCTCTCCCAGTAGAAACGCATGTCATTTCCCGGTGCATTTCCTGTGATAAGTGTCAGACGAAGTGCATCTGCACCATACTTGTCGATAACCTCAAGCGGATCAATTCCGTTTCCGAGTGATTTACTCATCTTGCGGCCCTGAGAATCTCTTACGAGTCCATGAAAAAGCACTGTGTGGAATGGTGCCTTGCCCATCTGCTCATAGCCTGAGAAAATCATTCTGATTACCCAGAAGAAAATGATATCGTAGCCTGTTACGAGCACATCGTTTGGATAGAAATAGTCCAGATCCTCTGTCTTTTCAGGCCATCCGAGTGTTGAGAATGGCCAGAGCGCTGATGAGAACCATGTATCAAGTGTATCAGGATCCTGTGTCCAGTGCTCCTTGCCACACTTAGGGCATTTGCCAGGCTTTTCTATTGAAACTACCATCTCTCCACAGTCATCACAGTACCATGCAGGTATTCTGTGTCCCCACCAGAGCTGACGGCTGATGCACCAGTCGCGGATATTGTCTGTCCAGTTGAAGTATGTCTTGTCCATTCTTGAAGGAAGGAGCTTGATTTCTCCGTTCTTTACTCCCTCAACTGCAGGCTTGATCATCTCGTCCATCTTGACGAACCACTGCTGCTTGATCATTGGCTCAACTGTTGTGTGACAGCGGTCATGCACACCTACATTGTGTGAGTGTGGTACAACCTTTACTAAAAGGCCCTGCTCCTTAAGGTCCTCAACCAGTGCCTTTCTGCACTCGTATCTGTCCATTCCGGCATATTTTCCGGCCTTTTCATTCATTGTGGCATCATCATTGATTACAACGATTTCCTCTAAGCTGTGGCGTTTTCCTACCTCGAAATCGTTAGGGTCGTGTGCAGGTGTAATCTTTACACAGCCTGTTCCAAATTCTTTATCTACGTATGAATCTGCGATTACAGGAATCTCTCTGTCTGTGCATGGAAGCTTTAAGGTCTTTCCGATGATATCCTGATAACGCTCATCATCAGGGTTTACAGCTACGGCTGTATCTCCGAAAAGTGTCTCAGGACGTGTTGTTGCTATCTCTACGAATCTGCCTTCCTCGCCAACTACAGGATAGTTGATGTGCCAGAAGAAGCCGTCCTGTTCCTCATGCTCTACCTCTGCATCTGAAATAGATGTCTTACATACCGGACACCAGTTTACGATTCTTGAGCCCTTATAAATCCAGCCCTTCTTATAAAGCTTTGTAAATACCTCCTGTACTGCGTGTGAGCATCCCTCATCCATTGTAAATCTCTCACGCTGCCAGTCTGCTGATGATCCGAGCTTACGAAGCTGCTTTACGATACGTCCGCCGTACTCTTTTCTCCAGTCCCAGCATTTTTCCAGGAACTCTTCTCTTGTAAGGTCTGCCTTGTTGATTCCCTGCTCTTTAAGTGCCTGGATGACCTTTACCTCTGTTGCGATGGATGCGTGGTCTGTTCCCGGCTGCCAGAGTGCATTGTAGCCCTGCATTCTCTTGTATCTGATAAGGATATCCTGCATGGTGTTGTCAAGGGCATGTCCCATGTGCAGCTGTCCTGTGATGTTTGGTGGTGGCATCACGATTGTGAATGGTTTTTTGCTGCGGTCTACCTCAGCATGGAAGTAGCCATTGTCTTCCCACTTTTTGTAAAGACGGTCCTCGATGTCCTTTGGATCGTAGGTTTTGTTTAGTTCTTTGCTCATGTTTTCCTCCTTTTATATGAATGACGCAAAAGCTTTGGGGGCTTTGTTGTGTCAGGTCGCGCATTATGTATGGAATTATGTTCATGATTACGCTGCCAAGACACTGTAAAAATTATAATTAGGGATTGCTTAGACCATGACGCAACCGGCTTTTAGCGCCGTCCATGGCGCTAACGCCTCGCCCGCACGTCCATGTGCGTGCGTTGCTGGGCTGTGTACATAATTTTAACAGTCTCTAGGCAGCTCCATAAATCACATAATTCCATACATAATGCGCGGCCTGATAATTCAGGCTGTGAGCTTTTGCTGTTTTTCTTTTCATTTAGCTATGGGCGACCGATTGGATTGCATGCGCAATCTTCCGGTCTGGGTACATAAAAAGACCCTCCCGATCATTGACCGGAAGGGCGAATTAGCGCTGTACCACCTTCGTTTACATCGGAGCATATATATGCATATAAACTCGAATGCCTCTTGTCCTGTAACGTGGACGAATCGGAAGAACTTATGCCGCTTGCGGCTTTCTGGGTTCTTCAGCTCAAAAGCTACCTTCCATGATTTCTGTCTTAAGCACCTTTCAGCCTGCCAAAAATGTATCACCATCTTACGGACCGGATGCTCTCTCTGAAAGCTTTCGTCATGTACTCCTCTTTCTTATGCCTTTAAATATTTGCCTGTTTCTTTCTACAATATTAAAGTGCATTGGGTGATTTGTCAATATGATTTTTCAATCATCATAATGACCTTTACATGAAACAATATAAATTATCTCATCTTTTTCATAATAAACAATTCGATTAGTGTCATCAATGCGTCTGCTCCACATACCACTAAGATTTTCCTTTAATGGTTCCGGTTTACCTATACCCTCAAACGTACTTCGCTGAATATCCTTGATAAGTCCATTAATTCTTTTCAGTGTTTTCTTATCCTGCGTCTGCCAGTATAAATAATCGCTCCATGCCCTATCTTCCCATAGTAACCTCATTAGTCCTCCTCTATCAAATCATGCTCTGCGAAGTGAGCTTTGCCATCCTTAATATCGCGCACGATATTTTCCAAATAACGGATATTGCTATCAGAATAAAACGGATCTACCGATACCTCAAAAGGAATACGCTTTTCTCTGCCTACTTTTTTTGCAAAAACGGTGAACGCTGCACTCATAGAAAGACCTAATTCCGAACACACCTGTTCCATGCTTTTTTTTACATCTGCATCCAATTTAAAATTAACATTAACTGACTGTGACATATACAACACTCCTTTCTTGCTTATAGTATATGCAACAGCAAAGAAAATATCAATAAGATTTCTTTATTTTTTCTTTACTTATATTCAACATTCTTAGTTGCGACTATATCCACACCGGTTGCTGCAACATCGCTTAGCAGTACATCACCTATATGCACCGGTGCCTCTACCGTGATTTGGTTGATACACTCCATCACATCCATTATCTTTTCCTTTGGAATATCCTGTGCCGTCTTTACGGATACCATCGGTATTGTGCCATTTTTCACACAGACTGTACTTGTCACAATTCGTGTCGGATGTGTCACTTCCTTTGCTCCGTAGTCTGCTCCGCGCTTGCAGGTATTTCCGGTTACTGTGACATTTTCTCCATCTATTGTCACCTTAAGAGCACAGCCCAGAGGGCAGCCTATACATGTCAAATTTCTCTCTTCCATGATACTATGCCTCCTCAATCTTTATCGTAATTGTGCAGGGATTTTCCGTTTCGATGAGCTGCTTCTTCTGCAGCACTACCTGCTCCATCTCACCCGGCGCCATAACAGGACGCTTGCGGTGCTGCAGCTGTTTATCATCCAGATATACTGCAATATAGCAATTCTTATACACAACTCCCACTCGAAATCTTACCGTCACAGTATCATCCATCTGTGCAGTATTTATAGTGCTTGGGACAGTATATCGTACTCCGCCTGTAGCGGTTATCGATATTTCTTTGCCATCGCAACTCTTATCACCGCCGTTTTTCACATACTCTGCGGCATGGCGGCCTGCTGCTGTCGCTTCCTCTGACACGTAATCCACGAGGTCATGCACATGAAGCACATTTCCGCAGGCAAATACACCGGGCACATTTGTCTCAAGGCTTTCGTTTACGACCGGTCCGCTTGTTACCGGATTGAGCTCTACACCTGCTGTTTTTGAAATCTCATTTTCCGGAATAAGTCCGCATGAGAGTAAAAGCGTGTCGCACTCGTAAAACTCCTCTGTTCCCTCAATAGGCTTGTTATGCTCGTCCACCTGTGCGAGAGTGATGCCCTCCACACGCTCCCTGCCCTTTATATCAACCACTGTGTGACTGAGCTTAAGCGGGATTTTAAAATCATCAAGGCACTGCACGATATTACGCTTCAAGCCTCCTGAATACGGCATGAGCTCTGCAACCACCTGCACCTTGGCCCCCTCTAATGTCATTCTCCTAGCCATGATAAGACCGATATCTCCTGAACCGAGTATTACTACCTTTCGTCCCGGCATGTAGCCCTCTATATTCACCAGTCTCTGAGCTGTACCCGCTGAGAAAATTCCTGCCGGTCTGTAGCCGGGTATGTTAAGAGCACCTCTTGCTCTCTCCCTGCAGCCCATCGCAAGTATTACGGTCTTTGCAGCGATATGGAAAAGTCCGTCTGTGCGGTTCATAGCTGTAACTATTTTATCGTTTGCCTCATCTTTTATCTTGACATCATGCCTGTCATCTGCCCCGTTTTCGAACTCGTCACCTGTCGAGATGTCCATGACCATCGTATTGAGCCTGTACTCTATGCCAAGCTCTTTGACCTCTTTGATAAATCTTCCGGCATATTCAGGACCTGTGAGTTCCTCCTTAAAGGTGTGCAGGCCAAAGCCGTTGTGTATACACTGATTTAAGATACCGCCAAGCTCACAGTCTCTTTCCAGTATAAGTATTTTATCTATTTTATTTTTCTTAGCGGAAGCTGCTGCCGCAAGACCTGCCGGGCCTCCTCCTACTATCACAATATCGTAAAATTCCATATTGTCCCCCTATGTTAAGCTGATATTAATCCAATATCAAGCTATCGTCACCTGTCTCTTGGAAATAAGACAGACTATCCGCGATTCCTGCTCATTCCAACAACTATCTTTGACTTTCCACCGCTTTTAGTGATGTCAAGCTGCGAAATTTTCTTCTCTCTGGCGATAATCTCCATAGTTCTCGGAGAACAAAAGCCCGCCTGACATCTGCCCATTCCGGCTCTGGTGCGTCTCTTCACGCCATCAAGTGACTTTGCGCCCAGTGGTCTGTTTACCGCATCCATTATCTCGCCCTCCGTAATCATCTCACAGCGACAGATTATATTGCCATACTCAGGCTTTTCTTTTATCAGCTTTTTATACTCATCCTCTGAAAGCTTCTTTGGATTTAAAATACCTTTTCTTGTCTCGATGAAGTCCGCATTTTTAGAGGGATTAAAAAGCCCATCAACTATTGCTGCCACTCTCTCACCGATAGCCGGCGCACTTGATAAGCCCGGTGACTCTATACCTGCGCAGTCAATAAAATACGGTGCGTCAGAAAGCTCCTCGATGATAAACTCATGTCCGTCCTCATGGGCACGGTTTCCTGCAAACGATGTTATGACCTGACGCATAGGAAGTGACGGCACCGAACGTGTGCCGGATTTCACAACATGCTCTAAGCCTGCTCTCGTTGTATTTGTACCATCCTTGTCCTCATGGTCATCTGCTGTAGGTCCGATTAGGATATTTCCGTGTACTGTCGGGGTTACAAGCACGCCCTTACCGTATTTGCCCGGAAGCTGGAAAATAGTCTTGTCAACGATACCTCCCGCAGCCCTGTCTAAAAGCTCGTACTCTCCGCGCCTTGGTGTAATATGTATTTTGTTTTCACTTACCATGTTGTGGAACACGTCAGCATATACACCGGCTGCATTTACAACGCAGCGTGCATGAATTTCGCCATTTTGAGTGATGAGAATATAGCCTGTCTGCTCCTTTTGTATTGCCTTCACCTCTGTGTTAAATAAGAACTCCACACCGTTTGCTGCCGCATTCTCAGCAAATGCAATATTCATGCCAAACGGACATACAATGCCTCCTGTCGGGCAGTAAATAGCTGCCACCACCTCATCAGACAGATTCTGCTCCATCTCATGTGCTTTCTTTGAATCAAGAATTTCAAGTCCCGGCACGCCATTTGCGATTCCCTGATTGTAAAGCTCCTTAAGCCTTGGCATATCGTCATCGCTAAAGCACACTATCAGTGAGCCGTTTCTTCTAAACTCAAAATCAAGCTGCTTCGAAAGCTCGTCCATCATCTCATTTCCACGGATATTCATCTGTGCCATAAGTGTACCGGTCTTACAATCAATTCCGGAATGGACAATAGCACTGTTTGCCTTTGAGGTGCCACAGCACACGTCCTCCTCCTTTTCCACCACACAGATGGACAGGTTATATTTCGAAAGCTCTCTGGCACAGGCGCTTCCCGATACTCCCGCTCCTATAATTACTACATCATACATGTTATTTTCTCCTACCAATTTCCATGCATTGTTTAATTGCCGTATCACTAAGCTCATTTAAAACAATGCAAGCATAAGCTATTATTCATCCTTCGCCCAGTTAAATGCGCAGGCGACAGCCTTTTTCCACATTTTAAGCTTCTTTTCTCTCAAATCAGCCGCTATCTCCGGCTCAAACACACGGTCAATAGACCAGTTTCTCTTTATATCATCCATGCTTTCCCAGTAGCCCACCGCAAGCCCTGCGAGGTACGCTGCGCCCATGGCTGTTGTCTCCACGCACACAGGCCTGTTGACCGGTGCATTGCTGATATCAGCCTGCATCTGCATGAGCAGATTATTGGCACTGGCGCCGCCGTCCACCTTAAGTGATGTGAGATTGATGCCCGAATCAGCCTTCATTGCCTCAAGCACATCATTTACCTGAAATGCCATTGATTCCAGAGTCGCTCTTATAACATGGTACTTGTTTACACCTCTCGTAAGCCCCACAATGGTTCCTCTGGCATACTGGTCCCAGTACGGTGCTCCAAGCCCTGTAAATGCCGGCACCACGTAGCAGCCGTTTGTGTCTTTTACCTTTCTCGCCATGTATTCTGAATCTGTTGAGGAATCGATAAATTTCATCTCATCGCGTAGCCACTGGATAGAGGCTCCTGCCACAAATATTGATCCCTCCAGCGCATATACCACCTTACCGTCTATGCCCCAGGCTATAGTGGTAACAAGTCCGTTCTTTGAGGATACCGGCATCTCACCTGTGTTCATCAGCAGAAAACAGCCTGTACCATATGTATTTTTGGCTTCTCCTGCCCTAAAGCAGGTCTGGCCAAAAAGCGCCGCCTGCTGGTCTCCTGCCGCTCCTGCGATAGGAATCGGACCCCCGAAAAACACAGGATTCACCTCACCATATACACAGCTTGACGGCATTGGCTTTGGAAGCATGCTCTTTGGTATATCAAGCTCCTTAAGTATCTCATCATCCCACTTTAAGGTATTGATATTAAACATCATGGTTCTTGAAGCATTGGAATAATCCGTGACATGCACCTGTCCCTGAGTGAGCTTCCATATAAGCCATGTCTCGACTGTTCCAAACAAAAGCTCACCTCTTTCGGCTCTCTCCCTCGCTCCCGGCACATTGTCAAGGAGCCACTTGAGCTTAGTTGCCGAAAAATAAGCATCTATCACAAGCCCTGTCTTTTCTCTGAATGTCTCGGTAAGCCCCTTTTCTTTCAGTGAATCCGCATACTCTGCCGTGCGTCTGCACTGCCATACTATCGCGTGATAAACCGGCTCACCTGTATTTTTGCCCCATACAATTGTGGTCTCTCTCTGGTTTGTAATGCCTATCGCACATATGTCGGCTGCCGTAGCCTGAATATTGGCCATAGCCTCCTTTGCCACCTCAAGCTGTGTGGCCCAGATTTCCTCTGCATCATGCTCCACCCAGCCCGGCTTTGGAAAAAACTGCGTAAATTCCTTCTGTGCCACACTGCACATCTCGCCCTTCTCATCGAAAAGTATACATCTGTTGCTGGTCGTGCCCGCATCTAATGCCATAATATACTTTGCCATGTAAAAATCCTCCAACTCTCTATATTTCCAGCTTTTTTCCTTCTATCCTGCTACAGTTCTTCCTCTACCATGCTCTTCTCTCTGTTGAACGCATCATATATACATGGAATTACTATAAGCGTAAGGATGGTTCCGTATACGAGACCTCCTATTATTGCGATTGCCATCGGCTTTATCATATCTGAGCCATCTCCGATACCTATCGCCGATGTAAACATTGCGAGTATGGTGGTCATCGCTGTCATCAGTATTGGACGAAGCCTTGTACGGCCTGCGTCTATGATTGCCTCATGCTTGCTCATGCCCTCTCTCCTGGCCTGATTGATGTAATCAATGAGCACGATTCCATTATTTACAATGAGACCTGCCAGCATGATAAAGCCAAGCATTGATATGATTCCGAGCTCATTTCCCGTGATGAAAAGAGCTATAAAGCCTCCTGTAAACGCAAGAGGTATACAGAACATGATAATAAACGGTGAAAGCAATGACTGGAACTGCGCCACCATGATAAGATAGATAAATATCACTGCTAGCACAAGCATAAGTACAAGCTGACTCATTGACTCATTTATTGTCTCATCCTCGCCCTCCATGTCTATTGAATAGCCATCAGGAATGCTAAGTTTATCAATTTTTGATTTAATTTTATTGCTTAGTAATGTTACATTATGGTTTTCATCAACCGCACCTGATACTGTAATATATCTTGTCTGAGCATCTCGATGAATGGTGCTTAATGTCTGTTCCTGCGAAATAGTGCAGATATCACTGAGCGGAATCTCCTTTTCACTGCCATCATTATCCTTATAGGTAAATGTAAGGTTTTTGATGTCGTCCACAGTCACATCAGACTGCTCTGCAGATTGTAAGTATACCTCATAGTCCTTTATGTCGGTCGTAATGGTTGTTGCGCTCTTTTGAGATGATATCTCACCGGATACGAGCTGGTATACCTGAGCCACCGTATAGCCATACTTTGCTGCTTTTTCCTTATCCACAGTTATCTTAAGCTCATTGGTTGTATCGCCAAGACCGTCATCTATATCTGTCACGCCCTTTGTATCCTTAAGGATATCTGCCACATCACCTGCAAGCTTCTGCAGCTTGTCTATATCATTACCCTTAATCCTGACAGAGAGACCGCTTCCGAAAAACTCTGATGAGTCCATAGCCTGTGAAGAGGCTGTTACCTTGCAGTCCAGATTCTTTGTGCGTTTTTCAATTTCATCTATTACCTTATCCGATGAAACATCCGACTTCTCATCAAGCAATATATACATGCTCACGCTGTCGCTTCCTGAGCTCATCAGGTTCATGGTCGAGCTGCCGCCTGCTGTAGCTCCTATTGTGTCTATGCCCTTTATATCAGATATTTTGTCCATGACCTTATCAGACAGCTCTGTAAGCTGCTTGAAGTCAAGCTTTTCGTCATCCTTTGCCTCTATGGTAAGTGAAATCTGATTTGACTCCATGTCCATATCCATAAATGTCATTCCCCTTGACATGCAAAGTGCGCCACTGCCGACTAAAAGCACTACTGCCGCAATAAATACCACCGGCTTAAATCTAAGACATGTGCCGAGGACATTTCCATACCAATCCTTAAAACGGTCAAACCATGGATGCTTTATATCCTTCGTCTTTTTGAGCATGCCTGAAGCAATTGCCGGTACAAATGTGAGTGCCACTACAAGAGATGCCATAAGAGTAAACGCTACCGTAAGTGCCAGGTCTACAAAGAGCTGTCTCGTGATTCCATCAGTAAAAATGATTGGCGCGTACACACTTACCGTGGTAAGTGTAGAGGCAAAAATGGCTCCTGCCACCTGATTTGCACCCTCAACAGCCGCCTTCTTTACCGAATATCCCTCTCCCCTTAATCTGTAGATATTCTCAATTACTACAATTGAATTATCCACCAGCATTCCTATTCCAAGCACAAGTCCCGACATTGAAATGATATTTAAGGTGATATCCGTAAAATACATAAGCACCACTGCCACAATAACCGATAGCGGTATAGATGCTGCGATAACAAGTGTTGGCTTTATATCCTTTAAGAACAAGAGCAATACGAAAATGGCAAGTATTGCTCCCACTATCATATTTTCCATAACACTCTTTACTACCATGTCGATGTATACGCCCTGATTCATGAGCACTGTGGTGTGTAATCCGTCATTTTCCTTTTCCAGCGAATCAAGCTTGTCTAAAAGACGGTCTGTTACGTCTCCTGTAGAGTAGCCGGTCTGCTTCTCCATGGAGAGCATTATTCCTGGATTACCGTTGACTATCGCATATGTCTCATCCGAGTTGTCAGTCATCTCAACATCTGCCACATCACCGACATGAATAGGAGCTATTCCATCAAGCTTCATATCTATGAGCACAAGATTTGTTAAATCATCAATTGATTTTATCTCATCTCCCACCTGTACTATGTACTGCGTGCCATTTGAATCATTTACATAGCCTGCAGGCATATCAAAATTCTGAGCGACGAGCAGCTGCGAGAGCGAGTCAATTGTTAAAACTGCATTTAAGTTTGACTTGTCAAGTGCATCATCCTTACTCTTTTCCAGCTCCTTCTTTGAGCTGTCAAGTGATGCCGCTGCTGTTGCAAGCTGTGCCGACTGCTGTCCTATGCTTATAGAGCTGATGGCTGCCTGACTGTTTAGATTATCATAGGCATCTAAAAGTGCTGTCTCTCCTTGTGCTATTTGGTCAAGCCCGCTTTGGCACTGCTCTATACCTGTATTCACCTGAATGAGAGTCTGTGCTATCGCTGACGCTGCCGCAGGCAGATCATCTGCTGTGTTTACGGTAATTCCAAGCGCTGAGAGAGCTGAAAACTGTGTTGCAATCTGCTTATCAACCTGCTCAAGCTGCGCTTTGAGTGCTGTGCCCGCTTCACCCGGTGCATTTGCGCCCTCTTTGAGTGACGGAATTGTCTTTGTATATGTATCACTATTCATGAAGTCTGAAAGAGCTGACTGAATTGTTTCAAGCTGGCTCTTCTGCTCATTTAAGCTTGAAAGTGTGCTCTCTAGCTGAGTCTTCTGCTCTGCAAGATTTGCCTTTTGCTCCTTTAGCGTATCCACTCCCGCGCTCATCTGATCCGATGCAGATGTGATTGCGTTTTGTCCGCTCTCTATCTTTGCGCTTGCATCATCCATCTGACTTTTTGCATCGTCAAATTTCTTTGAAACGGCATTATTTATTTTCTCATTGAGCGCATCTATCTTGGCCTGATTCATCGTGACCTGTATCTGCTCGGTGAGCTCACCTGTTGCAGTCACTGATGCGACTCCCTCTGTACTCTCAATTGCAGGCTTTAGTGTGTTTTCCACAAAGTCTGTGATTTCCGACTTGCTTTTTCCATCCATATCCACAGCAGTCATCATGATTGGAAGCATGTCCGGATTTATCTTCATAATGGTCGGAGTACCCACTCCATCCTTCCAGCCAGCCTTGACCTGATCTATTTTCTGCTGCATCTCTATCACTACAGAATCCATGTTGGCATTCTGCTCATACTCGCATGTCACCAGAGAATAGCTGTTATATGACATTGAGCTTACGTTTTTGATATTGGACGTAGTTGCCATAGCTGCTTCAAGCGGCGCGGTGACATCGCTCTCCACCTCCTGTGGACTTGCTCCCATATCTGTTGTCACGATAAGTGCATACTGAAAGCTCATATCCGGCAGCAGATCTGTCGTCATCCTGCCAAGTGATACAACACCGAGTACAATTACCAGCAATACACCTACAAGTACAGTAAAAGGCTTCTTTACACTATATCTGGATATCATCTGACCCCTCCTTTTTCTTTTCTTTGATAATGTCCTGCATTAGTTTGATAGACATTGTGATTACTACGATTTTCACAATAAATTTAATTCGCTGTTATACTTTTATTATACAATGTGGCGGATTGCAACTCAATTGGTTTATACTTTTTTAAGAGTTTTTGACAATAAAAAGACACCCAATTATACGATTAATATAATTCGATGTCCTTAAATGTCCTTAAATGTCTTTTAATATCTTTTATTTATTTCAGCTTCAGATGCCCTCTTCCTCTGTCTCATCCTCATCATCATTGATACCTGCAACAGCACTTGTAACAGCTCCGATTACAGCGACAAGCGCAAAGATGATAACTAAAAAAATAACTATAAAGAATGCTACTAAAAAACCTGTATCTGTCATATAATTTACCCCCATAGCTGTCTCACAGCTTCTTTAAAATATAGTTTTAGTTTAACACACTTGTCTGTAAATAACAATATCGTAAGGGGCTAAATTATTGACTAAATATTGACTAAAATATTGATTTATGAAATTACTCAGTCCTTGATCTGCATACCGTTTGCATCCATATGATAGCCTTCAGTCATGATCAGCTTTGATACCGGAACTATCTCATAGCCCATGTCCTGCAGCTTTGTGAGCATCTCATCGAGTGCCTGCGAGGTGTATTTGGCGCCTAGATGGCAGAGTATTATCGAGCCACAATCCAGGCTTTTATGATTGCACACTGTATCTATAATGTTTTGCATACCATAGTTTTTCCAGTCGAGTGAATCCACATCCCACTGGATTGGATAATAGTCACAGCCATACACTGTGTCAATCAGTTCATTGTTGTACGAGCCGTATGGCGGTCTGAATACCTTCATATCCTTTCCGGTCAGCTCCTTGACCTTTTTGTGCACATCCATTATCTCCGTCTTCATCTCGCCTGCCGTGATTGTTGCCATATCATAGTGGTGCTCACTGTGATTTCCGGGCTCATGCCCTTTTTCAACCAGCGTCTTTACACATTCAGGATTATCACTCACAAACCCTCCTGTCATAAAAAATGTAGCATTTACGTTATGCTTGTCAAGTGTCTCCATCATACTGTCAAAATCCTCTGCTCCCCAGGCACAGTCAAATGAAAGGGCTATCTTTTTTTCTGTTGTCTGAACCGAATATACAGGCAGCTTTCTGTCCCCGAACTGACTCACAGCACTGCTAAGTGTCTCCATCACCTCTATATTTTTCAGCTGTGATATGTCATACTCTCTACCATATAAAGCGCCTGTAATAAGAAGCGCCGACAGCAGCACTCCAAAAAGGAATCTGTGTCGGCGTTTCTTTCGTTTTGTCCCATTATGTAGTTTTGTATTTTGCATGTATGCTCTGTATTCACTCATGCTATATACTATTCTTTATTATCACAAATTATGAATAATGAAATAACTCTATTTCAGTTCTTCTGCCCTTCCGATAAACTCAAGCACTACCTCAATCGACTGATGCGCAGCCTTCTCCGCAAAGGTCTGGTAGTCTGTCTCGCCGCCATCGCCGTCTGATATTGAGCGAAGAATGGCAAATGGCACCTTGTTCACATAGCACACATGACCGATGCTGCCTCCCTCCATCTCTGCTGCGATTGCATCAAAGGTATTCGAAATATAATCCTTCTGCTCCTTTGTGGCAATAAACTGATCTCCTGTTGCGATATTGCCCTTTTTGTAGTGGATATTCCTGTCAGCTAAGCATGAGCACATAAGCTCCACCATTTTTGTATCTGCCGGAAGCAGAATCATATTGATGCCTGAGAGAAGTCCCTTCGGATCTCCAATTGGCGATGTATCCATATCGTGCTGCAGCACGTTTGTGGCTACTGCCACGTCAAGCACATTTAAGTCCTTTGTCAAAGTTCCTGCCACTCCGATATTGACAATCATATCTACATCATATTTCAAAATCATGGCCTCTGCACATATTGCCGCAAATACCTTTCCTATTCCGCATTTTGCCGCAACTACATACTGATCACCGATTTTACCCTCAACAAACTCCACTCCGCTGTAAACCTCTGTCTGTGTGTCTGTCATCTGAGCCTTTAAGTCATCGACCTCCATCTGCATTGCACCAATTACACCTATTGTCATTTTATTTCTCCATTCCTGCTATCTTGCTATTATATTTTTAGTCCTCGTTTACTGTGGATAAGTAAACTCCATATTTGTCTGGCTCTCAAGCACATTAAGATATGCACGGCACTCCTTCTTTGCCTCGTCAAGTGACAGATTCTCGTAATGTCCGCACTCTATGGCTGATGCACCAAATACCGGTCCATCATACTCAAGTATCTGTTTTAAGACCTCTTTGGTGATTTCAAAAACCTTCCCCGGCTCGACATCCCTCACAACGAGATAGAAGCCTGTCTGACAGCCCATCGGTCCAAAATATACCACATCATCTGCAATCTCAGAGTTTCTCACACATGTTGCAAACATATGCTCCACTGAGTGCATAGCTGAATTGGACATATAATCTCCTGCATTAGGTTTTCTTGTACGAAGGTCATATGTAACGATTTCTCCGTCTTTTCTTGAAATATAAAATCCAGGTTTAAGAATATTATGATTAATTGTAAAGCTTTTAATTCTTTCCATAAAAATGTTTCTCCTTACTTAGTTGCTGTCTCAAACTGCTTCAGATAATCCTCAAATACATTGAGTGCATCATCCACAGGCTTTGGTGTGCTCATATCAACACCGGCACTCTTTAGCAGCTCGATTGGATTCTTCGAGCATCCACCGCACAGGAAATTTCCTATATACTTATCCACAGCAGGCTTTCCCTCCTCAAGTATCTTTTTTGAAAAAGCAACTGCTGCCGAATAGCCTGTCGAGTACTGATATACATAGTACGGTGTGTAAAAATGCGGTATGCGCATCCACTCATATGATATCTCATCATCCACGCGCATATCCGGTCCGTAGTACTGCACATTCAGCTCATGCCATAGCTCATTTAGCACATCCTTGGTAACCGGCTCGCCCTTTTGCATTTTCCGGTGAGCTATATGCTCAAACTCAGCAAACTGCGCCTGCCTGAAAAGTGTCGTCCTGAAGCCGTCCAGAAAATGTGTCATGAGATATTTTCTCTCATTCTCATCCTCACAATGCTCAAGCATATAGTGCATTAGAAGCGACTCATTGCAGGTGGATGCAACCTCTGCCACAAAAATCAGGTATCCTGCGTAGGTGATGCTCTGATGCTCATTTGAATAGTATGTATGCATCGCATGTCCCATCTCATGAGCCAGCGTAAACACACTGTCCAGATTGTCGGCATAGTTCAAAAGCACATACGGATGAGTGCCGTAAGCGCCCCATGAATACGCACCGCTTCTCTTGTTCTCATTCTCATATACATCTATCCAGCCACTCTCCATGCCAGCCTTAAGTGTGCTGACATACTCATCGCCCATAGGCTCAAGCGCCTTTGCCACAAGCTTTTTCGCCTCATCATAGGTGTAGGTGGTCTGTACATTGTCCACAATCGGTGCAAACAAATCATACATATGCAGATGCTCCACACCTAAAAGCTTCTTCCTAAGCGCCATGTACCTGTGCAGAGCCGGCAGATGTGCGTGAACCGTCTCGATCAGATTGTCATATACGCTCTCAGGAATATCGCCATCGGATAAATACATGGCCCTTGCGCTGTCATATTTTCTTACCCTTGCATAAAAAGTGTCATTTTTCAGCTTGCTGATGTACATCATTGAAACAGTATTACTCCACTTCTTGTACGAATCATACACTCCTCGGAACACCTGCTTGCGCAGGCTTCTGTCCTTGCTGCTTAAAAAGTCTATGAAATTGCCGTGCGTGATACGTATTTTATTTCCCTCGACATCAGTGATATATGGGAATTTGATATCCGCGTTGTTGAACATGCTGAATATATTCTCCGGTGCTGCAGCCATCTCACCGCACTGCGCCAGGATATTCTCCTCTGCAGCCGATAAAGTATGCTCTTTCTGACGCATTATCTCATCAATCGCACGCTTATAGTGCATAAGCTCATTGCTCTCACTGTAAAAGCTCTCAAGCCTTTTATCATCTATCTGCAAAATCTCCGGACTCGCAAATGCCAGCGCACCTGATGCCTGAACAGTCAGCGTCTCTGCCTTTGACACATATGCCTGATATTTCGACACGGCAGTGTCCTGATGCGAGCGTTCATTCGCATAAACCACTATACGCTCCAAATAATAAGACAGCTCATCCTGCTTCTTAAAAAAATCAAGCAGCGTTGCTGCACTGTCGGCCAGATGTCCCTTAAATCCAGATAGCTTTTCTGCAATCTGTGACGCTTTTTCACACTCAGCCTCCCACAGCTCATCTGTCTCATACATATCCTCAAGCTTCCATTTGTACTCATCTGAGATTTCATCTCTCTTTTGAAGCCTTTTCTCACTCATTTTGTGTTACCTTCTATCTTACTTTTCTTGTTCTCGGGGGTTCTGAATAGTCGCCTTGTTTTCAACTCTTCAGAACCCCCACGCACATTCGCAAAACCGCACGATGTTTTTATAAAACTACCCACACATCTGCTCTGCAAAATGCATATAGACGTGTGGGATATATGTGAATTATAACAATTAAGCTCTACTTTGTAATTAAAGTGCCCATACCACCTGAAACTGTCTTGCCCTCTTTATTGAGCTTTGTGATAAGCACTGAACGGATGGCAGAGTCACCGATAAAATCGATAGCCGCCTCAATCTTTGGAGCCATGGTACCTTCATCAAACTCGCCTGCTGCAAGGTACTTCTTTGCCTCATCGACAGTCATGGTATCAAGCGGCTTCTCATCCTCCTTGCCATAGTTCAGGCAGACCTTGTCAACGCTTGTAAGTATAACAAGTCTGTCAGCATCAAGAGTATCTGCAAGCTTTCCGGCTGCAAGATCCTTCTCGATAACAGCGCTTGCGCCCTGAAGCTTATTGTCCTGTGCTAAAACAGGGATTCCGCCGCCACCACATGCGATAACAACCTGATCCGCATCAACAAGAGCCTTAATAGCATCCTTTTCCACTATATCAACAGGCTTTGGAGCTGCCACAACTCTTCTGTAGCCTCCCTCAACCTGTGTCACATGGTTGCCCTTCTTCTCCTCTTCCTCAGCCTCAGCCTCTGTCATAACACGGCCAATGATCTTTGTCGGATGATAAAAAGCCTCATCATATGGGTCAACAACCACCTGTGTAAGTATTGTTGAAACGGTCTTGTAAATTCCTCTGCCAAGAAGCTCTGTACGGATAGCATTCTGTAAATCATATCCTATATAGCCCTGGCTCATTGCAGAGCAGACTGCTGTAGGTGTAGCTGTATACTCAGGATAAATCCTGCAAAACTCAGACATAGCGGTGTGAATCATGCCCACCTGCGGTCCGTTGCTGTGTGTGATAACAACCTCATAATCGTCCCTGATAAAATCTGCAACTGCCTTTGCTGTATGCTTTGTAGCCTCGTGCTGCTCCGGAAGAGTTGTTCCAAGAGCATCATGTCCGAGTGCAATAACTATTTTTTTCTTCTTCATGCCGACCTCCTATGCTGCATCCGCTCAATGTGTATTATATCTCATAATCATAAACCGATGTGTATACTATGATAAATCTACATATAAACCATCAATTTTGAAGAATTCCTATGCGGTGCAAAAGTAAAATTATTTATATACATTATCTAATATTTTAGGGAATTTGTCTAGTACTTTGAACTGATTTGAACAACATTTCCGCCACAGCGTAAGGGACGTAAGCCCCGGGCACCGGTGGCGCACACGTACTCTTGCAGGAGCGAATAGCGAAGTGGCTTAGATACTGTAGAAATTATGTCCATGAATCGAGTAGGAGGCGGTGACTAACCGCCGTCCTCTCACAGCACCGTACGTACCG
>OODB01001276.1_pt1 | contig 18460 bp, 17 predicted proteins | sample 1671721 | NCBI WGS metagenome assembly OODB01 (sample SAMN06348185, study PRJEB24527) | human gut metagenome | biome: human gut; feature: ankylosing spondylitis patient; material: feces | host: Homo sapiens | place: China | collected 2015-10
TTCTGCTGTCCGCCCACCGGGAGGAGAACATCGACTCCGAAAAGAACTTCCTGAGCCTGTTCACCGCCATCAACGCACTGGCAGAAAAGTACGATATGCCCATTCTCTACTCCTGCCATCCTCGCAGCAAGCACCGTCTGGAAAAGAGCGGCTTCCAGCTGGATCCTCGTGTCCGTGTCAACGAGCCGCTGGGCTTCAACGACTACAACAAGCTGCAAATGAATGCTCTGGCAATCGTCTCCGACTCCGGTACTCTGCCTGAGGAGAGCAGCTTTTATCTGTCCATCGGTCATCCCATTGCCGCCGTGTGCATCCGTACCAGTACGGAACGCCCTGAGGCACTGGAAGCCGGCGACTTCATTCTGGCTGGTATTACCACCCGGGAGTTGCTCAACGCCACCGATATGGCAATCGAGATGAAGCAGAAGGGCGTTCTGGGCAAACCTTGTCCTGACTATGTGGACGAGACTGTGTCCATGAAGGTGGTTCGCATCATTCAGGGTTATGTAAACGTGGTTAATAAGATGGTTTGGCGGAAGGGCTAAATGCTTAGTTAGCAGGTGGGTTCAGAAGATGATAAAATCAAAGTACATAGCAAAAATACTAGCCAAATTGAGAATACCGTCATTTGATAAATGTGAGCTGGATAAGACCTGCAATGTGAATTATGAGAGCGCATTGTCAAAAGTTAAAATGGGCAGATATTCATATGTTGGTGCAAGAACGACAATAACAGATGCGCAAATTGGTCAGTTTTGCTCAATAGGAAATAGATGTAGTATTGGCGGTGGGATGCATCCACTCGATACAGTTTCTACTTCTCCGGTATTTCTAAACGGTAGAAATTTTTTGCACCATAATTTTTCAAATATTCAGTATACGCCATCAAAGCCTGTATGTATAGGTAACGATGTCTGGATTGGAGATGGTGTTTACATCAAAGCTGGAACTACGATTGGAACAGGAGCTGTTATAGGTGCACATGCTGTTGTAACTAAGGACGTTCAGCCTTATTCAATTGTAGTAGGTGTTCCGGCGCAAGAGGTAAGAAAGCGATTTGACAAGGAAACCATTGACAGGCTTTTGGAATTAGAGTGGTGGAATTGGTCGGAGGATGAATTAAAAGAGATGGGGCAGTACTTTTTATCCCCCGAAGAACTTTTTTGTAAAATAAAAGGAGGTTCCATCAGTTTATGAAGATTGTGCATCTCTGTCTAGCATCTTTTTTTCCGGACAACTACTCATATCAAGAAAACTTACTTCCTAAATTTCATAAAGAACTAGGATATGACGTTGAGGTAATTGCGTCTACGCAGAGTTTTGATGAACATGGAAAAGTGTGTTATTTAAGTAATGTTGGTACATATAGAAACGAGTATGATATTAAGGTAACAAGGTTGCCCTATAAAACAGATAACAAGATTTGGAAAAAGTTGAAACGATATCAGGGATGCTATGAGGCAATAAGAAGAGCTAAACCTGACATTCTTTTTATCCACGGAGGTCAGTTCCTTGATATCGATCAGGTCGCAAGATACGCAAAAGAGAATCCGAAGGTCGTGATTTATGTGGACAACCATGCGGATTTTTCAAACAGTGCAACCAATTGGATATCCAAGAATGTGCTTCATAAAATAATATGGAGAATGTGTGAGAATAAAATCGAACCGTATACAAAAAAATTCTATGGCGTGCTTCCAGTTCGGGTTAAATTCCTAAAGGAAATGTATAAACTGCCTGAAAACAAGTGTGAGCTTCTAGTGATGGGAGCAGATGACGAAGAAGTTGAATCCGCAGCGAGACAGGAAGTCAGAAAAGACATACGCAGGAAATATGGTATTGCAGATGACGATTTTCTGGTTATGACTGGAGGAAAAATTGATAAGTGGAAAACCCAAACACTTCTTCTAATGAACGCAGTACAAAATATTGACAGAAAGAATTTAAAACTTGTGATTTTCGGCTCTGTCACGCAGGAACTAGAAGAAAAAGTTAAGGAACTTGCGGATGGGCAAAAGGTGCAATACATTGGTTGGGTGCAGGCAAAAGACAGTTATAAATATTTTGCAGCCGCTGATTTGGTAGTTTTCCCGGGACGTCATTCGGTTTTTTGGGAGCAAGTGACGGGACAGGGAATTCCCATGCTAGTAAAAGACTGGCCTGGAACGCATCATGTCGACCTTGGTGGAAATGTGGCTTTTCTGGAGAATGATTGTGTAGAAGAAATACAGAAAAAGATCGAGGAGCTTCTTGACAATCCAGATGAATATAAAAAGATGAAGGAAGTTGCAATGGAAAAGGGGATGAAGGTCTTTTCGTATAGGAATATTGCTAAAAGAGCATTGTCCTAAAAAGAGGTCATTATGAGATATGCTAATTATGACGTAAAACTGCTACAGCTGTGTATCTTGACATCGATTTTCTCTCAAATAGAGGCTATATCAAACTTAATGAGACCGATAATGTACATAGCTTGGATAGTGACAGCGGTTTTCTTTATAGCAAGAAATCGCGGTAGAATAGTTATCCATAAGTGTACAAAGATTTTTTTGGGCTGCTATTCACTCCTGGTTGTTGGATGTATATTAATGGCACTTTTTGGTTCGAGGCATCTTGAAGGAAATTACATCCATATTATGTACATTCCATTGATTGTGTCAGTTATTGGAGAAAACTTTGCACCATTTGCTCAGGACTCTGATTATGAGAAAATACTAAGAACGTATTTGTATGGTGCTATGGCATATGCACTTTGGGTCAATATAACATATTTCTCATCGTACAATGACTGGCTTAAACAGAATATGTATACATTTCTGCAAAAGAACTCCGCTGCTCAGATATGGGCAACAGGTATATTAATAGCCCTATTCCTTTTGAAATATCGCACAAAGTGGCAAAAGGTACTTGGATACGCTTGTGCCGGTTATCTGCTGCTATTGTGCGGCATAAGTCAGTGCAGAACGGCTGTACTGGCATTGGCAATCGTGTTGGTTTGTTATATTCTCTTGAAATCAAAATATAAAGTTCGTTGGAGTTTCCTTACCCTAATCATTGTTCTCTTTTTGTGGAATAACTCAGTGACAAGAAGATTCATTGATCAAGCGTTACTTCTTACGAAATATGCTGGGGCAGATATCAATACTTTTTCAAGTGGCAGATTAGACGGATGGGATCGAGCTCTTGCAGCATTTGCTAAAAATCCCTTTTTGGGATGCGGACGTTATTATGTTGACTGCTCGTATATCTCGGTACTAGCGGAAATTGGAATCCTTGGATTTGTTCTTGTAGAGTCGGTGTGGATTACTAGAGCCGTATCCAATTTCACAGTTAGGTCTGGTTTGAACTTGGATGCATTCCTCATGTGCCTCACCATGTTTTATTTTATAGAATCAGCCTTGGAAGGTTACCCCCCATTTGGACCGGGTGTAAGTTCTTTTATGTTCTGGTTTCTCAGTGTGACATTTGCTGACAATAAAACCGAGAAGATACCGCAGGGCGTTGGAGAAATAAGCAATGAGTAGCTTAAAAAAAAATATTGGACTTCAAATGTCCTATAGAATCTTGACAATAATTACACCGTTGATAACATCTCCTATCATTTCAAGAGCACTTGGAGCGGAAAAAATAGGCGTTTATTCAGCAACACAAGCATATGCGAACTATTTTATGCTGTTCGCAATGCTTGGTATTGAGTATTATGGTCAAAGAAGTATAGCGAATACTCAAACAAGAAATGAACGGTCGGTGATGTTTTGGGAAATATACGCCGTTCAATGTACCGCATCAATTGTTTCCATAGTGATTTACTATCTGAGTGCGTTTTTTTGGGCTTCTACAAGAGTTACAATCATGATGATCCAAGGCCTATGGGTGATATCATGCCTGTTTGACATTAACTGGTTGTTTTTTGGAGTTGAGGACTTTAAGACGACTGTAACAAGAAATTTCATAGTAAAAGTTGCTACAGTATGCTGCATTATATTTTTCATTCGTAAACCATCGGATTTATGCTTTTATGCATTCATTATGGCAGGAAGCACAGCAATAAGCCAGTTGTTACTGTGGACTAAAATTGGAAAGTATGCGGACTTCCAGAAGGTGCGATTTGCACAATTAAAAAAGCACCTTTGGCCGATTGTTCGACTTTTTATTCCGATGATAGCGTTAAGCATATATCATTTTATGGACAAAACAATGCTTGATCTGCTAAGTACAGAAGCGGAAGTTGGTTACTATTATGCAGCAGATAAAATTATATATATCCCCCTTGGATTGATAACAGCGATAGGAACTGTTATGCTGCCACGCATATCGAGCATAGTAGGTGAATCGAAGGAAAAAACCGAAAAATTATTAAGTAAGTCTACTGAATTAAGCATTTGTATGTCATGTGCAGTAGGGTTTGGTATAGCAGCAATAGCTCGTGAGTTTGTTCCACTTTTTTTTGGTGATGGGTACGAGAAATGTGTGAATCTGCTTGTATTGTTTGTACCAGTTCTATTTGTAAAGTCACTAAGTAATATAGTTAATCAGCAATATTTAATTCCAGCAAAGTGCGATAATCAATACACATTGGCAGTTACCGGAGGTGCTATAGTTAATTTAATCTGCAATGGTTTGCTTATTCCACAATTGGGGTCTGTAGGAGCAACGTTAGGAACGTTAATGGCAGAATTATCGGTGCTCACTATTTCAGCGCACTGTGCGAAAAAGGAAATTCATTTCTTTCGGATGTTCTCAAGATATAGCTACTACTTGCTTTTTGGAATGACTATGTTTATTGCTGTTCGATTCTTTGATTTACGCCTTGATATCGAACAGCCAATCATTCGCCTTCTTCTAATGATAATGATAGGAGGGGGTGTTTACTCTATACTTTGTATGACCGTGTGGTTGAAAGTTAAGGAGAAATCAGTTTTCGGGGGCATCCTTAATTCGTTAAGCAAGAAAGGTGCGATAAGAAAATGAGCAAGATGAAAAGGGCTATTGAAAAGTTTCAGATAGATATTAAAATGAAACGGTTAGATCTTCATTTTAAAAGAGAATTGGAAAACGTTAGGGAAAAGTCACCCGTTGAAGTGAAATCCCTGGATTCTAGCCAGTTGAAGCAAATTAATGATTTTTATAATGGATTTGGATTTCATGGTGTTGACACGCGATGGCATGAGTATCTTTATGCAGTGACTGGGAGACATTCCGTAAATTATATTCCGGAAAATTTTTATCACTGTACTATTGAGCCCTTGTATACGAGAGGCTCGGTTGACCTTGAGGATAAGTCTATAATGAGTCGAATGCTTCCGGGTATTCGTATGGTTTCTAATGTTTTGATAAATACAAATGGTGTCTTTTTTGATGAGCACGATGATGTGCTCTCTACAGATGAGGCTGTAAGGTATCTGAATAATCTTGGTTGCGATTTAATTATCAAGCCCTCGAGAGAAACGGGGGGGGGTATGGGCGTTCGATTAGTTAATGCTGGCGGTTTCAATACAGCTATTTTGGATGTCTATAAAAAGGACTATATCATTCAGAAATGCATCGCACAACATCCACAGTATAAGGAGTTTAACCCGAGTTCCGTGAATACCGAAAAAATAATTAGTATGTTCTTTAATGGTGAAGTGCATATTCTTACTTCTATATTGAGGGTCGGTGCTCCAGGTTCTCACACTGATACAGCGTCAACAGGAAAAGGATACACGGTTGGAATCGGGTTAAACGGGCAACTTAATAAGGAAGGGTACAATATTTATGGAGAACGAAGAACATCCACGGCGAGCGGTCGAATGTTCGAGGATGTAGTTCTTTGCGGACATGACGAGATTTGCAATCAAATAAAGAAAGCGCATAAGATGCTGTCTCGCTTTGGCATAATTTCGTGGGACTTTGCAGTTGATGAAAATTGCGAACCGATTTTGATTGAATATAATTTGAATTACCCTGATGTAATGATTTACCAGATGAATAATGGTCCTTTGTTTGGTGATTTAACACAAACAATTTTGGAAGATGTCAGGGAAAAGCTGAAAAAGGAGAGATGATATGAAATCCCTAAAACGGGCTTTGCAGGGGGCCTTTAGAAGTACACTGACTTTGATTTCACCAAAACTAAACACAGCGGTAACGTACCGTGTGAAGTTTGGAAGAAAGCTGGATTTGACCCAGCCTACAACTTTTAATGAAAAAGTTCTTTGGCTGAAATTCAATACCTACTGGAATAATGAAACAGTAAAGCAGTGCGCAGATAAACTAAGGGTTAGAGATTATCTTGAGCAACACGGCTATGGGTACTTGCTGAATGAATTGATAGCGTCATACGAGGATGTTGATTCCATTGATTTTTCTACCCTTCCGGATCGGTTTGCGATTAAATTAAATGTCGGTTGTGCTTGCAATATAATTGTACAGGATAAGTCAAAACTCGATATTGAAGCCACTAAAAATACTATGAGAAAGTGGCTTAAGAATAATTACTGGCTAGGATGGTCCGAAATGCAATACAAGGATGTTAAACCTTGTATTCTGATTGAGAAATATCTAGGTGGAGATGATGGCAGCCTGCCGGTAGATTACAAATTCTACTGTATGAACGGAAAAGCGACTTCTGTTATGGTTTGCGAAGAACGAGATGGAATACATCATCCGAAGTTCTTTTTTATGGACAGAAAATGGAATAAGCTTCCTTATACTGAGGAGGTATTCAAGTATCCGGATTTTGAGATTGAAAAGCCTGAAAGTATGGACGAGGCGTTTGAAATCGCCGAGCTGCTGGCAAAAGAATTTCCGTTTGTTCGGGTGGATTTGTATATTGTAAGGAACAAAATCTACTTTGGTGAATTGACGTTCACGCCGGCAGCAGGAATGGATACGGATTTCAAATTCAGGGCTCCTGGAGCAATTAAAGATACGGACACGATTCTTGGAGAGTTGCTGAAGTTACCCGAGTGATTTTAGGAGAAAGACTATGAAAATTGCAGTTGCTGGTACCGGCTATGTCGGTTTGTCCATTGCTACGTTGCTATCGCAGCATCATGAGGTCATGGCAGTTGATATTATCCCGGAAAAAGTTGACCTTATCAATCACAAGAAGTCTCCGATTCAGGACGAGTACATCGAAAAGTATCTGGCAGAAAAAGATTTGAATCTGACGGCTACGCTGGATGCAGAAGCCGCCTACAAGGATGCAGATTTCGTTGTTATCGCAGCACCTACCAACTATGACAGCAAGAAAAACTTCTTTGATACTTCTGCAGTAGAAGCTGCCATTAAGCTGGTGATCCAGTATAATCCTGATGCCATCATGGTCATCAAGTCCACGATTCCGGTCGGGTTCACGGCATCTGTGCGTGAAAAGTACCACTGCGACAACATCATTTTCAGCCCGGAGTTCCTGCGGGAATCCAAGGCTCTGTACGACAACCTCTACCCCAGCCGCATCATTGTGGGCACCGATGTGGACAATGCTCGCTTGGTAAAAGCAGCCAACACCTTTGCAGACCTGTTGCAGGAAGGTGCCATCAAGGAAAACATCGACACACTGATCATGGGCTTTACGGAAGCCGAGGCTGTCAAGCTGTTTGCTAACACTTATCTGGCTCTGCGTGTGTCTTACTTCAACGAGCTGGATACTTACGCTGAAATGAAGGGCTTGAATACTCAGCAAATTATCAAGGGTGTTTGCCTTGACCCGCGCATTGGCGATCAGTACAATAATCCTTCTTTTGGCTATGGTGGTTACTGCCTGCCTAAGGACACCAAGCAACTTCTGGCTAACTACGCTGATGTGCCTGAAAACCTGATTGAAGCCATTGTGGAATCCAACCGTACCCGCAAGGACTTCATTGCTGACCGTGTACTCCAGATGGCAGGGTACTACGGCTACGGCGAGGACAATGAATACGACAAGTCGCAGGAGAAGCCATGTGTTATTGGTGTGTACCGTCTGACTATGAAGTCCAACTCCGACAACTTCCGCCAGTCTTCCATCCAGGGCGTCATGAAGCGTATCAAGGCAAAGGGTGCAACTGTGATCATCTACGAGCCGACTTTGGAGAACGGCACCACTTTCTTTGGTAGCGAGGTCGTGAACGACCTTGAGGAGTTCAAGAAGCGCAGTCAGGCCATCATCGCCAACCGCTATGATAGCTGCTTGGATGACGTACAGGAAAAGGTCTATACCCGCGACCTGTTCCGCAGAGACTAATACTTATAGCAGCCATGTGTTCCGCCACATGGCTGTGCTGCTCAAATATGCTACCTCTCCGTGGTGAGCAGCAGGCAACGGATTATAAATCCGGCTAAATAATGAGAAACAATAAGAAATAATGTTTGCTCGCTTGTCATGTGAATTCGCATGGCAAACGAGCATTTTTTGTTGTGCACTGTATGCGCTTGGTTCGAAACATAGAACGGCAACGCCCGGATAACCCCGTCTACAAAAAAGCTAATGCTTTAAATCGCTAAACTTGAAGAAAATCTTCAGGGTATACAGCTATACTGAATTTAGGCGAAAAAAGGAGGGAAGAAAATGAGTCCGGATGAGCGCCAAGCGGCTATTTGGGATATTGTTTTTCAACGCAATTATGAAACAGTTCCTAATTTGGCATGCGAATTAGGCGTCAGCACTCGGACAATCTATGAGGGTTTAAGTCGGATGAAAGGAAAGTACTCTATTATAACTATGCCGGGAAGATATGGCGGCGTTTACATTACATACGAGCCGCGCAGTAGGCGCAGATATTTAACCCAGACACAAGAGATGACCTTACGAAAAATCATCCCCTTACAACCAATAGAGACACAACAAATTCTTCAAAGTATCCTTGATGTATTCGCCAGAAAGCATTCGTAAGTGAGCTTTCCTGTACCTTGACAATCAAATATCCAGCATAACAGGTACTTTTCTTTCCCGGCAAGCCCCAGTGGGCGGTCCGGCAAACCGGAATTGCGGCGGGAAAGACCATAATGATACGCCAGCGGCCTCCAGCGTCAGAGGGGGTGACCGAGCCGGAGTTGTAAGCAGTAAGACTCCGGCGGAGTCAGTGAACGGGCGTGCCAACACCCTGCCTGTTGTGTTCCCGGTGTCAGGGGTGCGGGCGGCAAATGTGGCACACTTACTTAACTATCTACTTTTGCCGTTTAGGGCAAATCGTGGGCAGCAGGAACCCAAGCGCCTGCTGCCCATCATTTTGCTTTAAACGGGATGGAAAACAGGGGTGTAAGCCAATGCAAACCTATCCAACGGGCTATGCGGAATCCCACCGTATGGCCGAGAAAATTTTCCGGGATATTTTGCCCCGGCACGGTATGGCGGTGCGTGAGGAACAACTCGCGCTTTGCCATGAAGTTTTAGATACCCTATATAATAAGGAAATTTCCCTGTGTGAAGCAGGCGTAGGCACCGGCAAAACGCTGGCTTACCTCGTGGGCTGTATCCTTTGGCAGATGCATCGCCCCGAACGGATGAAACTGCCTATCGTTATCTCCACTTCCAGCGTTGCCTTGCAGGACGCTATCCTTACTGAGTATCTGCCCGACCTGTCCGCTGTCTTGCTGGACGAAGGTATCATCACCGCACCCATCACAGCCGTTATCCGTAAGGGCAAAGAGCGTTTTGTCTGCGATGCCCGCCTTGCCGAGAGAGCATCGCTGGTGCAGCCAAGCAGAAAAAGGCAACGGAACAGCTTGCACATTGCAGAAAATATTCTGGACATGGATCATATCCCGGAACTTTCTCGGTATGACCGCTGCCGTATTTGCGTGCCGCAGTCCTGCCCGCGCGATTGTTTTATGCGTTTGAATTGCCGCTACCAGCAGTATCTGCGGGATTCCATGAAACCCGACATCCAAATTTGCAATCACAATTACCTGCTGGCGGACGCTTCGCATCGACTTGAAGATAGACCGCTGCTCCTGCGCAGTTATCAGGCACTGGTAGTGGACGAGGCACACAAGCTGCCCGATGCCGCCCGCCAGATGTACACAGAAACCTTATCCCCGCACAACATGGATGAATTGTGCCTTTTATTACAACAGGCGCACTACAAGGATTTTGCCAGACATCTGCGGACGGCCTTCCTTACGCTGTCGTTCTCCTGCACGCAGGGGCTTTCCAAGCTGCGAAGAAAAGTGAGCGAACCGTTCGTGCTTACGCCGTTCCGCCGCGCTGCGCTCATCGACTGTATAGCACTGTTGCAAAATGCTGGCGGGTTGCCGGATGTGCCGCGATACCTGCTGAACAGGCTGGGAGAAGCAGAAAGCCTCCTGCGCCTTTTTCTTTTGGAGGTGCCGACGCGCATCCTCTACATCGACTACGATGCCGACGGTCAGCCTACATTCTGCGCAGCCAGCAGCCGCGTACCGCAGCTGCTCCGCAGTGCGCTGTGGAATACACGCGAACCCGCGATTCTGACCTCCGGCACACTGGCAGCAGCCGGAGATTTCAGCCATACGGAACAGCTTTTGGGGCTGGAGGCTTACCGACCCCTGCGCCATTTCCGAGCAGATTCTCCGTTTGACTACAAGAAAAAATGTCTGTTATACTTTCCGCCGCGCGTAAAAACGCGAATGGACAACCGCAAAATGGCAGAAGAAATCGTTCGGTTGGTTGGTGCCTGTCACGGTCATGCGCTGGTGTTGTTCACAGCGTACCGCCAGATGGCGGAAGTCCGCGCGCTGACGGACGGTCAGTGGCAATACCCGACCTATCAGGCGTGGCGCAACGGCGGCAGGGTGATTCAACAATTCAAAGAATCCGGCAACGGCGTACTGTTTGCGGCTGGTTCCTGCTGGGAGGGTATCGACTTTCCTGGCGATATGGTGTCACTGCTGATTATCGCAAAGCTGCCGTTCCCGATTCACGACCCGGTCAGCGACTATGAGCGCCGGCAGTACCCAAATCTGCGCGATTATATAAACGCCGAAATCATCCCCGAAATGCAGAAGAAGCTGCGACAGGGTTTTGGTCGTGCCATCCGTACCGGGCATGACTCCTGCGTGGTGGTGATTCTGGACGAACGCGCGGGCATCGGCGGCAAATACCATGATGCCGCGCTAGCGGCGTTGCCGTCCTGCCCGACCACCGAGAAAATTGAAGATGTGCAGCAATTCATCCGGGAGCAGAAGCGCCCGGATTACTTTTTGTGAAAAGAGGAACCTGAGATGTACCTTATGCGAAACCACGATGTCTGGATTTATGTGCGCTGCGCCAACAGCGATCCGCGCATTGCCTTTGACCGGCTGTATGACCTTATCGACGAAGCGGCAGGGCACGGTTTTCTCGTGCGCGGCACATCTTTTGACCATTGCAGCGGAAACACCTTGAAAGACCGCATCGGTCTGCGCTCTATGCTGGACGCAGTAGAAAACGGTCAGATTGAAGCCGTGATGGTGCGCGATTTGGAGCAAATCAGCCGCAACAGCTACATACTGGTGGGAGTTATTGAAATTCTGCGTCAGAATGATGTCTACCTCATCACCACCGAATGTGACCTGAACGCCGAACTCATCAACAGCGGGCTGGAACGCTTTGTCGGCGACCGCTTCACGCGGGCATCTTTCGGCAAGCCGCGCTTTGATGTCCGTCTGCCGCTGATGGACCAGTTTTGAGGTGCCGCTATGACAGAATACAAAGTATGGGCGTTCGCCCGCAGTGCGGCGCCGAACCTGCCGGCGCTGGAAGAACAGCTTGCAGAAGTCATGCGCGAAGCCGACAGGCGCGGTTACATCATCGTCAACTCCTGCATGGAGCAGAAGTACGGTACCGAATTCTGGCGCCCGGCTTTGTTCGCCATGCTCACCGCTGTGCAGCAGGGGCGCGTCAACGCCATTATGGTGCAGAGCCTTGATCGTTTGAGTCATGACATTACAACCTTGTACCGCATCCTGCGCTTTCTGCAAAATTACGATGCAGTGGTGATTACGACCGAGACCAATCTACAATATGAACTCTATCTGACAGGGTTGGAGAGTCGGATCCTGGCTCGTACCGCGCGAACCGGAAAAAGAGTGCCGTGGGAGGTGGCTGTCGATGCAGATTGACTCGTTTCCCGTAAGGCTGGAACAGGAGCTGAAATATGCACTGGCCTATGCCGCGCTGGTATCCGCTGCCGCAAACGGAAGATTGCCTAGGGACATCTGCCAGCGCACAAATGTTGGTTATGCCCGGAAATGCGGCGTTTTGCGCCGAGAAGTTTAGTGGTTCTCGTGAATAGCTTTTGACCTGCCTTTCGGGTATGTTGTATGTGACAAAAAGAATGTCACAGCGTCAAACTTGGAGGAAATAGTATGCTGCAAGTCCAAGTCATCCAGCCGATACAGCAACAGCCGAAGCGTCTGCGCGTGGCGGCCTATGCCCGTGTCAGCAGTGATTCCGAGGATCAGCTGAACTCGCTGTCTGTGCAGGTGGATTACTACACTCATCTGATACAGGAAAATCAAAACTGGGATTTTGCCGGGATCTATGCCGATGAAGGCATTACCGGCACCAGCACCAAACACCGTGAGCAGTTCAACCGTTTGATGGACGACTGCCGCGCCGGGCTGATTGACCGTGTGCTGGTCAAATCGGCATCCCGATTCGCCCGCAACACGGCGGATGCGCTGGCATCGGTGCGCGAAATGAAAAGCCTTGGCGTAACGGTAGTTTTTGAAAAAGAAGGCTTTGACACCGAAACTGCCAACGGCGAAATGATTCTCAGTATGATCTGCTCCGTTGCGCAGGAAGAATCACTCTCCATCTCCAAGAACATGAAATGGGGCATACGCAAACGAATGCAGAGCGGAACCTATGTAACTGTATCCACACCGTTTGGCTATCGACAAGAAAACCGCAAATTGATTCCCTATGAACCTGAAGCTCTTGTTGTTCGCTTTATTTATGCGCAGTATTTGGCAGGGGAGAGTGTAGCAAGAATCACAAAATTGCTGAATAGTCAATATCCCAAAGAAGCCGGAGCATGGAATCCTCCCGCAGTACAGAGTATTCTTACCAATGAAAAGTACCGTGGAGATACCTGCTGCCAAAAACGCTATACGCCGGATACATTACCCCTGCAAAAGAAACGCAATAAGAGTCAACTCCCAAAATATTATATCCAAGAAAGCCATCCTGCCATTATTATGCCGACAGATTTTGAGAAAGTACAAGCACTGCTTTCACAAAAGCGCACACAGCGTTCACAGATGCACAGCTATCCGCTTACAAAAATGGCTGTCTGCCAATTTTGTGGAAAAATGCTTTCGCCCAAGACCCGTGCAAATGGTGTGCGGGTCTGGAACTGCAAGACGCATATCGTGGATTCAACCCAATGCCCCATAAAGCCTGTTTACGAAACGGAGCTTTATGGGGCATTTTGGTCAATGTACAACAAACTTTTCGAAAATCGAGCGACACTGTTTCTCCCAATCTTTAACGACTTGCAGCGAATACAGGACATCAAGAGTATGCAGAATGAAGCGAGTAACGTGGTGCATACAGAAATATTACAGATATCAAAGCAACTGCACAACCTGACACGTATCCATGCACAGGGTTATATAGAGGAAACAGTCTACCAAGAACGTCGCATCCGAATAGAACAACAGCTTGCGGAAAAGAAAAAGTGCCTAACCAGCCAGAAACAGAATGGAACTGCAGAAAAGGCGCTCTATCAAACAAAACAAATAGACCGTTATATTCAAAGCCATACGGCATTGACGGAGTTTGATGAAGAGGCTATGAGGACAATTGTAAAGAAAATTGTTGTCAGTAACGAAGCCTTTGTATTCGAACTGCCGAACGGTTTACATCTGAAGGAGAAGCGATAATGAAAAAACGATACCTTCCGTTTGGTTATGCGGTTCGAGACGGCAACATTGTGGTAGACACAGAGCAGAGGACAATAGTGCAAAACATTTTCACAGCGTACCTTGCAGGAAATACGTTCCAGCAAATCGCTAAGTCTATAATCTCCAAAGGCATTGAGTACCACCAGAATGATGCAGAATGGAATAAAAATACTATAAGCCGCATTTTGGGAAACGAAACTTACTGTGGGACAGACAGGTATCCACCAATTGTCACGAAAGAAATATTCCGGCAAGCGGCACAAGTTCGGTCTGCCAAGGCATCGGCGTACTCTGCAGCTCTTGCGCCATTTCGCAAGGATATACAATGTGGTTGCTGCGGCGAAAGGCTGTATTGGCATGGAAAAACATATCAGTGGCATTGTCGACAGTGCAGAATGTGGAGCGCACCGATAGAAGAAGCGGTGTTATCCGAAGAAATCACTCAAAGGTTAAAATGGCTACAGGAAAACAGCTTTCAGATTCGAACACCTGATACCCACTCTGTTGTTAGATCCATGGATTCTGCTCACCTTGACCGAAAAATTCAACGAAAAATCGCAACAAATAAGTTTGACGAAGATGACCTTGTAGCTGCAATCCTGCACCGGGCGGAGCTGGAATACGAATTCTGCTCTGCAGGAGATGCCGACCCGGCAACCTTGCTGATACAAAAAGCGTGTACCGAGTATAAGCCGACAGAGGGATTTCCGGAAACCTTTTATAAGGAGGTCGTCAGCAAGGTCATCCTGTACCGCGACACCCATATTGAATTCAAACTGCAGAACGGACAAATTGTGTAAGAGGAAACGCCATGAACAACATGAGGATCATTGAGATTCCCGCCTCCATGAGGGAAAGCTCCGGACGGAAAAACGCTGTGCGCAAGCTGCGGGTGGCGGCCTACTGCCGCGTCAGCACCGAGGAAGAAGAACAGCAGGGCAGTTTTGAAATCCAGAAGTTGTACTACACCGAGAAAATTGAATCAACCCCGGAGTGGGAGGTAGCGGGCATTTACGCAGATGATGGTATTTCCGGTGTGCATACAAAGAAGCGCGATGGTTTCAACCAGATGATTCAGGACTGCAAGAAGCACAGAATCGACCTTATATTGACGAAATCTATTTCACGGTTTGCCCGCAACACGCTGGACAGCATCCAGTACGTCCGAATGCTGAAGCAGATGGGAATCGCGGTGGTATTTGAAAAAGGGAACATCAACACCGCCACCATGAACTCTGAGATGATCCTCACCGTACTGAGCGCCTTTGCCCAGGCCGAAAGTGAGTCAATTTCCCAGAATGTAGCCCGCGGTAAGCGCATGGGATATAAGCACGGTAAATTCGCCTTCCCTTACGGCAGAATCATCGGCTATCGAAAAGGGGCGGACGGCAAACCGGAGATCATCCCGGAGCAGGCTGAAATCATTCGGCTGATTTTCAACAGTTACCTGCAAGGGGACAGCCTGCAAAGTATCAAGGCAAAGCTGGAAACGGCGGGCGCACTCACAGCCCGCGGCAACACCGCATGGTCAGCGCAAAGCATCCAGCGTATCCTGCAAAATGAAAAATACTGCGGTGATGTGCTGCTGCAAAAGACCTTTACCGAGGATGTCTTGACCGGGGTTCATAAGAAAAACACCGGACAGCTTCCGCAATACTACATTGAAAATTATCATGAGGGTATCGTCAGCAAACAGATGTTCCGAGAGGTGCAAACTGAGATTGCCCGCCGAAACAGCAAGTCGGCAGCCAACCAACGCAAGCGCCGCCGGGGTCGCTATAACAGCAAATATGCCTTGACCGAACGGCTGGTCTGCGGTGACTGCGGCAGCCCTTACAAGCGAGTGACTTGGAATATTCACGGCAGAAAGCAAATCGTCTGGCGGTGCGTGAATCGCATTGAGTATGGAACGAAATTTTGCGGCAGCTCGCCGTCCATCCCGGAAGAAGAATTGCACCGCGCCATTTTGAAAGCGGTACAGGGTTTGGCGGCAAACTTCACTCATGAAGTCGCTGCCCAGATCAATGGCATCCTACATGACATCCAAACCGGCGAAAGCACAAAGCCCAATTTGCAGGAGCAACTGGAACAGACCCAGCAGGAATTCGACCGTCTGCTGGAAATGTCCTTGGACTTCGATGAGGATACTCCGTTTCTGGATGACAGGTTGAAAAAGCTGAATAATAAAATTAAGAGCCTGAAAAAAGCCATCGAGGACAGCGCCACCCGACAGGAAAAAGCCAGACAGCCGGAAATACTGCTGTCAGCCAAAGACCTGCAAATTCAAGAATACGATGATGCGCTGACCGCGAGGATTATTGAGAAAATTACGGTGAGGTCGCGTAATGAAATTGAAATACGGTTCATCGGCGGCCACAAAAAGACCATGCGGCTGGCATAAAAATAAAGAGGGCATACCCAATCGGAGATAACGCAATTTTCGATTGGGTATGCACTTTTTCACTTTTATCGGAAAGAGGTAGCTATGAAGCTGGGAGAGAAAATCAAGCTGGTTCGTAAGCACAGAGGACTAACGCAGCGGGAACTGGGAGAACGACTGCACTTGGATGAAAACGCAGCAAATCGCATTGCCCAATATGAATCAGGATTCCGAACGCCCAAAGAGAGCAGAACCAAAGACATAGCCAAAGCGTTGAATGTTCGCGAAGAAAATTTCTTTACAAGGGCAGAAACACCGGAGGACATTATTCGCTTGATGATTTGGTATGACTGGGAACATGGCTGCGGCGGGAGCGTTCCGATTGACACGATTCTGTTTTTTGATAATTTTGAGGAAGTGGAAAAATTATTGAAAGAGTGGTATAGCCAAAAGGAAAAATTAAGGGCGAGGAAAATTACAGGAGCAGAGTATCTGGGATGGATGCTGCAGTGGCCCTTCAGCGAAAGAAAACAATAAAATTTCTCTGCATCGTTGATTTTCAACTTTCAAAACAGGGTATCTTTTTTATCACACTCACACAAAAAGCTGTGGCAAAGATATTGCCACAGCTTTTTTCTTTGTTGTATCGCACAAAATCGGCAAAGGCAGTGACCGATTTTCAAAGTGCGTTTTATTGAGATGTCCAACTGCTTCCGGGCGGTTGGATTTTTTTGTTGCCAACCTTTTCTGCTGCTTTCAGAATGTTAAGGCAATACCGCATAATTCTAAGTGCGGCAGCCGCCGGAGCGGTGCTTGAGCCGTTAGGCGGGAATTGTGCGGTATTGCCTTAGAGATTAGAAGAAACGGACAGCCGGGGCGATTGGCCCCGGCTGTTTTTTGGTGGGATGGACGGGCAGAAAAAAGTGTTTGCAAGGCGGGGGAGTTTAATCCCCAAAGTGTTGTTGGGGTTATAGGTTGGCGGGCGCACAATGTGCCCCTCCCTATGAGAGAATAGGGCACACGAAGCGGGGGGATACATTGTGCGGCGTTTGGCACCCAGCAGAGCAGGGGGAGAAAATGAAAGGATTGTAAATTGTGCGCCAAAACAGCACAAAGCGGAAAAAAGCGTGGACAGGCACCGGCTGTTTGTGATATACTTAAAAAATACAAAATAGTTACAAAGTGGGCTGGTGCGCGGCATGTGCCGGCCTATGTGGAGGTGTATGGTTACGGAAGCCATTCGGAGCCGTATGGTGTGGGTCATCACGGGGGCACTGGCGCTGCTGGTGCTGCTGGCGCTGCCTGCAAAAGCGGAAAGTGCGGACTATGAAACAACGCTGGACCGCTTGGGCCGCCTGCAAGCGCTGGCGGAACAGTATATTGAAGAAAAGAACAGCGGCGATGACCCCATTGACCTGACTTTGAGCTTTACCCGTGTGGGGGATTATAACACGACCGTCTGGCAGCTGACGGCGGGCACCCGCGATGGCGAATTTGAAAAGTACGCCACCGATGCAGACCCGGACCTGTGGGATTTGCAGGGGATGAACACCGTGGAACTGCCCAACGGGCAGGGCATTGATTTCGGCCACCTGCTGGCGGCCATGAACCTGGTATACCGCGGCATGCCCATTACCGGCAGCTGGGGCGGCGACTGCATGCAGCTGGCGCAGGTGTATGCCGGGCAGGCCAGCGATGCAGACGGCTATGCCAGCCTGATGCAGCAGACCTTTGCCATTGAGGATGACGGCAGTGCTTCCAAATTTGGCGACCAGGACCTGCGCGCTGACCTGGACTCCGTTGTGGCAGGGGCCGAGCTGAAAAGCGGCAGCAACGTTGCCGATGTGCTGCGGAACTATTACACCAACCTGACGGATTACGACCGCTGCTACCAGTTTATTGCCATGAGCTTTGGCAGCATGAACACCAGCGACAGCGAAGCGTTCCGCAACAAGGTGTACAGCACCATGACGGCGGATGCCGGCATGCAGCTGCTGCTGTATATGAACGGCATGTGGTCCAGCAGCGGCTGGCAGGTGGATGCCGATGCAGAACCCGCCCTGCGCGGTGCCTGCAATGAACTGGCTGATTACCTGAGCCGCGCTGTGAACGGCGAAAAGGTCAAAAGTGCATCCAGCACCCTGATGCACACGATGGCTGGGCAGGCCCTTGTGGATGCCCTGAATGCACTGGGAGATGGGGAAGCAGCTTCCGCTGCACAGAGCGCACTGGAAGCGGATTCCGGCG
>OODB01001280.1_pt1 | contig 18447 bp, 21 predicted proteins | sample 1671721 | NCBI WGS metagenome assembly OODB01 (sample SAMN06348185, study PRJEB24527) | human gut metagenome | biome: human gut; feature: ankylosing spondylitis patient; material: feces | host: Homo sapiens | place: China | collected 2015-10
CATGATAGCATATCTGTTAGAATAAAGCAATGAAAAAAGCAGGAAATATTTTATTCTGGGTAATAGTAGTCTTATTTTTGATCGGAATGGTAGCAGGCTGGTACTTGTATATTAAGATAATTATGGGAATTTGTGCCGTAGCCTTATTGGGAACAATCGTATACAGATTGTTTGGAAGAAAATAAGAAAATAGCTGACCTAACAGCTATAAAAAAGAGGGGCATTTAATGCCCCTCTTTTTCGTACCAGTAAGTTATATTATCAAAAATTGTTTGCTGGTGTTCTTTATTAAGTTTGCTTAATTTTTTTATACTTTCTAATAATTCTGGATTAGACGATAAGTCTGGTATCATATCTGTTTTTTCGGTAGTTAAATTTTGCTCCCATCCCATAAGCCAGGCTGGCGAAAACCATGGGAGTAAAAAGAACACAGGCAAAGACACTGGTACAGACAGAGGCAGCAGCCATCACCATGAAAGCACAGCAGGGATGCTTTCAAGAGCTGGATATCGAAGAATATGAGATAGAGGAAACACTGGATTCCTTTACCTGTAGTTTCTGCGGTGAAATGGATGGAAAACATTTTACCATGTCAGAATATGAAGTCGGTGTAACGGCACCGCCGTTTCATCCAAGATGCAGGGGATGCACCTGTCCATACTTCCATGATGAATTTACCGTAAATGAAAAACGTGGAGCAAGAAAAGAAAACGGCGATACATACGACGTACCGGCGGATATGACTTATAAGGAGTGGAAGAAAAAGTATGTAGGACAGGCAGAGGAAAAAGAGAAGAATGAAATCCAATATATGTCGAACAGTTTCCGACCACAGTATGGAAAAAGAAATACATTGCATGTGGATCAGGAAAATATAGATGTGAAAACAGTAGAAAACAGTGCATTTAAAATGTTCACGGATGTTGATGCAGAAAGAAGAAACAAAGCAGTCCGCCTGGCAGAAAAAATGTTCCTGGAAATCCGGGAACAGCTTCCGGCCGGATTTGAAGTGCCTGAGATAGCAGTCATCGATTTTGAAAGACATAATCTGAGAAATGATGCGATCGGAGGATATCAGAGAGAAACAGACCGCTTATATATGAATAGCAAATATGATACAAAAGAAAAAATTCTGAAATTCGTAAATAGACAAAAGGGGAAGTTTGCCAATACGACAGAATATGCACCATATCTGCACGAACTGGGTCATAAATATTACGAAGACTGCATTAAGACTCTTGCAAAAACACAGAATATTACATATAATAGAGCTAAGCTGATTATAGATGCAAGAATAGAAAAATATGTGCATGAAAACAATAATTATAACCGGACATTATTGAACAATGTAAGTGTATATGCAGACGAAGGGTTTGGAAAATGTAATTATACGGAGACAGTCGCAGAATGTTTCAGTATAAGAGCCATCAATGCATATGCGGACGGATTATTGAAGCGGATAGAAGGAGATGAAGTAAAATGAGACATTTGACAGATGAAGAAGTTGAAATTGTAAAGAAATTGCATGACGAAAACCTGACTGAGGAAGAAAAGAAGAAACTGGTTGATAGATTACATGAAATTGATATCGAGGAGACAGGGGGACATTTGTGGCTGACATAATGCAGACGGATTATTAAAGCAGATAGAAACTTGCAAATAAGAGAATACCACTGGCTGGCGGCTGGTGGTATTTTTATGCCGCAAATTCTTGCGACGTCGCAACAGAATAGAAGAATGATAAAAAGAAACCGGAAAGTACACTGGTTTCTTTTTTTGTCCGCAAAGACGTAAAACTAACTACTCAGCCGGGAGAATAACCGGACAATCCACTACCGGCAGTACCGGAATAAAAAACTATGGAGGAACAGCAATGGAATGGTTAAAAGCAATACTGGAACAGGCAGAGATTACAGAAGATGGAAAACTGGATGTAAATGCAGTCATGAATGCAGTACAGAAGGAATTTCCACAGCATGCAGTTCCGAAGGCGGAATTTAATGACAAGATTAAAGAATTAAAGACTGCAAATGACACAATCAATACGTTAAAAGCAGAAAACAAGGATAATGAAAGCCTGCAGAAGAAAGTCGGGGACTATGAGACAGAAATCCAGAACTTAAAGAAGGCAGCAGGGAATATGCATTAAAAGAGCAGATGACAAAGCAGGGAGTAACGGATCCGGATTACCTGATTTACAAAGCCGGCGGTGTAGAGAAATTCACGTTTGACAAAGAGAATCATCCGGTTGGCATGGAAGAACAGCTCAAAGCATACCGGGAGGATAAGGCGATGGCTCATCTGTTTGGCAAATCGGAAAGTCAGAACTATCATCCGGAAGGCGGTTTGGGAGACGTGTCAGGGAATCCGTTTGCAAAAGAAACCTATAATCTGACAAAACAGGGAGAACTGTTAAAGAGTAATCCGGAACAGGCAAAGATACTGGCTGCGGCGGCAGGTATCACCTTATAGGAGAAAGAGAGGAAGTAAAATATGGCAGAAACAAAGATATCAGACATTATTGTGCCGGAGTTATTTAATCCGTATGTGATTAACCGGACAATGGAACTAAGTGCACTGGTAAACAGTGGAATCATCGTAAACAGTCCGGAATTTGACCGGCTTGCATCAGAAGCAGCAAGAACCCATAATATGCCGTTCTTTGAAGATTTAACCGGAGATTCCGAAGAAACACTGGAAGGGAAGGTAATGGAAGCGGCAAAGATTGGCTCGAACAAAGATGTATCCACGACATTATTAAGACAGAAGATGTGGGCGGCAACAAATCTTTCCGCAGCACTGGCAGGAGCAGATCCGATGAAAGCGATCGGTGACCTTGTTGCTGGATTCTGGGCGAGGGACATGCAGAAAGAACTCATTGCCCTTCTGGCCGGAATCTTTGGAACTTATACACCGGATGGCGGACAGGCAACAACACCAATGAAAGACCATATTCTTGATTTGACGGGAATGAAAACAGAAGCGGCGAAAAATATCAGTGCTTCCGCCTTCATTGATGCATGCCAGTTGATGGGAGATGCACAGGGACTGCTCACAGATGTTGCCATGCACAGTGCAACAAAGGCATATTTAAAGAAACAGAATCTGATTGAGACAGAAAGAGATTCTACGGATGTGGAATTTGAAGTTTATCAGGGAAGACGTGTCACGGTGGATGACGGATGCCCGGTGGACGGAGATGTATACACCACCTATCTGTTCAGCCAGGGAGCGATTGCACTGGGGAATGGAAATCCAGTGGGTCATGTTGCGACTGAAATGGACAGGGATAAGAAGAACGGCGGTGGTATTGATTATCTGATTAACAGAAAAGCATATATCCTTCACATGAGAGGGGTAGCATATACCGGAAAGAAGAGGGAACATGTAGAAACTCCGACAAGAGCGGAATTAAAGATGGCAGAAAACTGGACACCGGTGTATGAGCCGAAACAGCTCCGTGTGGTGGCTATGAAGCATAAGGTGGGATAAGATGGACAGAGAAAAGCTGAAACAGCTGTTAGGACTGGATAGCAGTTCTTCCGGGGAAGAAAAACCGGAAGAACCGGGCAGCAGCTCTTCTGTGGATAACATCCTGGATTTTATCCTGGAAAATGTGGAAGAAATCATAAAAAATTACTGTAATGTGGAAGAAATGCCGGAAGGACTGGAACAGACGGCATACCGCATGGCTGTGGATCTGTACAGAAATGAAAATATCGGGCAAGAGGAGAGTGCTTCCGGTCCGGTATCTTCCCTGACGGAGGGAGACACTTCGGTTTCCTTCCGGCAGTATGCAGACGAACATTTTAAGGATACGGTTTTGAAAAGTTATAAACCGGTCTTGAACAGATACCGGAGGATATTGTTTTGATCAGACAAATAGAAAGAGTCAGGAAAATGCACAGGAGAGCCGTAGAGGTGCTTTATGAGGATACCTGCAATATTTATGTCAGGAAGTCCGAAAAGGACGAAAAAACAAAAATAACGGCGAAAAAAGAAGTACTGGTGGCAGAGAATCAGCCATGCAGACTTTCCTATGAAACCGTGTCCACGACAAAGGATAACCAGGGGGCAGCAGAAAAAGAAATGGCGGTAAAGTTATTTCTGCCACCGGAACCGGAGATTCCGGAAGGAAGCAGAATAGATGTGATACACCAGGGGTTGACTATCTCCTACAGCAATTCTGGTTCTGCTGCAAGGTATGCGACACATCAGGAAATCAAATTGAAACTGTTTGAGAGGTGGTCATAATGGCAGGACTGGGAAGATTCAATCTGCGTGACCTGGAAAAGTTCCGGGATAAAATACAACGCATGGGAGAAACGGAGACACAGGAATTTATACAGGTATGTGCAAAAGAACTGGCGGCCAGATTATTAAGAAAGATTATTAAGCGGACGGATAAAGTCACAGTAACGGGAAATCTGAGAAGAGGATGGACCGGACAGACAAAGGCAGCAGCGAAAACCTATGCGGAACAGCTGCAGATACAGCAGGAGGGAGACCGGTATGTGATAGAAATTATTAATCCGGTGGAATATGCAAAGTATGTGGAATATGGACACAGAACCGTAGATCATAAAAAATGGGTTATGGGAAAGTTCATTATGACCATATCCGAACAGGAGTTAAAGGAACAGGCTCCGGCCATTCTGGAAAAGAAAATTGCTAAGTTTTTAGAAAGGGCATTTCATGATTAATGAGATTATATATGCAATCAGCAGGGCATTAAATGAAGAGTTTGGCGAAAGCCATGAGATTTACATGGAGGAAATCAGTCAGGATCTGAAAGAACCATGCTTTCTGATTAATACACTGGAACCATCTATAAAACGGTATCCGGGTGAAAGATACCGGAGACGGAATTATTTCTGCATACAGTATTTTCCGGAAACAGAAGCGAAGTATGCGGAATGTAACAGCACAGCAGAGAGGATGGCAGGTACGCTTGAAATGATTGCGATGGAAGAAGGAACGATCCGGGGAACAGATATGCATTACCGGACAGAAGACGGAGTTTTGAATTTCTTTGTGAATTATAACTTTTTTACGATACACAGACGGGAAAAAGAAGATGAAATGCAGGGAATCAGAACAGATACAGGAGTGAAAGAGTGATAATATGACAGAGAAAAAACAGAAAACAGAACAGAATATGCAGCCTGCACAGAAGCAGTATACAAAAGAACAGATTCTTCATGCAAAGAAATACGAGAACAGAAAAGATATACTGAATGCATTGTTAAAAGAGAGTGAAACATACACCATGCAGCAGGCAGAGGAACTTATGGAACATTTTATGAAAGGACAGGTGAATTAATATGGCATTAGGAGGAGGAAGTTTTACAACACAGAACAAAGTGCTTCCGGGAACATACATTAATTTTGTTTCCGCCGCATCATCCACTCCGGAATTATCAGAGCGTGGCATTGCAACTATGCCACTGGAACTTGACTGGGGAAAAGAAGGCAGTGTATTCACGGTTTCCAGTGAAGAGTTTCAGAAAAACAGCCTTACTCTTTTTGGGTATGCTTATGAGCATGAAAAGATGAAAGGACTCCGGGAATTATTCCGGGGTGCAAGTACCCTTCACGCATACCGTTTAAATGGCGGCGGTACAAAAGCGGCAAATGATTATGCTACGGCAAAATACAGCGGTACGCGTGGAAATGATATCAGGATTGTAATACAGGAAAATGCAGACAATACAAGTATGTTTGATGTCATTACATATCTTGACAGTGTAAAGCTTGATACCCAGACAGTTGCAAAAACGGATGAATTGAAAAGTAATGATTATGTTGATTTTAAAAGCGGAGCCGTACTTGCAAAGACGGCGGCCAAACCTCTGACCGGCGGAACGAATGGCACAGTGGATGGAAAATCGTATCAGAATTATGCGGACAGAATCGAATCCTATACATTCAATACGATGGGAGTCGTAACCACGGATGAAACAGTTAAGAATATGTTTGTTTCATTTGTAAAACGTATGAGGGATGAAGTCGGTATTAAATTCCAGGTAGTTTTATACCAGTGTGCCGCGGATTATATGGGTGTCATCGATGTGAAAAACAAAGTGGAGGAGGAAAGCTGGCCGGAAAGTGCATTGGTATACTGGGTAACCGGTGCGGAATGTGGCTGTATGGTAAATAAGTCCTGTCAGAATAAAAAATATGATGGAGAATTCAATGTAAATACAGTGTATACCCAGTCGGAACTTCAGACTGCCATCAAAGCAGGTGAATTTGTACTGCACAATGTAAACTCAGATATCCGTGTGCTGGAAGACATTAACAGCATGGTAACAGAGACGGATGCGTGCGGAGATATCTTTAAAGATAACCAGACCATCCGAGTAATAGACCAGCTGGGAAATGAAGACGCCGTTCTGTTTAATACCAAATATCTTGGAACAGTACCAAATAACGATTCTGGAAGAATTTCACTCTGGTCAGACCTGGTAAAGATAAGGCAGCAGCTGCAGGATATGGGTGCGATTGAAAACTTTACAGATTCCGATGTGGAAGTAACACAGGGAAATACCAAAAAGTCGGTTGTGGTAACAGGAACCGTACAGGTTGCTGGAACCATGAGCAAAGTATATATGACCATAACGGTACAGTAAGGAGGAACATATGTCAAAAAATGTAACAATGAAAGCCAGAGATACCATATCAGCAAGTCTTGCAGAATGTTTTATTACTGTCGGCAGCAGAAGATATAATTTCATGCAGGCAATCAAGGTTGAGGTGAAGTTTGAAAAAACAAAGACGGAAGTACCGATTCTTGGAAAAACAGGAAAAGGAAACAAAGCAACCGGATGGAAAGGAACCGGTTCTGCCACTTTCCACTATAACCAGAGTGTATTCCGGCAGATGATGCTGGACTACAAGGAAACTGGTGAGGACACTTATTTTGATATGCAGATTACGAATGAAGATCCGACCAGTACGGTTGGTAAACAGACAATTATCTTAATTGACTGTAACATAGATGGTGGAATCCTTGCAAAGTTTGATGCAGATGCAGATTATCTGGATGAGGATATGGACTTTACTTTTGAAGACTTCTCCATACCGGAAAGCTTCAAGGAACTGAACGGATTCTTAACAAATTAATTTAATTTTGCGACGTCGCAATAGAAAGAGAGGAAAAAAGATATGTCGAAATTTAGCAGATTTATGAAAGAAAATAAAAAGGAACGTAAGAATGGATTCTACGCACCGACAGAGAGCCTTACAGATGAGAAGGGAAATCCACTGGAATGGGAGTTCCGCCATATCACAGCCGAGGAAAATGAAAAAATCCGTGATGAGGCAACTGTGGATGTACAGGTAACAGGAAAGCCGAATATGTTCCGGCCGAGAGTGAATACAGCCAAATACATGGTAAAGATGATTGCAAAGGCAACGGTAACACCGGATCTGTATGATAAGGCTCTGCAGGATTCCTATGGAGCAATGACACCGGAAGAACTGGTTTATGCCATGGTGGATGATGCAGGGGAATATCAGGAGCTTTCTGTATGGATGCAGCAGTTCCAGGGATTCACCAAAGGATTTGATGAAAAAGTCGAAGAAGCAAAAAACTAATCAAGGAAGGGGATTGGGAAGCAAATTACGCCTACTATGCCCTTCTGAAACTGCATATCCTGCCATCTGTTTTTCTGAAAATGGATGAGCAGGAAAAAGCTTTTGTAATCGCAGCAATTCAGATTAAGCTTGAGAATGATAAGAAAGAAGAGAGAAAAGCCGAAGCAAAGGCAGGACGGAGGAGATAAAGAATGTCACTTCAGACACAGATAGAATTAAGAGATAACTTTTCAGCAATATTGAACGGCATTGTAAGCTCCATAAGTCTTGCCGTTGATTCCATGTATGATATGCAGGCTGCAATGAATGCGGATGTCAATATGTCATCCGTAGAAGCAGCAAAGGAACAGATTGATCAGGCAACGGCAGCAGTACAGAGAATGAATCAGGAACTGGCATCATTAGGAACAACACCGGCAAGGGCACCTGTTGTATCGTGGAACACGCAGAGCAATATGCAGGTATTCGACAGTAATGGGATACAGAGAATGAATCAGGAGATGAGTGCTTTAAACAGTGTAGCAGAGGAAGTATTCCATTCACAGAGGACAATAGACGAACAGGCATTAAGGATGAATGTGTTACCACCGGAAGCATCCTGGGACATTAATAATACAAGCCAGCGGATATCTGAACTGCAGAACAGACTGAATAACCTGCAAAATCAGGATGTGAGTCTGTTGAACGATGATTCGGCAGCGATGGTAAATCAGCAGTATGAAAGTATCCGATCCAGCATGAACCAGATAGTAAACCTGCAGTCGCAGATGAATCAGGCGATAGATGAAGGAAATGTAAGTCAGCTGAATGAATCTTATAATCAGTTAAACCGGACAATAGAACAGGTAGAACAGCAGGCAAGAGCAACAGGAGAGACAATAAGAAGTCTTACGAATATTCGGTGGAATACACAGAGCGACCTGCAGGTATTTGATGGAAATGGAGCAGAGAGATTCCGAAACGAAGTGCAGAGTGCTAATGCAATGCTTCAGCAGATGAATAATACACAGCGGGCTGTCTGGCAGACAGCGGAAAATATGGATCTGTTGCCAGATGGTGCGGTTGCGGATATCGGAAGTGTCGGAGCAAGAATTGGTCAGTTACAGATGCGGATTCAGCAAATTTCTTCCAACCGGATGAATCTGGGAACTGATCGGGCAAATGCGGGACTGGAACAGCTGCGTACACAGCTGAATCAGGCAGTTCAGGAGCAGAATTCATTAAACGAAGCACTTGGACACATGGATGTGGAAGCGGCAAACCAGGCATATCTGAGGCTGTCACAGACGATAGGCAATACGGAACGGTATATTCGGGATAATGTAGATGGACAGGGCAGATTCAATGAACAGATTCAGCAGGGAACGCAGAGTGCATCCGGACTGGTTGATATGGTTAAGAGAGCAGTCACTGCATATCTTGGAATACAGAGTATTGGAAAAGTAATTAATCTTTCGGACAGCCTTACCCAGACAGTAAGTCGTATTGATTTGATGAATGACGGACTTCAGACAACAGAAGAACTGAGCAATATGATTTATGCATCTGCACAAAATTCCCGTGGAGAATATGCAAAGACAGCCGCCTTCGTGGCACGACTCGGAAACAATGCCGGTGAAGCATTTGGAAGCAGTGAGGAAGTGGTAAGCTTTGCCAACCTTGTACAAAAGCAGATGACGATTGCCGGAGCAACAACAGGAGAGGCTTCCGCGGCCATGCTGCAGTTGAGTCAGGCACTTGGTTCCGGTGTGCTCCGTGGAGATGAATTAAATTCCATTTTTGAGAATGCACCGAATCTTATCCGGAATATCGCAGATTATCTGGACGTTTCCATTGGAGAAATAAGAGGGATGGCAAAGGAAGGAGAAATCACGGCAGACATTGTAAAAAATGCAATCTTTGCAGCAAGTGACGAAATCAATGAAAGATTTGATACGATGCCGATGACATGGCAGCAGGTATGGCAGTCCATGCAGAATACTGCACTTATGGCATTTAAGCCGGTACTGCAGAGAAGCAACGATATGGCAAACAGCGAGGAGCTTCAGAGTTTTGCCAATGGAGCTGTGGAAATGCTTGCCACACTTGCAAATATGGCTCTGAATGTATTTGATTTGATGGCACAGGGAGCAGCATTTGTAAGCGATAACTGGTCACTTATTGGTCCGGTAATACTTGGAGTTGCTGCTGCATTGGGAATCTATTATACAGCACAGGCACTTGCAAATATAGTTGGAAAGGCTGGCAGAGGAATACATTTCGTGGTTGCAGTTGCACAGATGATGCATGCAGCGGCGACCAGGAGTCTGACGAGAGCAACTGCGGCAGATATTGCGGCACAGAATGGATTAAATGCGGCACTGTATGCATGTCCGCTGGTATGGATATTAGTGATGATTATTGCTGTTGTGGCTGCCATTTATTTAGTGGTGGCGGCAATTAACAAGGTTGCACATACCACGATATCGGCAGGCGGAGTGATTGTCGGAGCAGCTACGACGGTGTGTGCATTTCTCTACAATGCAGTGGCCGGAGTTGTGAATTTTGTGATAGGAATCGGAGTAGAACTGTTAAATCTGATACTTACATTTGCAAACAGTATCCTGATTGCTTTTCAGAATCCGGTAAAAGGAATTTTGACTATGTTCTCCGGAATGTTGGATTTCATTATAGGCATTGTACAGTCAGCAGCAGAACTGATTGATACGGTTCTTGGCTCAGACCTTGCAGGTGCAGTGGAAGGATTCCGTAATGATTTCCAGGATAAAGTTTCTGATATCGTAGGTGATGATACGGAAGTAGAGATAAAGAAAGTCAATGCGGCTGATTATCAGCTGGAAAGAATTGGATATCAGGATGCGTATGAATATGGATATGAAGTTGGTGCGGATCTGGACGAAGCAGTCAGTGACTTTTCATTGTCTGACCTGTTCGGAAAAACAGAAGTTCCAAATCCTGACGACTACGCTTATCTGTATAATGGCGATTTATCCGGGATGTCAAGTCCACTTGATTCCATTGCAGATAGTACGGATTCCATAGATGACAAGATGGATATTACAGAAGAGGATTTGAAGTATTTAAGAGATCTGGCAGAGCAGGAGACCATAAACCGTTTTACAACGGCAGAGATTAATATAGACCAGTCCGGAATGAAGAACATTGTACAGGGAACGGATGACCTGGACGGATTTGTGGAAGGACTGACAGAAGCTGTAAATAATGCGGTACAGGTCATGGCGGAAGGAGTGCATTACTAATGAGTGGAAAAGGATATGATTTTTATATGGGAAACTGCCTTCTTCCGGTCACACCGGAAACAATGCAGATAAAGATTGATAATGCGAATAAGCAGGTGACTCTTATGGATGAAGGCGAAATCAATATTCTGAAAAAGGCAAAACTGACGGATATCGAGTTTGAATGTATGATACCGCAGGTAAAATATCCGTTTGCAAAATACCGTTCCGGATTTCAGGATGCAGGATATTATCTGAATCAGTTTGAATCTTTAAAAAACAGCAGAAAGCCGTTTCAGTTCATTGTATCCAGGCATCTTCCGTATGGAAAAACATTGTTTCATACCAATATGAAAGTAACGTTGGAAACGTATGAGATAAAAGAAAATGCAAAGAATGGATTTGACCTGACAGTAAAAATAAAATTAAAGCAGTACCGGGAATATGGAACAAAAACAGTAAAGATAACAATGCAGGCATCCAAGCCAAAAGCAGTACAGAGCAGCAGCAGGCCGGCAAAGGAAACAGCAGCACAGACTTATACTGTAGTAAAAGGTGACTGCCTGTGGAACATTGCAAAAAGATTTTATGGCAGCGGTGCGAAGTATACACTGATCTACAATGCGAATAAATCTGTGATTGGAGGAAATCCGAATCTGATTTATCCGGGACAGGTGTTTACCATACCGGCAGAATAGGAGAAAGAATGGCAGAATTATATATCGGTGACGCTGACGGAGGACGTATCTATAAGCCAGCAGTGGAAGAAGGAATTACCTGGAGTACAGAAAGAAGAAGTACTCCGGGGAAACTGACTTTCAAAGTATTAAAAGATGATATCATTGATTTTACAGAAGGCAGCGCAGTCCGGTTTGAAGCAGACGGAAGAAAACTCTTTTTCGGATATGTGTTTAAGCAGCAGAGGACGCAGGAACAGATTATAACTGTAACAGCATATGATCAGCTGCGTTATCTGAAAAACAAAGATACAAAAGTCTATACAGATAAAACAGCATCCGGCTTAATCCGGATGATAGCATCTGATTATATGCTGAGAACGGGAGTTATCGAAGACAGTGGATTTGTCATTGAATCAAGAATAGAAGAAAATACTTCCCTGTTTGAGATGATAGAAAATGCACTGGATCTGACGATACAGAACCGGAAGGAAATGTATGTCCTTTACGATGATTTTGGCTCGCTGACATTAAAAAACATAACTTCCATGTATGTCGGGGAAGGAAACAGTTATCTGCTGTTAGATGAACAGACCGGTCAGAGTTATGATTATACTTCTTCCATAGATGATAATACGTACAATAAAATAAAACTGACCTATGACAATGAGGACAGTGGATACAGAGATGTTTATATCGCACAGGATTCTTCAAATATAAACAGATGGGGAGTACTGCAGTATTTTGACACACTTCAGGATGGCGAGAATGGGCAGGTAAAAGCGGACAGTCTGCTGGAATTATATAATAAAAAGACAAGAAATTTAAAAATAAGTAATGCAGCAGGAGACAGCCGGGTAAGAGCCGGGAGCATGATAGCGGTTCATCTGAATCTTGGAGATGTAACGGTAAAGAATTTTATGCTTGTGGAAAAAGTGACGCATACATACAAAGAGAATGAGCACTGGATGGATTTGACATTACGAGGAGGTGAGTTCGTTGCCTGATGCAGCAGAATTTGTAAAAATAATAAAAAAGGCGGCCGTGGAAGCGGTAGAAGCAGAAAAGCCGGCCGGAATCTATTTCGGAACAGTGACAGCTGAAGAGCCGTTGCGGATACGGGTAGAGCAGAAGATGACTCTGGAGAAAGAACAGCTGGTTCTTACAAGAAATGTAACAGATTATGAAACAGAGGATGGCAGTGTACAAAATGCCCTGAAACAAGGAGAGGAAGTGATTCTGTTCCGGATGCAGGGCGGACAGAGATATGTGGTAACGGACCGGATTGGAGGAATATGATACCAGCAGTTACAGGATTCCTGAAAGAGGATTTTGAAATCGAAGAGCAGCCGGATAAGACTTATAAGATGCAGGAAACCATCCTGCGTGGGAAGATAGAGGGAAAAGAGGCAGTAAGACAGGCTGTTTATAAGATACTGAATACCGAGAGATACCAGTATCCGGTGTATTCCTGGGATTATGGAATAGAACTGGTGGATTTGTATGGAGAACCGTTTTCCTATGTCTGTCCGGAACTGGAGAGAAGAATCACGGAGGCACTCACATGGGATACAAGGATACAGTCAGCCGATAATTTTACGTTTGAACAGAAAGCCGGAGGCCGGATCCTTGTAACATTTACTGTGCATACCGTATATGGAGATATTGATACAGAACAGGAGGTGGATGTCAGTGTATGAGGAAAAAACTTATGAAAATATATTAGAGAGTATTCTGGAGCGGACAGATGCGGATATGGATAAAAGGGAAGGAAGTATCCTGTATGATGCAGCAGCTCCGGTGGCATACCATATCATGAAAATGTATTTTGGACTTCAGAATTTTATTGACCTGGTTCTTCCGGATACTTCTGCAGGGGAATATTTGGATCGTTTTGCGGCGGCATTTCATATACAGAGAAAAGAGGCAGGGAAAGCAGTAAGAACAGGAGAATTTGATAAAGAGATACAGGAGGGAGTAAGATTTTCCGGAAACGGAGAAAAGGCACTGATATACAAAGTGATATCCTTTTCTGAAAAGACAGATGGAAAATACAGATATCTGTTGGAATGTGAAACACCAGGACAGACAGGAAATGAATATACAGGAGAACTTCTGCCGGTAGATTATATTAACGGACTTACCTATGCACAGTTAAAAGAAATTGAAGTGGAAGGCACAGATGCAGAGACAGACGAGGAGCTTCGCAGACGTATGTTTGAGAAAATAAGAAAGCCATCTACGAGTGGAAATGCAAATGATTATTACAACTGGGCAATGGCGTGCAATGGGGTTGGTGCTGCAAAAATATTTCCGCTGTGGGATGGACCTGGTACCGTGAAAATTGTAATTGCAAATGAAAACAGGACGGCAGCAGGACAGGGAATCCTGGACAATGTGGCGAAAATCATAGAAGAAAAGAGACCGATCGGGGCAACCGTGACCGTAGTATCCGGTGTGGAGAAATATCTGGATATCAGTGTGCATGTAAAGATTGCAAAGTCGACGAATCTGACAAATGTAAGGAACCAGTTTCATGCCAATATGGAAGCATACCTGAAGGAGAGCATATTTGGACTGGAATATATAAGTCAGGCAAAAGCAGGAAGCCTCTTGATGCAGATAAGCGGAGTAGAGGATTATGACAGCCTGATTCTGAATGGAGAAAAGAAAAATATTGAAGTCGGACAGGAAGAACTGTTTTCTGTAAGAACGATAACGATGGAGGTGATGTAAGTATGGAGATAAACACATTTACAGAAAAACTGAACAAAATATCCGGCAGGGTGTATGTCATAGAAGAACATGTAAACCTGAAGCAGGGGGTATATGAGGCATTGCTTGCTCATGATAACATCAGGGAAAAGACAGTAAATGTATATACTGGGCCAAAGCTTACCGGAGAAAAGATAAATACATGGATGTTATCGACTCCGAGTGATACTCCATGGAAAAGACAGATTCGCATTTCAGCAGAACTGCAGGAAGCATATATAAGCTATGAAACGGATGGGGACACCGTGGAGGCAGAGGATGTCAATCTGTTACAGGATAGTCTTGTAAAGACACAGGTGGAACTGAATCAGGAAATGCAGAGGGCTGTTAAGAAAGAAGATGAACTGGACAGAAATCTTAAAGCAGAGATGCAGCGTGCAGTAGCACAGGAAAAAGAGATTACGGTACAGCTTGGGAAGGAAACAGAACGTGCAGCCGGAAAGGAAAATGAACTGAGTCAGATGCTTACAGAAGAAATCAGCCGGGCGAAAACAGCAGAAAACGGACTGAATGAGAATCTGATGGAAGAGATACAACGTGCAGGAGAGTCGGAGAGTATTCTGCTGCAGAGCCAGCAGGTGCTTGCGGAACAGATTTCCCGGAAGGTAGAGAAAGAAGATGGGAAAGGGCTGTCAGAGAATGATTATACAACAGAAGAAAAAAATAAGCTTGCAGGAATGGAAAAATATGTTGCGGATAAGATTCAGCAGCATAATACGGCAGTCTCAGCCCATACGGATATCAGAAAACTGATATCAGAGCTGACAAACAGGCTGAATACACTGGTAGACAGTGATGATACAACACTGGACCAGTTAAGTGAGATTGTGGCGTACATAAAATCAAACCGCACCCTGATTGAGAATGTGACAACGAGTAAAGTAAATGTCACTGACATTATAAACAGTCTGACAGCATCGGATACGGACAAACCACTGTCAGCAGCACAGGGGAAAGTATTGAAAGAACTGATTACACAACTGGAAAACACAGTAAAGGCGATTAATTTAAATGATATGCTCAATGGCCTGAGTGCGGGACAGGCAGCACCACAGGATGATGATTATTTCATTTCTCAATATGTCGGCGGAGGAACAAAAACGGTCACATATCACAGAAGACCTTTGAAAGCGTTATGGAACTGGATAAAAGAAAAACTGGCAGCAGTAGCAGTCAGCGGAGAATACAAAGATTTGAAGAATACTCCTGAAATTGTGAACAGCCTGACAAGTACAGAGACAGAAGCGTCCCTGGCAGCAGCACAGGGGAAAGTACTGAATGAAAAGATAAATGAAATACAGATCGGTGGAAGAAATCTGTATACCGGAACAAAAGAATTTAATGGTGCGAAGAACGAAAACTGGAAAATGGCATATCAGTACTGGGTGGATGATTTTTATACAGAACCTTCAAAGATTACGGAAACGGGAGAGCAGAAAGGGCTTTATGCACAGACATTGACAGGTTTTTCAGACGTGATACAGGATATCACACTTCCGGCAGGATATTATACTGTATCAGCATTTGTCAGAAGTGTTACGGACAGTATACATATATATGGGATGGCTTATAACAGTCCAACGACGGAACCGGAGAGTCTTACGGTTGGGGAAGCTTTTTCGGCACATACAAAGGACATCTATAAGAGTGGAAATAAATGGAGTATTATTTATTATTTCCTGAATGAGTCGCAGGATACTTCGGCAGTGTGGAATAATTTTTCACTTGAAATTTTCCAGGGAACCAATGTGGTAACGCTGAGGTCGGATGCATATGGGTGGACGGATGGAACCTGGGATTTGACAGGAGATTATATCGTGGATGCCAATAAGAAAAAACATCCGCGATTTAGTGGGAGTCCATTGTCTGCAACTTATATGAAAAAAGCCGGAGTTATGGTCATGATAACAAGAAAACAGAACCGGTTTGAAGCAGTATTTCAATGCAATGCACAGGGAAGATATTCTACTGTTATGACAAACTTTGAACTGGACAGTCTGAATGGGACACCGATGGTTGTCCATCTCACCGGTGAGAAAGTGAAATTATCGAACATCAGATATATCGCCAATAACAGCAGAATGACATGCGGATATGACAGTAATGTAAGCGAAAGCGGAAACATCGAAGTTATTACAAAATCAAAATGGACCCGTGTATGGACAACTTTTTACAGTTATGGAGGCAAAAGTGCCGCTTCCTTCCTGTCACTGGATCCGGAGAAAGAGTATCAGATCTGCGGGATGAAACTGGAAAGAGGCAACCGGGCAGGAGATTATTCGGAAGCTCCAGAAGATACTGGGGTGGGAGAGGCAAGATACAGAGTGAGCAGGAAGTTTTATGCGAAAGATACAAGGGCATTGCAGTTTACTCTGGAGAGCTCCGGACAGGCCGGAGGAGTTGTAAAACTGACGGATTATATCAGAATCGCTTATCAGCAGGAAGCGATAAAAACAGCCACGGCAATAGATTTGCAGATAACAGCTACAGGATCCAGTACATACAAAACAAATCTTCCGGATATTACGATGTTTGAAAATGTTATGGTTACCTATTACTCAGGGGAAATAATAGTAACAATAACAATGAAGAAAGCAACAGGTGAAGATAACTGGATTGCGATTGAATACACAGTAGGAGAAGGACTGGAGTTTCAGGCTATTTATCCGCAGGCATAGGAAGGAGGAGAATATGTACGGTGAAAAACAATATGGAATCATAGAATATGCGGCGGAAACAGGAAACGAAGATGAAGCATATTATGAAGATTTGACAAAACTGGTTCCGCCGGTTGTTACAAGGTTAAAAGAGATGTATGAACTGTATCATAGCGAAGGTTATGCTGTCGGTCAATTGTACCGGGATTTGAGAGACATGGAGGAACAGTGCTTTATCGCAACAGCTACATGGGGACTGGATAAGTGGGAAAAACTGTTTGGAATCGATACGGACATATCGCAGACTTATGAGGAACGCAGAGAGATTCTGGTTGCAAAACTTTGCGGACAGGGAACAACCACGAAGCAGATGATTGAAAATACGGCATCGGTATTTTCCGGAGGCGATGTGACAGTGATAGAAAAGAATGAAGAAAACCGTTTTATTGTCAGATTTATCGGTGTGAAAGGAGTTCCTAGGAATATGCAGGGAATGATTGACATGATAGAAGAGATAAAGCCGGCACACCTGGCATACAGTTTTGAATATCGTTATACCGTATGGAATGAATTAAAGAAACATACCTGGAATGAATTAAAAGGACGTACCTGGAATGAATTAAGAACAATGATGGAGGAAAGAAATGCTGACAACAGGGAATTATAAATTAAAAAAACCTTCAGGAACGGATGAAGTAAAAATAGAGGATTTAAATGAAAATGCGGATATTATAGATGCAGAATTAGCGAAAAAGGCAGGAAAGAGTAGAGCGACAGCGGCAGCAGACGGATTGATGGGTGCAGCGGATAAGAAGAAACTCGACGGAATCGCAGACGGTGCAAATAAATATACGCATCCAACGTATCAGGCGGTACAGAGTGGATTCTATAAAGTAGCAGTGGATGCATCCGGGCATGTGAACAATGCGGCAAAAGTGACAAAAGAAGATATCGTAAAGCTTGGAATACCGGCGGAAAATACAAATACAACTTATACCGCCGGTAAGGGACTGGCAATGACAGGAACACAGATGAGGCTTAAAGCTGTCGGTGAAACGGTAACAGACTGGAATGCAGTTACAGAAAATGGATGGTATATGGCTGTAAACGGAACCAATGCACCGGAAGAGGGAACAGTGTGTGTTCTGGTATTGGCAAAAGATGACAAACTTGTCCGGCAGATTGCTTATAAAATGACTGGAAGTCTCGCGGCAGAATCTAAGCGGTACGAACGGACAAGATTCAATGGAACCTGGGGAGCATGGATTCATACAAGTGTATATAAAGCGGTTCCGGCAGATGCAAAATTCACAGACACCTGGCGAGGCATCCAGAACAATCTGACCAGTGACAGCATAGAGCAATCGCTGGCAGCGGCACAGGGAAAAGTACTGAAGAAGCTGGTAGATGGAAAAGCGGCCAATGTACACAAGCATACGAAAGACCAGATAGAAAATTTTCCGGAATCTTTAAAAAATCCCAAATCTTTAATCATAAACA
>OODB01001297.1_pt1 | contig 18223 bp, 12 predicted proteins | sample 1671721 | NCBI WGS metagenome assembly OODB01 (sample SAMN06348185, study PRJEB24527) | human gut metagenome | biome: human gut; feature: ankylosing spondylitis patient; material: feces | host: Homo sapiens | place: China | collected 2015-10
TTTTTGTAATAGTCTCTGATTTCCGGCAGCGCAGCATTACCGGCAAGGATAGCCTGCACCCACTCGCGCGGATCTTTATCGTTGACCGCAGCCAGCAGTGTTTTCTGTCCCTTTTTATTAAAGCCGTACAAACCGCCTTGATTCATGACCCAAAGACCAACACCGGTTTTGCGCAGCTGAGAGCCGAATGCAGGTGTTGCCAGCGTTGCAAACGGCCGACTCCACTGCATAATCAATTCCCGCGCCAGTTCTTCCTGCGCGCGTTCCTTGTCCTTGCCCTTTGAGTCAGACCACGGTGAATATCCATCCCAGACATCCTCTGCGACCAATTTCAGCGATTCAAGCGCACCCGTCAAAGAGTTGCGCGGAAGCATCGAGGTGACCGGCACACGGCCGCCGCCAAGCACAGAGCCAACCAGCGGGACAGATTCCGCGGCATTCTCTGCAAGTTCCTTGATGTTCTGTCCAACCGAATCCTTCTCGTCATCGTCGTCCTTGTCCAGGTCAAAGAACTGCTTTATCCATCCGACAAAATCAAGTCCGTATGGGCGATAGCCAAAGTATTTTTCAAATCCATCGTTGTACATCGTGTAGGCAATAGACGAAATGACAAGACCGGCAGCCACACGCAGCACACCTTCTTCCTTTGCCCGCTTTGGCAAATCCTTGAATACATGCTGCATGTCGTTGTTTACTTCCACCTGGAACTGACCGAGCATCTTTGCGACCGGATTGCCGGACTGGAAGGTAAGCGGCAGCTGCGTCTTTGCACGGTCTGCCATCAATTCACCCGCTCTGCGGTTTGCCTGATCCATCGACATATCCGCATCCAATCCCTTGCTCAGCGCATCATAGTAGTATGCGCGCGTCACAACCTGGGAAGTGAATCGGTCAATAATCTGTATTGCATCCTGTGCCTTGTCCAGCATGGTTGGATTCAGCCTGCCCGAACCCTCACGATTGGTCAGGAAATCACTCATTTCCGTGAATCCGTCCGAATGAATTGCGTTTTTCGCCGTTGCCAGCAGCGCCTTTGTATAATTAACCGGACCGACTTCTCCGGTAAGTCCGGCAAGCGGCACAAGGTTCGTCATGGACGCAGACACCGATGTGACAGTGTTTGCAGAGATACGGCTAATGATTTTGCTTGTCGCGGTGTAAGACGCACGGCCAAAATAATACTCCATTGCACGGTCATCAACGGATTTTTTGCCCGCAATATTGTCCGTGTATCTGCGCAGCCAGGTGATAAATCCAGACAAATTATTGTCCGGAATAATCTTGCGCGACAACTGATTTGCATTGTCACCCAATCCAGCAGCATCATCGAACAGCGATTCAATGCGCTGGCGTTTGGTCAGCGCATCAGCGTCCGAGTTCCAAATCTCCTGAAACTGCTCCTGCACCTCTACGTCCGCATTTGCGTACCGCACACAGTCCTCCAGCGTGCGCAGCTTCTGAATGCCGTCCGTATAAAAAATAACATCGGCCATAGGCTCCACGTAGTTTTGAAATGCTACATCAATGTTGTAATCTGTGTGCACGCCGGTTCGAGTGAGGGTATTGGCAGACCATTTTCTTCCTGGGCGGAAAGTCTCCGTTTTACCGGCAATGCTGTTCGGGAGTTCGAACGGATTGCTTAGTTCAACCTTTGTTCCGTCCGGCAAGGTCTGATTATCCAGTGATGCCATGTCACCGGTTTCGCTCAATCGCACGGTTTTTGAATGCCACAGACCAAGCCGCCGCAGAAACGTCTGTGTTTTCGTAAACTTCTGCTCAAAATGCGGCGTATACTTCTCAATGTAGCCAAGGCCGCCGTATCCGTTTCGCACCAGCGCGTCATTTGCGTCCTGGTGCATCGTTTTGAACACAGCGCGGTAAATCTCTGCCTTCTTATTGCACTTATCGACGTCAATCTTACGCGCATACTTCGCGTAAAACTCGTCAACCAGATACTGCATACTTGGATCATCATCCATAATCATCTGGGTGTACTGCGCTTCACGATCATTCAGCCGAACCGTGTTAAGCGAATCGAGCAGCTGTTTGACGTACCTTGTGCGCTTTGCTTCCTGCGCGGTCAAGTCCGCGAAGTACTCCGTGTACAGATTGTTAACCCAATCATCACCGAGATCTTTGCCCAGATATTGCAAATTCCGTAACGGCGTGCCCAGATTAAACCGCCAGCCGACTTTATCTCTGCCGCGCTCAATGCCCTCCGAGAGCTTCATTGCGACATACGCTTCGGAATTTTTCCTCTGCGCGATATACGACCGCAGCGGAGCTGTTCCGCGCTTTTCGGCGCGCACGCTCTCATAATACTGCAAAAATGCACGCAAATCCTTTGGTGTCAGCTGGTTATATGAGGACCATAAGTAATCCAAGCCGTTCGCAGCGCATCGGTTTGCCAGCTCGATTTCATCCAGACTTAACTTTCGCGCCAGCTTCCGCTTGGTCTCCTGCATCTCATATTGAAAATTTGCAACCTCTGTCAGCCGCTTTGGTGTCTCATGGGGATTATCTGGGTCATAAGCAATACGCCAATCAGCAAACCGCTCCGCACGGCGCATGATGCCATCCTCATCCAGCGACCGATTCCGCAGCTCTGTCAGCTCATGCGTCCATTCGCTCGTCTCGTCCGGTGTCAAATCCTCTAAGATTGTACCGGCTGTTGTTTTTTTGCCGGAGATGCGGCTCTCAAAGTCTTGCAACGACTTGTGCAGCGCAGCATCGCGCCGATCCGCGTCCCAGCTATCCGATGCCTGCGCGTCCTCTGCCGTATCCTCATCAACACGTGAGGTTCTCCGCAGCAGCTCCGCTGTCTCGTTTGCGTCAGCATCCCGCAAAATATCGCGGATTTTTTGCACACCTGTCAGCTTATCGTACAATTGCACAACACTGTTTATATCCGATGGGACGCGCGAATTATTCTCGCCGTAAATATACGATAAGTCACCGCGCTCCGCAGCTGCTTCCGCAATGGCAATATCGCCCTCAGACATATGTTTTTTCAGGTTTTCCGCTGCCTTGCTCAGCTTCGCGCCTGCCGCAATCGCTTTGCTGTAAAACCGCTCATCCTGCGCCGCACCAGGCAGTGAATACAGATACTCATACCGCTGCGCCACCGCAGCACCGGAGTGCTCGTCTTTTACATACTCTGCGTAGTCTCGCAGACTGTCTACAATCTCATTCTCAGTCTCTTGTTTCGTTGCAAAGCGTGCAGCAGATTCCTCATGGGATGATGCCCGCACATCTTCCGCAAGATTCAAAAGCTCCTGCGACCGCTGCTCTGCGCGTGACTGCAACACATGCTCTGCGTCAAAACTGCGCCAGCTGGTAACTATCGGTTCTTGTGCCGTGTTTTCCGCAGGTGCAAACGGCGGAGCAGCTTCCTTTGTTGTCTGCGAGGTGACAGTTTTCGCCTGCTGCTGGCTGTTTGTCTGCTGCGCGTACCGGTTCGGAAGCAAATCGCCCAGCGTTGTTTTGTCCATCTCTGCATCCAGCGCGTCCTGTCTTGCGCGGAATGCAGCCTGCTCCGATGTTTCCGTGTTTGCTTTCGTGCCCTGCTGCGTCTGGCTCTGCATCTCCTGTGCGACCTGCTGCGTTTTCGCAGCGATACCGCCGCGCTGAGAAGCGTAACCATTCGAAGCGGATTGGTTATCCTCACGCATGGAAGATGCAACAGGCGCGTTCTCTCGTCCCGTATCAGTCTTGTTCAGCTGTTCTTCCACATAAGACTTTGCAAGAGACTTATGCTGCTTGTCTGTATGCTTATCAGCATCCATACTCTGCTGCGTCTGGTTCTGCATTTCTTGTGCGGCCTGCTGCGTCTGGTTGTGCATCTCCTGTGCGACCTGCTGCGTTTTCGCAGCAATGCGATTGGCTGCATAATTCACGCCGCCCAGTGCACCGGCAGTCACACCGCCCAGCGCAGCACCCGCGGCGAAGTTCTGCGCCGCGCGCACCGGATTGATAAGCGCATCATTGTCAGTTGTGGAGAAAATCTGTTTATCTCTGTCAACAGTTGCCCACTGGAGCGATTGGTCAATCATGTCCTGCTTGACTTCTTCCAAACCTTCCTCTCCGGCAGTCTTTAAGGCACCCTTAAAAACATCCTTAAGAGAATCGACAGCCTTTGATGGGTTAATATCCAGCTTCTCAATACCGCCGCCAATCTCAATCATGCCCTGCAAGGTACTCGTCGCAAGCGCGTAGGACATGGCGTCAAGCTCGCTGTTGCCTTTTTCCCTGGCATCGTTGTAAGCCGGTCCTGCCGTACCCATCACAGTCGTCCAAAAAGTTGGTGACGACACAATAGACCGAGTAAGTGTAGCGCCGGTGAGAGCCGAACCGCCTAAAGCCGATGCGCCAGCCGAACCAATACCGCCAACGGCACCAAGACCCGCAGCCAACGCACCGAGCGTTATTGCGTCTGCATTCGCTGCCGCCAGCTTAGTCAGTGTCATAGCTCCTTTTGTAATCACATTGCCCTTGCCGCGAGCGTAATCATACTGGTTATGGAACGCCTGAGCATTCTCTGAATTGTCTCCCCAGTATTTATCTACCCATTTTACATACGGGTTGTTGTCTCCGCCAAAAGCGCGCGGAAGCATTGCAGTTGTCTGCATAATATCGGCAGAGCGATCATACAAACCCGCACTGATTGCAGCCTGCGCCTGATACGCTTTCTTGCCCAGCGCGGACGTATTCTCCCAGCTTTTTCCCGTTTGTCTCTCATATGCAGCAGCGAGCGCAGCATCGTGCTGGCTCTGCTCAAAATCCTGCTGCCGTCTCTCCCGCGCCTGCTGCGAGTGCTGCAAAGCAGAGTTGGACAGATAACCGGTATTGTTTTTGTACGCATCCATGATATTGCGCGCACTCTGCTTTTTAATCGCATCCAGCGCTGTCTTGTCTCCGCGCTGGGCAGAGTCAAAAATGCTGCGGCTAAATACCGAAGTATCGTTCCGGATGTCCTTCACGGCAGAATTTGCGGCCTGCTCAATACCCTGCTGTGAAGATGAATATTTACCGAAGGAAAGCTGATTCCGGAGCTGGTTGCTGATAGGCGCGGTCTGCGAGCCTAAGATATTGCTCTTAGAGCGCTGCGGCGCACTGCTCGCCTGCCGGAATGTCGGCTGATTGGACGGAACCGCATCCACACGCGTCTGCTGCTTCTGCCTGGACGGAGCGGGAGCGACCGTCACTTTACCGGCATTGCTTTTCCTGACAACCGGAGAGCCGTTCTTGCTCTTTGTCGTGTGTGTCACGGACTGCCGGAGCTTTTTCAGCGTCTTATCCTTCTGCGCCTGCTCCTTCTGATTCCTGACAGGTTTCTGTGAATACGCATGGATAATCTTTTTGGTAACATCTTCCTGCGACTTTTGAGGGATAGACTGCTGGATAATTGACGGTCCGCGAGATGGCTTATTCTTTTTCTTCGCCATGGTTCATCATCCTCTGTTCAATGCTGCTGTTTGTGCCTGTGTATATGCCAGATCGGCCTGTGCCTGCTTCGCAGCATAAGCAAGGTAAATCTTGTATTCTGCTTCTGCCTTTGCTCTTGTTATTTTGTTGGTTGCAATCTGGTCTTCCAGTTCCTTCTGCTTAAGTGCCAGCTCTGCGGCAGCATTGGAGATAGACGCTTCGACCTGCTGCTTATTGAGTCCGAACTCTGCCGCCCACTGGTCAAGGGATGCCTGATACTGCCGCTCGGCGCGGTCATTCTCTGCCGCCCATTGACCGTATGTCATGCCTGCCTCAGCCTGCGACTGCAAGTTAGATGCCAGGTTAGAGGACTTGCTTGCTTCGGCTTGTGCCTTTGCTTGGTTATATGCCAAATCCGCCTGCCGCACTGAATCGGAATAACTTGTCTGCGCACTGGCAAGCGAGTTCTGATAAGTGTTGCCAGCAGAAATACGGCTGGATTCCGACACGCCGGAACCCTGCAAGCCCAGCGCGGCAAGCTGCTGCGAATCATATCCATACGGATTGATAGCCTGGAGATAGGCACCCTGCGCGCTTCTGTTCGCATTCTTCAGCGCGACATTTGCCTGCTCCTTCTGGTCATCGTAGCCCGCCTTTGTGCCTTCCAACCCCTGGTCAATGGACTTGTTATATGCTTCGATCGCATCGGCCATATCCCGCTTGTACTGGTCATAAAACGTGCCGCCGGTTGTGCTGTCCGTACCGGTATTCACGGATGAGCTGTCCGCTGCCTTGCGAAAATCCTCATACTGCTTGCGCTGTGCATCCGTCAGGTTTATCTTGTGGATGTTCTTGATCTTGATTGCACCGAATTTGCGGCTGCCCTGTGTACCGGCATCAGCAGTATTGCTCTGCTGTACGCCGGTCTGCTGTGTTCCGGCCTGCTGGCTGCCCGCCACGTTTGCCGCCTTTTGCGTCTTATCGACTACAGTTGTCATGCGTTGTAAACCTCCTCTACCCGTCCAATCACAACAATATCAACAGTTACCGGCGTTGTGCCGCTCTGGTGTTTATCCTCTACGCTGATATACCGGAAATCAATCTGTGTCAGATTATGTTCGACCGTCACGCCGTCAGAATTGGAAGCCTTCACCATGTAGTTTTGCATGGAGTGACTGTCCAGAACCAGATGATGGTGATTCAATCCGAACTGTGCGGACACCATCACCGCAGCATTTGCAGCGAAACGGAATGGTGTACGGACGCTGTATGTCTTGGTTCTCCAGGAACTGCCGTCACCCAAATCAACTTCTCCCAAATCCTTTGTGATAGATGCAATCACGAACTCATCAGAAATGCGGATAAAGTTCCATTCTTTGACGCCGGTTGCCGTGACATACATTCTCTTTTCCAGCGTATCAATGCGCGTATTCGCCTGGTCAATATCGGCATTAACCGCTTTGAAACTGTTGCTGACATAGTTTCTAAAGTCCGCACTGATTTTATCGCTGGTCACCGCACCGTTCGCGATCTTATTCTGTGTCACGGCGCCGCCTGCAATCTTGCTCTCTGTCACCGCAGCATTTGCAATCTTACTCTGTGTCACCGCAGCGTCCGCAATCTTGCTTTCCGTTGCCGCGCCGTCCGCAATTTTGCTCTGTGTCACCGCAGCGTTTGCAATCTTGCCTTCCGTCACCGCGCTGTCTGCCAAACTCTCACCGACAATACCGCCAGGCTTGATGGCAGCCGATGTAAAGCCGCCTGTTGGAATCGTCGCGTTAATCTTAGTGCTATTGACATAGTCGCGCAGCGCGTCAAATGCCGCCTGAATTGTCGTTGCATGGCCTTCCAAGTCCAGTGCACCGAGAGCAGCCGCGCCGCCGGAACCCGTCAGTGTTGTGAGCAGCTGTTTCAAATTCGTTTTGCCGCCTGCGACCGTCCGCACAGTGAACTCAGCCAAAATATCCTCCGTGCCGAATGCCTGACACAGCCGGTTGTGGCCATCAATGCAAAGCAGCGCGAGCGTATCAAACGCCCGTTTCAGCTCCTTCGCGGAGATTGTCGGTCTGTCCGGCTGCGCCTGGATGCCCTTGTTTACAATATCATCAAACTGTCCAGACGGTTCATAATCGTCTGTGACCATGTAATCTTCAAAACTCATGCTGTATTCCTCCTATCTGCGTAAATACTTGCCCATCAAGAAGTGGTACGTGCAAAGAGATACGCCGAACCCTTCATTTATTTTGTTATTCTCCATTGTTACTTGAAGCGCTGCGTACTGCCGAATACGCGCACGCACAATGCACTCATAGGTTGGGTTTGTCGTAAAGTTGACTGCATTAAAGTCAATATCATTAAAATCAAAGCGGGAGATAGATGCTTCTCTCACCACACGCCGCGCAGAGTTGAGCGGCTTAACGGATACCGTCACGGACGTCCGCGGATAGCACTTGATGTAAACACCAAAGCCATTTTTGTCCAAATTCTTGCCGCGGAAAATGTCACCATCGGGAGAGATGCGCGTTGTCCAGCGTGCATCAATCGCCTTGCCGCCGGACAGCACACCATCTGTCATGCTGCCGCCGTCAGAATATGCCTGCATCAGCAAATCTCCGCGGTCAGTCACAAGATCGGTATTCAGACGGCATATATATCCGTCTGTCGAGCCAAAAAATAAATCATCTCCGTGCACACACACGCAGCGCGCGGGGAAATTATCCCAGTAAAACCAATTCCGATCCTCTGTCATGACAAACACATGCTCGCCAAGGAACAGCAGATAATTGTGCCGCCAGACACAGGAAAACGCGCCGCTCAATCCCTCCGCGTGCAGCAGCTTATAATCAACAAATCGTGACCGGCTGACGACTGCGGATATATATTTTGCGTTTGCGTAGCTGGTTTTGAGGTCAAACACGCCGTACTCGTTGAGAAACAGTGCATCGTTCTTCAGCTGCTGCTGGCAAAGATGATTCACGGCGCCCGTGCCGGACACGCCCTCACGAACAGGAAAATACGTGCCCTTGATGCTGTCACCCTCTGCGCCGCTGGAAATCTCCGCTGAGACATGCCAAACCGATGCTTCGGACACATTGGTCTGTTTGAGCACTGCCAGCTCACCGGATAATGTCTTTAAAAATCCGGTAATCGGATAGTTCATGACACCGATCTCGATGTAGTTTGTATCTGCAAAATACGTTGGATTATTATTCTGAGAATAGTACAGCACGTTTTTATGCTGTTTATTGCCGGACAAAAACAGTCTGTTTTGCGTGTCATATCCATACAGCGTACCAAACCGGCAGCCGTTGATAATATCCGCATATCCATCCACTTTATGACAGAAGGTTGCACGAATCTTCTGCGTGCCTGGTGTCGCTGCGTCTGCCGGTGCACTCTCCAGCGTGATAACGCCGGTTGTCGGGACCGTAGCAGTCACGCGCAGCTCTTGACCTGTCTCCAAATCAACAACAAATACCTGCGTCCCGTCATCAATCGAACCGTCCAACGTAAACTCCCGCGTCTTACCGTCGCAAATAAAGGTATTGTGCCGCCAGCCAGTCAGCATATTTACCGGCTGGTATGTCTCACCGCCGCCGGAAGGCTTGCGCAAGATGGAAGTTGTTGGGACAAAGATGTCCAGCATCTCACCGCTGTCAATCTTGCTCTGCCGAACTGACCAGATTGTTGTGTTGTCCTCCAGCGTATACAGCTGTCTGCCCGTCCAGCAACGGTACTTGTCTCCATCAGAGACATACATATTCCCGCCATACGGCACAGCAGTCGCAGGCTCGGAATTACCATACCCATCTGTAATCTCGCCAGTAGAAGCAACGACAGAGCCGAAATCAGCGGAATAAATCACATACTGGTCTTGCACTTTGACCAAAAAATATGTATTTCCATCCGCTCCCTCCATGGCATGAATAGATTTGATATAAGGCGCAGCTGCATTCGAAACCTTGCAAATCTTTCGCCAGCCAGGGCGCTTCTCCGGATAACCGGAGTTGTCCGGAATCATATTCAAACAATCCGGAGAATAATTGTCCTCACACAGCAGTTCATCCGCAAGGAAATGACAGCCCGCGAACTGAGAAAATGAAGTCGTATAGACCGACGCATCACTAAAATCAGGTCTACTTGTCTGTCTCATAAGCAGCTGTCCACCTCCGTCATGGAATACTGCGTGTGCTCATTGACTGCTGATATAAATTGCTCACGCAGATAACCGGACAAATCCAGCTGTCCCGCATCACGCAGGTTTTCCGATGCAATGTACAACGGCAGCAGCGTCAAGCAAGTGTATTCATCAAACGGCAGCTGCGTCTGAGACTCCGCCGTGAGAGATAATGCCGACACCTCTCCCTGCGTCAGCTCCGGTTCGCCGCTCGCAGCCCTGCGGCTGTTTTCCATGTCTAAGCTCATCAGCATGGCCGTGCGCAGCTGGTACGGAAAATTGCGCTTGTAAATATCATCGTCTGTTATATCCTGCACATCATCAAACGTCTTTGCCAATGTTGCGCGAAACACATCCGATGCAGATGCCATATTGCTCACCTCCAAATAGCAAAAGGGCTTGCAACATCAATTTGTGTCACAAGCCCTCCTTTTGTTACCTATTAACCAATTTTCTTTTCGACCACTGCGGACGGATACAGGTCAACGTTAACCTTACCTCTTGCCCGCGTCGGAATGCCAGCGGCCTTAAAGGTATCGCCGGACTGGCAGGTGACAGCCGCAGAGTATGCAAGGCGCGTCTTAGAGTAGCGCGGATCACTGCCATCGGTGGTGTAGTACCACTGTACGCCGCTCGCTGCACTATTAGAAATCGTCACAGCCTTGCCGGTTACAGACAGCGTAGGCGCTGCAACCTGTGCACTCGCGTTGACAAATACATAGACGCCGTTCGCCTTTTCAGCGCGGACAAACGCATCATAATAAACGCGGCCTTCCATCAGCGAACCGGAGTATCCCGGCGGATCAATGTGAGCCTTCGCATCCTGGAGCTTGTTGACCACAAAAGCAGCATCCTTCTTAGACACCAAGAACTTTGCATTTGCCGGCATGTAGGAATCCGGAATCTTGATGACATGCATCGAAAACAGATCACCAACATGGCCATTGGATACCGCCTTTGTGCCAAGCTCCTGCAAATTCAGAAAGTCCGGCGCGATACGAACCAAGCCGTACAGGCTTGCCGGAATAAACAGGTTGGTATCCGCGTCATCGTAGCACTTATTGAAGATCGCAGTCTGAGCCGCGGACAAAATCTCCAGCACATTGCTCTTTGTGATGGTAGTGTTATCCGCAACAACCTGACCAGCTGCGTGTGCAATGCGGTACATGGCGTTCTTGTCCACTTCCGGATACACCTGCTCGTTCAGCTCACGCTTCAAGAAAGAAGCCGCAGACTTTTCATAAGCCTTGCTGTCCTTCTGGTTGCCCTTGTCGAACACACCAGTAAACGAGCGGTCAAACTCCATCTCAAATTCCTGCGCAGAATCGCCAATGTCAGTCGGTGTGCCGTATCGGTTCTGTCCGCTGCGCTTGTAATCGGTGAGCGGGACGGTGTTCGGCGTAACAACGGTCACTTTTCGGGAACCGTCAAACTGAATATCCTTAGAGGACATCAGCGCATCGGCCACTCTGGTTTTTAAGTAGTAGTACTCACCAATCGTCTGGGAGTAATTCTCGGCAAGGTTAATAACATCTGCCATTTTATCACCTCATATTAAGACTTAAGACTTGAAAAGCGCCATGATCTCATCACGGTGCGTTTTTCCGTGGGTAGAGCCGGACATAGAGCCGACAGACTTTGTTTTGTTGGACGCATTCTTTTTCGCAGCCCTCAGCTGCTGTTTCAAATTCGCAATCTCCTTGTCCTTCTCGCGCACGGTGTAAGCATACATGGACTGGACAGGATCAGCGCCCTTGTTGCAGTCATCGAACACTTCTTTCGGAATATCGTTGGTGGACTTCACATTCGGGAAGCATTGCGACACCAGACGCCAGCGGGCAACCGCAGCATCCAGTGCAGGATGCTTGTCCGGCTGACTCTCCTTGCGTTTGCTGCGCAGAGCATCAATCTTCTGCTGTGTCTGCTGCGCTGCCATCTGCTCCAGCAGAGCAGGGTCAGAATCCTTGTACTTGTTGCGCAGCTCGCCCAAAATACGTGTAGTCTCCATCTTCGGGAGATCGTCAGCGAGGTTATCGCAAAAGGTGTCAAAGTCTGTACCAGATAAATCCGCATAGTCCTGCAAGGTGTCCAGTACATCCTTGATGCCGTTATACTCTGCTGCATCCTCAAAAATCTGCACAAACGCCTGCGGAGACAGTCCCAACGCAGCGCCCAGCGTTTCCGCAGCATCCAGATTCAGCTGCGCGGTCTTGTCGCCATACACAACATTGATGTATGCCGGTGTGCTCGGCTTGTCCGGTTCGCTGTCTGTTTCCGTCGGTGTTTCGTCCGGTTCATCAGCAGCCGGTTCTTCCGGTTCGTTGTCTGCTTCCGGTGCTTCCGGTGCTTCCGGTGTTTCCGGTTCATCCGCAGCCGGTTCTTCCGGCTCTTCTTCTGCCGGTTCGCTGTCTGCTTCCGGTGCTTCCGGTGTTTCGTCCGGCTCATCACCGGAAAACATCTGTTCAATCGGATCAATCTCCGCCGGTGTTGTGTCCTCCACAACCTCCGAATTGTCAATGGTCGTATTCTCCATGTTTATCCTCCTTGTCTTGATGCCTGCATTGCTGCCATGATTGCCTGCGCATTATCATGCACTGCCGTGTCATCGCCCTGCATCGGCTGTGTCATCTGCATCGGCTGGTCAGTCGGCTGCGGTTCTTCCTGCTCACCGGATTGCTCCGGAGCTGCTTCTTCCTGCTGCGCCTGCGCAGCGTCCGCGTCCTGAATTGCCTGCTCAGATTGGATTTGGTCAGCGACAGCGGCAGCCTGCTGCTGCAATTGCTGGTCCTCCAATCTGTTCTCATAATACTTCACAATGTCCGCCTTGCCTGGCAGATAGCCGGTCGGCATATTATTGAGATAAATCAAAATGCTCTCTGGGTCTTCAATGCTCAGAATGCCGCTGGATAACAGATTGTCCAGCGTCTGAATCGTTGTAAGCTCTGACCAGTACGATGCAGCGCCAACCTCAATTTCCAGCTCCATTTCGTCCACGCTGACCGTATCAAAGTCCATGAGGATCGGCTCAGAGATTCCCTCGCCCTTGTCCTCATAGCGCACAACACGTTCACCATAGTAAGAACCAATCATATCAATAACGATTCTCACGTATTCACGAACATACTGATAGAAGTTCTGCGTTTGCAGCAGCAGCGGTGCAGCAGTTGCTTTCTGCGTAGCGATAATCGCGGACGTATTGTCCGGTCTGATATTGCCCAGCGCAGCATCCGAAGTACCCATGAAGTCGCGCGACTGATCCACGATCTGCTGGTCAAGATTAAGAATGGAAGTCGGAATCTCAGCGGCAGGAAGAATCTGCATCGCCGCAAGGTTTGGATCACCGGCAACACCATACGCAGCAGCCGGATTATTGCTCAAACCGCGCGGCAGCTTCCCTCTGTCGTAAAAGATTTTCGGCAGACCATGGTTTTTCACGAACTCACACACCAGCGTCAGAGAACGGTTCAATGTAATCTGTGCCGGAATGAACGCCGTAATCGGGCATGAACAGTGGTAAGAACCCGTCTTTTGATTCCATAACATGCGTGCAATCGGGTAGAGATTCAAGCCAGTGTCCGTATCCTTCTGGATGACCTTGCCGCCGCAATACCGGCAGAAATGCACAGTCTGCATGACCTTCTCTGCCGTTCCGCGGGTAATTCGAATCTCCTGTGTGCTGCGTACCTTCCAGTACTTGATAATCTCCGTCACGCGGTCTTTCTCACCGCTGGTCTCCGTGCCGCTCTCGGTCTGAGAATTGGTATCCGCTGCAATGCTGCTCCAATCGCTGTATCCAAGCTGACGCGCCCGCTCCTGCATCTGCTGGACAGGAACGCGCCTCTTAATCAGAATGAATGGCTGCGCTTGGGTATCGCAGCTGTGCGGATTGCCGTACAGAACATTACATGTCGGAATGATTTCCGCACGAATATCACCGCGGGCAATGTCTCCGCTCTCGCACTCGGTATCGAAATACCAATGCGTCACGCCCTCGCCCTCAATCGCAGCAGCCTTGATAACATCGCGGTTCTTACTCTGCATATCGTTTCGGGAGCACACACGGTCAATCAAATCCGGCAGCACGTCCATCACATTATCCCGAACACTGCCCTCGATAAGAGGATCAAGTTGGTATCCAATGTCATCAGATACAATCTGAGAGACAAAATAGCTCACAGGACGCTGCAAAAAGTTTTGCGTCATAAGTTGTATCTTGCCGTTCTTCTTCAAGCCGCGCCACTGATCGCCATGATAGAACGCATTGTTTCGTCTGCATTGCTCGTAAAAACCAAGCTGCTGATTATAGTTTTCGCACTCGGTAAACTCAACAGCAATGCGCCGCGCATCATCCTGCTTCAGATTATAAATCTCACTCTGCATCGCTGTACTCCATGATTGACTTAATCTCGTTCACATAGGCTTCCTGCTCGTCCGTCTTAACTTGTAAGACTTTCAACAGCTCATCTTTTTTCTTGCACAGCTTCTCGTATTCACAAGCCATGCTGTGCTCCTGTGCCAATTTATACTCCAACCTGTGGAGCTGCTCCCGCAGCCATGCGCAATAGATCGCAACACCAGCCAGAGCAGCCAAACACACAATCAGTATTTGCACATCAATCATGCTTACCAACCTCCATCGTAATCATTGTAATCATCGTAAAAGGACTCATCGTCCTCTATGTAATCATCTTGTTTCGGACGCTCCGGTGCTGTCGGTCTGCCTGACACAAAGTATCGAATCGCATCAGGAAAATGCGTATACTTGTGCGGCTCGTCCGCCATGTCGTCCACGCGCTTCTCGTCATGCAGCACCAACTGCATAGAATTGATGAGATTCACGCAGGTATCAAACACAAGCAAACTAGGCTTGCCGTCCGTCCGCAGCTTCAGCCACTCGCGCATATCTGCCCAGCCCTGTATCCGCTCGTTGGATGCTTTGGTACAGTACACACGATGCTCTGCAAATATATCCGCTGCGGATCGTCCGCTGTCCTGCCGCCTGTTCCACATATCTGGCGGTGCGTAGGTGGACAGACACAAGATATAGTCCTGTTCCTGCGTCAGCATCTTTGCCGCAGCGGAAATAATTACACCGTCATGTCCGTCACCGAAGTCCTTGCCCTCGGCAATCTCTTTGTACACATACGCCCGCCCGTCATAGTCCACAGCGATGAAATATGCAGCAAACATATCAAAGCCGTAGTCAAAGCAGCAATATCTTTGCCAGCCGGACGGAATAGCAAACGGCTTTACAACATGTGTATCGCGCTGGAACTCAGGAAAGAACTGTCCTTCAAATACATCCCAGTCACCATACAGCATTGCCCGCCGCAGCACTTCCGGCAGTGATTCCAATGCCTGCCGATACTGCGGGGAATGCTCGTTCAAGTACGTGTTATCATCCAGCGTGGCTTGAATAAACGTATAATCGTCCGGATTCTCGTTGTTGTGGAAGTCGCGCTCAATAAACAATCGTTTGACCCATTCATGGCCGATGCCGCCCGGATTGAATGTCAGGAACATCTGCGGAGAGAACACACGGGAATCCGCATAAGTGACAGAGGTTCGGTTGGTCATCATGATAGTCTGAAACCATTCCTCTTTCATCTGTGTAGCTTCATCAATACAGATAACATCAAATGCTTTGCCCTGCCAGCGGACGGAATCAGAGTCCGTACCATAGAATGCAAAGCTAATCGTGCTTCCATTGGAGAACGCGAAGGTGCTCTCACTCGCCCGCCACGTCATCATGCCGGACGGCAGGACATTGCGCGCAATGTGAAGGAGTGCTGCATAGTGATTGTCTTTCACATCCTTCAATGTCTTTCGACAGATGCAGCAGCTCAATCCCTTGTATTCCATTGCCAAACTGACGCAAAGCATTTGAATGCTCCAGCTTTTACCGCCGCCGCGTGCGCCGCCATAGCCGGTCACGCGGCTGGTAGAAGAAAAGAACTGTTTTTGTTTCGGATTCGGCACGCCAAGGCACACAACACGCGGCTGTTTTATCTGCTCTGCGCGTGCGGTATGCAGCGGACGCGGCCGAAACCGCGGAGAAATCAAGCTCACTCCGCATCACCAAATGTAATCTGAACCGGAACATGCTCCGCTTCCATACCGCCAATGCGCAGCTGCTGCGCCTGACTGTCCTTGATGATAGACGACAGCTCTTTTGTCGGGATCAAGGATACCTGCTGCAAAATATCAACAGCCTGCGCAACAGCATCAACATCAACCATACCGGCATTGCCTGCATCCTCCAGCATTTGCAGCGCCTTTTGCAGCTGCGGCTGCTGGTCAATACAGGTTTCCAGCCGTTCCAACAGCAGGGCTTGGGCATTGCCGATTATCAAGGCAGCGCGATCAGACGCATCATCTCGCATTTGTGCCGCTTTGAGCTGCATATCAGCATCCACATAGCACGCCTTTGCCCACATAGACATGGTTTGTCTGCTGACATTGATGTCATGCTCTTCGTTTATCTTACGCATAACATCTACCTGCTGCATTCCGTTGAGCAGCAAGAGCTGCGCTTCCTCACGGATTGCACGAGAATACATCAAAATCACTCCTTTCTGCTGTGTATATATTACAAATATCATTTATCATAGGATTCTATCAAGTGTTTTGGTCAAAGATTAAATTCAAATGTCGTAAAAACCTGTGTATTTGTGGAAAACTCCTGTTGATAACTGTGCAAAATAAAAAAGACTACCCGAAACAGGTAGTCTGCTAATATCTGTAATTGTAAAATTGTGCAAGGGGATGAATCGAAATATAGTCGCGCACTCGACTCTCAGCCGATGGGCAAAACTGCCCGCGGGAAGCACGGGCAGTTTGCAGCGCACCGGCAATCTGATAGCTGCTATCGCAATCGCTCGCACCGGTCAGGTCATCTTTGCTGAGAGTCTCGCACTGCCAAGCCCGCTGGGTTTACTTGTGCGAACCCGCAGCCCGTACTAAACGCACTCGCTAAATTGTGCGAAATGCAAGCCTGTATTCGGTATACAGCAAGGAATGCCTTGCGCGCGTTTCTGGCATTTTCAACAGTTTTTAAGCCCGTATTTTGTCCAAAAAGTCCGCGTTTTCAGAACTTTTTCCGCGTTTTCCTCTTGACAAAAATGCATTTTGCAGTTATAATATATATAGAAATTAAGAAAGACGGTTGACCAGCACCGACCAAAGCGCATCAACCGTCTAAGCCACAACAGCATCAAAGAGCTATACAGCGTCAAAGAGCTATACAGCGTCAAAGAGCTATCGCATATCTGCATTATACACCTCTTTGACGTGCCGTGTCAAGGAGGTTTACAATGAAAGAAAAATTCGACATCTATCAAATGGTCACTGACCGCATTATCTCCCAGCTGGAAAACGGCGTGATTCCGTGGCGCAAGCCGTGGACGGGTGCCGGACCCGCTTACAATCGCGTAAGCGGAAAATACTACAGCCTGGCTAACCAAATCCTGCTGCCGGAACGCGGAGAATGGGCTACGTTTAAGCAGTGGCAGGAAGCAGGCGGACACGTCCGGAAGGGCGAAAAATCAAGTATCTGCATCTTCTGGAAGATGTACGAGAAGAAAAACAAGGATTCCGGCGACGACGAAAAGCCGGAATATCTGCCGGTATTGCGGTATTACAACGTCTTCCACATTTCCCAAGTGGAAGGTGTGGAAGCAAAAAAAGATGACGGGCAGCCGTATCGCATTGAGGGCATCGAGCTGCTGCACGACAGCGGCGCCGATGCAATCATAACCGATTATGTGAGCCGCTCCGGCATAAAACTGATAGAAAAACTAGGAAGCCGGGCATTTTACAGACCGACCACCGATTCCGTGACCGTCCCCGAAAAGGCACAGTTTGAAAATCAAAACGAGTGGTACAGCACAGTTTTTCATGAACTGACACACTCGACCGGTCATCCCGACCGGCTGAACCGGTTAGAAAACGCAAAATTCGGATCACCAGCGTACAGCAAGGAAGAGCTGACCGCCGAAATCGGCGCGGCAGCGCTCATGAATCTCTGCGAGCTGGAACAGCCGCAGACATTTGAAAATACCGCTGCTTACATTGACAGCTGGTTGACCGTGCTGAGGAATGATAAAAAAGCAATCATTTCCGCCGCAAGCCGTGCGGAAAAGGCCATAAATTTTATTCTCGGCAAAACAGAAACGGAGGTGCAAGCATGATACAGTTTGCACTGACAGTTAACGAGCAAGAGCTGGAGCTTCTCCAGCTGGCGCTCGCGGCGTACACAGCAAAAATGGAGAGCGGCGCGGAACTCGTTCCGGCCGCCATCCGGAACGAATACAGAAAACAGGCTGCCGCGTGCGATGACTTGTTTATTAAAAGTCTGAACGTGCCGCCGATCGGAGTCACGGAGGATTTTAACAATGTGTAACCGTATCTTTTTAAAAGCATCTCGCATCACGGCGCGAGAGTTATACATCTCCGGCATAGACATTTTCGGCTTGCCGGAAGGCCTGCCGCTCAACAACATGTACATGCCGCCGATGCGCGTTAGTAACGCCTGCGGAAAATCGTTTGAAGAAATGGACGCTTCCGCGCGTGAGAACTTGTGCATCGACGCGGAAACCGGAAAAAATATGTGCTACTATCAGG
>OODB01001329.1_pt1 | contig 17817 bp, 12 predicted proteins | sample 1671721 | NCBI WGS metagenome assembly OODB01 (sample SAMN06348185, study PRJEB24527) | human gut metagenome | biome: human gut; feature: ankylosing spondylitis patient; material: feces | host: Homo sapiens | place: China | collected 2015-10
CCGGGGATCAGCCCCTGCTGCGCCGGGAGACGGTAGAAGCCATGACAGAGCGCTTCTGCCAGGAGCGGCCGTACCCGGCAGAATGGCAAAAAGAAACAGAACGGGAGATCTTCCGTCTGGGAGCCGTGGCCGAAAACGGCCCAGCGCCTCTTGTCGGAAGTCCCGTTCTGTTTGGAAGCAGCTTTTTTCCGGAACTACTCACCCTGCCGGAAAATAAAGGCGGCAACGTGCTGCTTAAAAAGTATCCTGCGCAGGTGCGCACGGTCTGCATTGCAGACAGCGCAGAACTACTGGATGCAGACACCCCGCAGGCATTGCAGCAGCTGGAAGCACTTGCCCAGCAAAAAGGCTGAAGTTTACTCTGCCATATCGTTCTTGGGCAGCAACACGTTCAGCAGAATCGCCACAAAAGCAGCCGGAACAATGCCGGACTCGCCGCAAATCAGCTGGAAGGCCTGCGGAGCCTGTGCCAGAATACCGCTGTTGGCACCCATGCCATAGCCTACGCCCAGTGCCACGGAAACGATGGTCAGGTGGCGCGGGGTCATCTTTTCCTTGGTGATCAGCTGGATGCCGCTGACCACGATGGAAGAGAACATCATAACGGCAGCACCGCCCAGAACGGCCTGCGGCATGATGGAAATCAGCGCGCCCAGCTTGGGGATCAGGCCGCAGAGGATCAGGAAAACGGCACCGGAGGCCAGTGCCATACGGTTGACCACCTTGGTCATGGCCACCAGACCCACGTTCTGGCTGAAGGAGGTATTGGGCAGCACGCCGAACAGTGCGGCAAAGGTAGAGCCAAGGCCATCACAGATGACGCCGCCGGACAGCTCCTTATCAGAGGGCTCGCGGTTCATGCCGCCCTCCATCACGCCGGAGATATCGCCCACAGTCTCCACTGCAGTAACGATGAACATGATCAGCACCGGCAGGATTGCACGGGCATCGAATACCACCTTGACCGGCATCAGCTTGGGTACTGCGAACCAGGAGGCCTGTGCCACCTTGTTCCAGTTGAGCACCCATGCCTTGGTGAACTCTACGCCATCAGCAGTCACGCCGGTAGTGGGCAGCACCAGACCCATAATGAAAGCAACCACATAACCGGCCAGAATGCCGATGAGGATGGCGGAGGAGCTGAGAAAACCGGTAGTCCAATGCTTGAAGAACAGGATGACCACCAGCACGAACAGTGCCAGAAGCAGGTTCTCCACAGAGCCGAAGTCCTTGGCCTTGTTGCCGCCGCCGAAGGAGTTGATACCCACCGAGATCAGCGAAAGACCGATGGAAAGCACCACCGTGCCGGTGACCACCGGCGGGAAGAACCTGCGCAGCGGCTTCAGGAAGAAGCCCAGCACGCTTTCAAAAATACCGCCGATGATGGATGCGCCCATGATCGCGCCATAGGCCAGCACACCGCCGCCCATCGTGCCCACAACGCTGTTGAACACGCCGATAAAGCCGGAACTGGTACCCATGATGATAGGCACTGCACCGCCCACGGGTCCGATGGTGAACAGCTGCACCAGCGTGACGATACCTGCCACGAACATGGCACTCTGCAGCAGGGTGACCTGCAGGTCTGCAAACTCGCCGCCTGCAATGCCGCAGGCGCTGGTGATGATCAGCAGCGGGGTCAGGTTGCCCACGAACATGGCGCAGACGTGCTGCAAGCCCAGCGGGATCGCCTGCCGCAGAGACATTTTGGCTTCAAACTGATAAGCCGCTTCTTCAAGCTTGACTTCCTTCAAAAAATCCACTCTCCTCAAGGTTTTAAAGGTTTATGCGGTTCGGATGCTTTGCAAAAAAAGCGAAAATATTATAGCAAAATGCAGATAAGATGTAAAATAAGTATGACTTTTGCATGAAAAATTGCTGCATCCCACAAGTGAACTTTTCTTCGGCAAACAAGCAAAAAAGCAGGACTTCCGCATGATTTGTCCAGCCTGATTCGGCTGGCATCATACAGAATCCCCTGCTTTTTTCGTGCTTTTCTCTGTTTTTTGTGCGATACGGAAAAATTTTTGTTTCTGCGGTCAGAGCAGTCCATAATCCCGCAAACAGCGCGTCAGCCCTGCCTGTGTAGTGTCAAATACGATGCCATGCGCCTGCAGCTTGCTGCAATCCATCGCAAGATTCCGTGCCCAGTCAGCTTCCTGAATATCGACCGTGATCCCCAGTGTCTCAGCAAACTGCCGGGCGGTCAGTACCATGTTTTCAGCGTTTTCACTGCCAAAGTTATAGACCCCGCCGGGCAGGGTCAGGGCAGCTTCCAGCAGTGCTACCGCCTGCCGGACGTAGGTGATGCCCCGGAAGTCCCGGACAGAAAAGCGGACAGATTCTCCCTGCTGCGCCGCACGCAGAAGGTTCAGCGGCAGGTTGCCCCGGATGGGCAGCCGGTAGCCCGGCAGGTCGTACATCCATGTGGCGCGCAGCAATACGGCACCCGGGCAGAGCGCCTGCACCCGCTGCTCCATTTCCAGCTTGCCCTGCCCGTACACATTGGCAGGCTTTAACGGAATCGTTTCCGGCAGCGGGCCGGACTGCTCCACACCGGCATAGACCTGATCCGAACTGAAGGCCACCAGCTTTGCGCCGATCTCCGCTGCGGCACGGGCAAGCCAGACCGGCAGCTCCACATTGGCGCGGTAAGCCTGCTCCGGGTGATCGGCACAGTAACCGGTATCCGAAATGGCTGCGGTGTGCAGAATGCCATCCGGGCGCTGCTGCAAAACTGCTTGCCGCACGGCGTCCTCCCTTGCTGTTGCCAGAAAGCCTTTGGGAAAGGTGCACAGCTCGTAACGCCCCGCCCATTGCTGCACCACGCGGGAGCCCACAAAGCCGCCTGCGCCGGTTACAAGGATCTTCTTCATTTTGTTCTCCCGCAATAAGGCATCAGATAAAAAATTCCAGCACGAACACCACGGCGCAGCAGCCCGCAGCCACCTGAAACAGACTTGCTCCAAACCATGCGGCGGCAATGCCCACCACCAACGCAACAGCACCGGCTGCCGGGCTCTGCGTTGCCTGAATGATGGCCGGAAAGGTCATCACAGCCAGCGTTACATAGGGCACATAGTACAAAAACGACTGGATAAAGCGGTTTTTGATCGGTTTACGGATCAGCGTCAGCGGCAGGATGCGGATGACATAGGATACCAATGCCATGACCGCAATATAGATATAATTGTTATGCGTCATCTTCGTTTTCCTCCTGCCTGACCGGGAACAGCACCGCTGCTGCGCCGGAGATCGCCACCGTTAAAAGAATGGTGCGGGTACCCTCGGAAAGTGCCGAGATGCCCGGCAGATAGCTGCACAGAAAGCTCAGCGCAAAGCTGATGACGACCAGCACCGCAACGATCCGGTCTTTGCGAGCCGGCGGGATGATGATAGCCAAAAACATTCCGTACAGCGCCACACTCAGGGCGCTGACCACCCGCAGCGGCAGCAGATTGCCCGCAATAATGCCCAGCGCCGTACCGGAAGCCCAAGCCGGTGCCGCCAGCAGGATAGCGCCATAGGTATAGTACGGATTCAGGTTGCCCGGGCGGGCGATAGTAATGCCGAACAGTTCGTCCGTGACATCATAGCCGATGAGCAGCCGATGCCAGAAGGGCGTTTCCGGCGCAAAGCGCTGTGCCAGTGCACAGCTCATCAGCAGATACCGCGCATTGGCGATCAGCGTAATGACCGCCACCTCAAAATAGGTGGCGTTTGCCATGATCAACGCAAATGCGGCATATTCTCCTGCGGAGGCATTGTTCAGCAGGCTGACAAGAAACCCCTGAAACGGCGTAAAACCCGCCTTGCGCGCCGCGATGCCCAGCGAAAACGATACCGCAAAGTAGCCCAGTGCAATGGGCACGCCGTCCCGCATTCCGTCGCAGAACACCTTGCGGCTGAACTGATCCGCCCTTCCTGTTTGGACGAGCTGCGGCTCTAAAAGCCTCTGCTTCGATTCCATAGTTGATACTCCCCCTTTCCTATTTTGCAAACAGCAGATTCTATTATACTCCCCTGCGGGCAGAGAAGGAAGGGGTTTCGGGCTTTTTTTGTGTAAAATGCTACGGTCAAAATGCTTAGAGTTTGCGCTGATATAGGAACCACTTTGAATGTTACGGCTTGTTTGATCGTGCTGGAAGATAAAAACACCCCGGAAGGTTTCGTTTTTGAAGGACCTTCTGGGGTGTTGGTGCTATAAGGGATTACTCGAGCTCGGTAAGTTTATTTCTTCGCTAAACAGATTTGTTTAGTATATCTGTTCTTGGATGTTCACTTTTCCATGAGATTGCCGTGGTAGATGCGGCTTGCTGATTTTTTAGTATCAGGATAGTATCACACAACCAGCGGGATCTCTGTGAGTATTATAACGTATTCACGTTTAAGATGCAACTGCTTTTCAGCAGGGAGATTCTTATTATTTCTTTAAGGTACAATCTCTGCTTCTAGCTGATCATGCTGAGCTTCTGATTCCATCCATTTAGCTAGCTGCAGGAGAATCTTTGCACTCTGTGGAAACTTCAATCTCAGTTCCCGCGCCTGCGCTCGGTAACATTTTGCTTGTTCATAAAGGGTTCGGCCATCCTGTACAATCCGTGCACCACGGGAATTAAACTTTCCATAGAATACCGCTTTCGTCAATTTCTCATTCTGTTGTTTTTCCAGAAACTCTCGGATAAATTCATGCGGAAAAGCACCGTCTTTTCCATTACAGCTTTTTCCCATAATATAGCCTAAAATCTCTGGAAACTCCTCATACAAACATTCAGCCCAGCAGTCAAATGCACGCTTGTCCTGATACGCCTCCTCGGGCAGATAATAGTCGTTTTCTACATCAAACGATCTTGAAGGATTCTCTTCCAAAAACATTTTCATCTTACCCGGATGCCTAAAGAAGAGCCGCTGCAAACACAGAGGAGGTTTCTGCAGCAACTCCTTTTTATAGAGTAGCAGACAACACTTAGCCCATTCATCAGTATAATATTGCTCGTCCACTCTGCGGACAATACCAGAAAGGTATCCCCTTTCCTCCGCATTGACTCCCTGTTCAGCAATTGCCTCAAATACTTTCCTGAATAGATCAAACAAGTGCTCAACCTGTCCACTATTGCCATACAGGTAAAGTAAGAGCCCTCCCGGATGGTACTGCAATAGCTTCTTGTATCTCCGTTCGTTGTAGGACCACCTCATGTCCTGATTCGCCCAATACGTCTGTTCTCTCTCCCGCGTTGTCAGCCATGGGTCAATTTCTTCACGCCGCAACGTAGACAACAGCCGAAGTTTTTCATTTTCTGACATTTTTTCAAAGACAGAAGATGCTTCTTGAAAATTCCCCTGATCGAAAAAGCCAGCCAACAATTGTTGTTTTTCTTGTTTTCGAATTGCTTCAGCTACATCCGAAAATTCTTCACATGTAGTGTTTTTAGCAAGAAATACGCCCCATGCGTGCTGGTCCCTCATTGTTTCCAGCAGCCGCCACACTGCGTCCATCCCAAATTCTATTTTCAGTGCTGCAAATTTCTCCGCTCGAATTCGTTCTCTTTCCTCTTCCTCCTTCGTCCAGCTCTTTTCTTCTTGATTGTCTAAAAGCTCTTCCATAGGCAGGCAGTTCCATTCCAGAAATATCCATCCAAATTTTCCCACAGGATCACTGGATTCCGTGCAGCGTATCCATGTTTTCAGAACTTCTATCCAATCTGTCCAACCATATTCTTTACTACCACAAAGTTCAGTTCTTAACCAATATTGCATTGGTTGTAATGCTGTTGATGAGAATTGTGTTGCATCAAACTGCTCTGCCATCTCCAGTAGAACATCCTGTCCCAGCCGACGATACTCTTTCAACAGGTTTTCTATTTGCCCAAGCCATTTCTTCTGTAGTGCTGTACGATAAACAACTCGTGTGATTTCATCGTAAGCTTCAAACAATTCTTGTTCTAGGATTAATTGAGCGGGTCGTTCCTTCTTTCCTCGGCGATGTCCTCGAATCAGTGAGGTTTTACGGAGCAGTTCAATGCCGAATTTCACTCCGAAATCTGGATTTTGCTGAATTATCTGAATCGTCAGAACCTTTTTCTCTTCAAGAGTCAGCGCCGTATGAGAACTCCATAGGCAAAGTGCATCTAACAGATGCTGTTTTGCCTCTTTATCATTCTGTTCTCCTTGCAATGCTAGCCGATACAGTATTTGGCAAGCTGAAAGACATGTATTCTCTCGTTCTATTAAAGTATCTAGCGTCCAGAGGATTTCATTTTGTCCCCCCAGCTGTTCTTCTTTCTTTAAAAATTCAAGCACAGCTTCCGGAGCTGCTTCAGCAAGGATTCGAAGTTCCTTTATGATGCACTCTTTACAATTATCTTTATGAAAAAAGGAAAGGACTTCCCTCACCTGAGCATCAATCATATTTTGATCTGACCCAGTCTCCGCAAAACAAATGTAATTTTTAAGCAACCGTTGAAGAATGCCATACCTTCTATGATTTTGTGCTGCATCTGTGCAGGAGAGTGCCGCACAGATTTCCTGGTGCATCCGTTGCCCCATGGCACTTTCTATGTCTATGTTCAATGCCAGCCACGCTTCTTCATCATTGACGATTTGATACCACGCTCCAACTTTTTTGATTGGGCTGTCATCTATCCGCAATAGTTCCTCATATTTTCGTTCCACTACAGGATATGGTGTTTCAGCCAATCGTGCAACCAGCTGTTTCTCTTTCTCGTCTAAAATATTGTAGTGTCGCAGAAGTACAAGCGGTTGCAACAAATCAATATCTGCCGCACTCATCCATTCCGGCTGTAAATCGGCTTCATTTCCCGGAATTTTTCGGATGAGTGCTGGAAGATTTCCGTGTGTATAACTATAAAGTTCATCAGCATTTGCGCTATCGATGCCCATCTCCTGCAACGCCTGAAGATACTGCGTTTTCCATTGCGGAAGCAATCGAATTACATTTTTTTTTGCAGCACCCTTTCCCTCGCAGAGAATAGTTTGGTTACGTCCTGATACCCGCCCGTTATACGGAAACCTCAACAGGAAATATGTGTTTTCGCATAAGCTGTCCAAATTATGATACGTCGTTTCGCTGCAAACAACAGTCACCTGTTCGGCCAATGCCGAATCTTGCATCAGCGCAGCCAAGCAGAATCCATATGCTTCGATTCGGGATTCTGCCGCCACACGGCATATCTTTTCATTCACCTTTTTGCGAAAAGCTTCCAGCTGCTCTTCCCTACCGATTTGGAACATTGCCTGATTAAGCGGAGGATTTGTCCTTTGTACAAACTGCTCCCATGCATGCGCAACAGAATCTATTTCCATCGCTTCATTTTCCAGATAGTTTTGTATTAGCCATGCACAAACCGCCGGTTCCGAGTTAAGCCAATCGCACAAAACAGATGCGTCATATACATAGACTGCTTTCCATTCATCTCTGTGTTCCGCCTCCCACTCTGTAAGTGATATATTGTAAGCCCATATTTTAGGCACTACGAGATAGAAAGTAGTATCTGATTTTTTCACTCCAAGCGGACGGGTTGTGCGTTTTCCATAATCGCTGTTGATTTTTTCCAAGGAATCCGCATTGGTTCCAAATTCCCACACGCTAGTTCCCTGTGCCACATAAGGCGTTTTTGTTCCGTTATCCACGATTCCATCATATCCCGGTGCCCAAATATCATCTTCCTCTGGCGCGCGAAGATACGAATAATCCGGGCAACTGCTTCGGATCAACCGCTTGATAATTTCTGGCAGCAGTCCTTCCGACTTTTTCTTTTGTTCGCTCATCAATCGTTCGAGCATTTTACTTGTGAACAATTTCATAGACATCCCTCCACAAGCAACTTTGTTTTAATTTCAGGGTAATATTCTTCCTAACTAAAGAGTAAAAAGTTAGTTTTTCCGCTCACGAACACTCGACATTAGACATTATTTGTTATCTTCCGCTGTCATCGAACTTCCGCCAATCCCAAAGAACTTATCAAAGAAGTTCTTCAGCTTATCAATCACACCCTGTTTTTTCTGTGCACGGCCACCGCCGCCAAAGCGGGAAACAGGCGGCATCAGCTTGTCAATATCGGTGCCCACAGTTTTGATTTCACCATCACGGAACGCATTGGCCAGATATTTGCGTGTCTCCGGCTCCTTCAGTTTTTCCTCTTGGATGATCTTTGCAAGCTCTTTCTCCCGCTGTTCGGACACATAGGTGTTCCACTCTGCCATCACATCATCCACATCATTGACCCCTGCAATAAAGGTTTCAATCAGCTGCTTTTTGCTGCGCAGTTCCGGGCTGGCATCAATCGCCTTGCGAATCGTGATGAGCACCTCTTTGTCATCGCAATGGGTGTCATGGTACTTTTTGACCAGCATCAGAATGTAGTCAATGTTAATTTCGACCTGCCGAATCAGCTCCACCTCGAACACCACATCATCCGTGATGTCCTCTTTGGTTTCATCATGCTTCTTATTGCGCCATTCATCCCGCAAATCCTGATAGCGGCCCAAATAGTCCTGTAAATCCCGTTCAGAGATCAGTTCGTTGCCCTTGAAATCATCAAAGGAAGACAGCAAGTTCCGCATCCGCAGCAGCGCACCAAACAGCACGATAAAATCTTTCTGGTTCTGCTCTCCGACGATCTGCGGCTCTGTCAACGGGAACTTCTGCGTCAGGTCATCGATCATGTCCGTATAGCCCTGATGGTATTTTCCCTGCTCGTCCATATAACCGTGGTAGTAGTCCGCATATTTGCGCAGCAGAACGATGCCGCCCGCATTTTTATCTCCAAACAGCGAAATTGCCGCATCCACCCGCTTTTGCAGGTTGCGGAAGCAGACGATATTGCCAAAGGTCTTGATGCTGTTCAAGATACGGTTCGTCCGGCTGAACGCCTGAATCAGACCGTGCATCTTCAGGTTCTTGTCCACCCAAAGGGTATTCAGGGTCGTGGCATCAAAGCCCGTCAGGAACATATTGACCACGATCAGCAGGTCAAGTTCTTTATTCTTCATGCGGAGCGATACATCTTTGTAGTAATTCTGGAACCGTTCGCCATCGGTCGAGTAGTTCGTGTGGAACATCTCGTTGTAGTCCTGAATGGCGGCATCCAGAAAATCCCGGCTGCTCTGGTCAAGATTGGAGGTATCTTCCGGGTTTTCCTCATCCAGAATCCCGTCTGTTTCGGCTTCGTTGGCTCCATAGCTGTAAATGGTGGCAATGCGCAGCCGCTTGGTCGGGTCTGCCGCCATCTGCTTTTTGAACTCCTGATAATACAGCTTTGCCATCGGCACAGAAGCCACGCAGAAAATCGAATTAAAACCGCTGACGCGCTGTTTTTGCTTAATTTCCTCCACCGCACCACGCTGGGCAGAGGCCACCTCTGCCACATTCGTCAGCAGATTAAACTCATACGATTTGTCTCCCCGATAGGTTTTCTGGTCGAAGTGGTCGAGGATGTACTTTGTCACCAGAGAAATACGCTTGGGTGCCATGAACGCCTTTTCCCGGTCAATGTCCCAAACCTGCTTGTCATCCATATCTGGCTCTGCATCCATCGTCTTGATGTAATCTACACGGAATGGCAGCACATTCTTGTCGTTGATGGCATCAACGATGGTGTAGGTGTGCAGTTGGTCGCCGAACGTCTGCGCCGTGGTGAAATAGTGCGGGTCGGTAGAGCTTCCTGCGTTGACTGCAAAAATCGGCGTTCCTGTAAAGCCGAACAGGTAGTACTTTTTGAAGTTGTGAACGATAGCACCGTGCATATCACCGAACTGGCTGCGGTGGCACTCGTCAAAAATGATCACAACATGCTTCTGGTAGACCTCATGCCCCGGATTCTTCTTGATGAAGGTCGCCAACTTCTGGATGGTGGTAATGATGATATGCGCTTCCGGGTTTTCCAACTGGCGTTTCAGAATCGTTGTACTGGTGTTGGAGTTTGCCGCTCCCTTCTCGAAGCGGTCATACTCTTTCATAGTCTGGTAGTCCAAGTCCTTGCGGTCTACCACAAACAGTACCTTGTCGATGTAGGGCAGCTGCGATGCCAGCCGTGCCGTTTTGAAGGAGGTCAGCGTCTTGCCGGAGCCAGTGGTGTGCCAGATGTAGCCACCGCCCTCAATGCTGCCATACTTTTTGTAGTTGTTGGCGATCTCGATGCGGTTCAATATCCTCTCGGTTGCCGTGATCTGATATGGGCGCATCACCATCAGCATCTTTTCTGATGTAAAGATGCAGTACCGGGTCAGCACGCTCAGAATCGTGTGCTTTGCAAAGAATGTCCGGGTAAAGTCGATCAAATCCGTCAGCACGCGGTTGTTCGCATCAGCCCAGTAGGAGGTAAATTCAAAGCTATTGCTGGTCTTTTCCTTTTTCGTCTTGCCGTGTTTGGCGTCCTTGATGGCATTGTAGCGGGTGCTGTTGGAGTAGTACTTGGTATTTGTGCCGTTGGAGATTACAAAAATCTGCGTATACTCGTATAAACCGCAGCCCGCCCAGAACGAATCCCGCTGATAGCGGTTGATCTGGTTGAATGCCTCCCGGATGGCCACCCCGCGCCGCTTCAGTTCCACATGAACCAACGGAAAGCCGTTGACCAGAATCGTCACATCGTAGCGGTTATCATGCCGTGCGCCGTCTGCTTGTTTTACCTCATACTGGTTGATGACCTGCAGGCGGTTGTTGTGGATGTTCTTCTTGTCGATCAGCGTGATATTTTTGGAACTGCCATCATCCCGGTGCAATACCTGCACATTGTCTTCCTGAATCTTCCGGGTCTTTTCGGGAATATGCTCGTTGGGGTCGGCAATTACATCACTGAAAAACTGCCGCCATTCCGTATCGGAAAACTGGTAGTGGTTCAGCTCTTCCAGTTGGCTGCGGAGGTTAGCAATCAGTTCATCCTCGGTATGCAGCGGCAGATAGGTGTAGCCCTGCTCACACAACAGCCGGATAAACTCTTTTTCCAGTTCCGCCTCACTCTGGTAGCTGTCAGAGCGCACCTTGGAGGGTTCATAGGCAGCAACAACGGTATCCTCATTGGTAGCCGCAACGATATTGAAAAAGGACATTTCAAATTCCTCCTGCAATAATATCTATTTTTTGTTCTGCGCTTCTTGTTCACACGCTATACGAACTAATAGTTTTATTTCCTCATTGCCCATCTGTGACACATCTATTTTCACCCACTTATAACCACAACTCTTATAAAAAGCATCTGCTTGTTTCAAGCCCCACTTTTGTTCATGTTCATCCGCATACTGATTTAAGCCAGAAAAAATCTTTTGTATCTGATAGTCAGCACCACTGTACTTTGGCTTAGTGACCTGCAATATCTGTTCCAGATAATTATTTAGACCATCAGTGTCCAACGATTCAACAAACGTAACAATTTGGGAAATTGCGGATTCTATTTTTGATTGGTACGCACGAATCTGCAATCTGTTTTCTTCAAAAGTGCTTTGCACTTCCAAAAGTAAAACCAAGTCGCCTAACGCTGTTTCTTCATGTCGGTTTTCCATAATGGATATTGCCGACTTTAGTGTGTCTATTGCATTCGCACCTATCTCAACTTTTTGTTTTACCCACTCTTGTTTCTTTTCGGCAATGATTTGTTTGATTCTTTCGGTTCCAAGAGCCAAAAGCTGATACCTAGAGCTAATATAACCCAATATCCTAATGTATGGAATATTTAGCACCTTTATTTCAGGGAATGCTGTGGAATACACTAAAATTCCAATTGTCGGTTCTGCATTCACTGGTAAAAATTCAGGCTTTATATTAGCAATAATTGCAGGAGAATATTGTATTTCACCTTTTTTCAAAAACTGTGGACGACTTGTTTCAAATGGGTGTGCAAAAGACAATGCTCGTATGTATTCCCATACTTCTTTATCTGTGGGAATTGTGCCATCATTAAATTGCAAGTTTTGATTTTCACAAACATCCGCAAAATAGCAGTAAGAAATCTGCTCGCCCTTTTGATAGGGGCTTTTAATCTTTAATTCCTTTAAGAGCAAGCCAGCAGCATCAACCAGCATTGCCCCATACATCATTATGAGAAAAAATTCTTCGTCTGTACTGGGTGACTCAATATGCTCATTGACATATGCCGCACCTTTTTCAACTCTTTCCAGAAGAGCATATCCCAAATTATACAGCTTCAAATACTCTTTTTCACAGCAAAATATCTCTGTTTCATTGAGTATCTTCCGAAGCTCTTGATAAATTTTCTCGTCAATCGGACAGTTCATTTTTATGTTCCTTAAAACTCAATAATTTGTCCCGATAATATTCATACTGCTTTTGGCGTGCTTCAATTTCTGCAGGCAAGCCAATGTTGAGGTCGGAGCAAATCTTCTCAAAGTTGTCCAGTACATTTACAATACGGTTTTGGACATCGAGGGGCGGAACGGGCACAGGGAAAGCATTCAGCATAGGTCTACGAATAGACGCAACCGAACCTTGGAACATCGTTTTCTGGATATACGGTAGGAATTTTGCTTTCATGTAATGGAAATAATATTTAGGCATAACTTCTGGCGTATTGATGTGAATACGGTATGCACGCTGGTGTAGGGCATACCTCCCTTCGACATAATGATATACCTTTCCTACACCTACACCATCACCCGCCGTTATAATTGCCGTTTCGTCATACTCAAAATCGTTTTTTCGCAACGGTTCCTGAGAGCGAACAAAGAACGGATATTTTCCATCTTCCACTGCCTCGTTCGTATTGCTATTACCTGTACTAATGTCCGCAATTTCGCAGAGCATCCTCCATCGAAAATCAATCGTTCCTCCCCCGAGGACACCAAAAGTCAGCAACTTATCCCGATAGAATTCATACTGCTTTTGGCGAGCTGTAAGCTCCGCTGTAAGCTCCGCTGTAAGATTTGTGAAATTATCTAAGATGCGGACGATTTCACACTGAACTTCAATCGGTGGAACTGGCACTTTAATCTCACGAATGGCAGGAACACTTGAATGAACAACCTTACTTTTAACTTTTCCTTTGCTCTTTTGCTGACGTGCATCTGTTGTTGCTAATGCATAGCTCAAATATTTAGGATTCTGATTATGTTTCAATACAACAATATCTCCACCCGCCAAACATTTCTCATGCCCTATATATACACAGCATTTCGCAATATCGTCTACGCTTTCTCCTGTGATTGCAAACAGAATATCTCCATGCTCAAAGTATTTCTTACTCAACAATTTTGATTCATCTGTATGCGACACGCATTTGTCAAACCACACGCCATAGGTCGTATAAATTTCACCATATCGCACACACGGCGTTCCCTCAGCAGTTACTTGGTCGCGCGTTATTCCTGCACCTCTATAAATATCGACTGCAATTTCACCCAATGTTTTGTATTCCACACCATCCGGGCAAAGCTCCCGGAGCAGTTCATCTAGCTTACTCATCCGCACCCTCTTCTTTCTTTGCAATATAGGTACTGTACAGTGCCATCACCGCATAATAGTACATATCTTCCTGTGTTTCAATCAAATCTTCATCGAAAATAATATCTTCTTCTGATTTAGCAAATACCCGGCAACAGTCAATAACGATTCGCATCGTCCAGAATGTCATTATTTCTTCTGGGCATCTAGCTAAATCACATTGCAACCAAACCATATCAATTGGTGGCTGCAGCAGCCATTTGGATTTTCCCAAATCTGCGGAGTGAAGGTAATCATTCATATATCCGTATAGCGTTCCGTTATAGCTCGTGTCTTTTAATAATTGGAGTGAATCACCTTGATAAAAGTGTGTTCGCCTTATGTCCTCAAATATGTACGGATTTACGGTTTCAATTTTTTCATCCGAATAACGTTCCATAGCCCGATGAAAGTATTTAGCCTCATCATATAAAGTATCTTGTCCAAAACCGCACGCCTTAATATCATCTTTTAGTCGTTTTAATGCAGCACTCACCTGTTCTTTAGAAACCTCTATTAGCTGAAAATTGGCTTGCTTCAGAATTTCCTTTTGAACTTCCTCACTACATCTTAAAAACTTAGTCGTTATCGCTCTATGATGCTTTCTTTTGAGATTCAGGCTTTTTGCAATCGCTGACAACGGCAAGTATTCTATTTCATCTTCATTATCAATCAGAAAAACTCTTGCCGCTTCAGCAACAGCTTTTTTCTGCGCCTCCACTTCCATTTGCTCACGTTCTTTTTCATGTGAGCGCTGTAGCCAATAGATTGCAACTGTCAATACAACTGTTGCAATCAATGAGAGCACATCCACTACGAAACTCCAAATCTCAAGGCTCATCTTTACTCTATGTTTTCCTCCAAATACCTGTCAAAATCGCTCTGATACAGCCGATCCTGCACCACACGGTACTTTTCAAACTCCGTTTCGGCGTACATCTTTGCAAGCTGTGCCGAGATTTTGCCTGCGTCCTTCAGCACTTCCAAATCATCTGCCTGCAAATAGATGTCCAGCCGCTTGGCCCAGTCCTCCATGGTCATAGGGATATGACGGCGGGCACGGTTCTCGGCAAGGTCGAGGTATGCCGAAACGATCAGCTCCATGGATTTCATTTCATCTTCGGTCAGGTAGTTTTTCGCCACCGAAACATCGCTCTTTTTGATTTTGCCGTTGGGAGCGTCCTTCCATGTGTGAAGCCCCATGTGCGGCTTTTCGGCATCGGCACGTTTATAGATCAGCTCTGCCGCCGTATGGCGATGCACGGCATAGTGCATCTTGTTCTGTACCTTCGCAAAGAACTCTTTTGTGGTCAGCGCATTGCGGTCATAATCCAGCGAAGTAGCGTAAATGTCAGTAAGTTTCTGGTAGAAGTTGCGCTCCGAAATGCGGATCTCCCGGATACGCTCCAACTGCTCTTCAAAGTATTTCTTGGTCAGGACTGTGCCACCGTTTTTCAGGCGCTCCTCATCCATTGCCCACCCCTTGATGGTGTACTGCTCCACGATCTGGTTCGCCCAGACACGAAACCGCACTGCCCGCTGGTTGTTCACCTTGAAGCCGACTGCAATAATCATTTGCAGATTATAGTGGTTCACGCTGCGAGTAACCTGTCGGCCACCCTCATTTTGAACTATTCGGAATTTCCGAATAGTTGCCGCCTCGTCCTGCTCATGGTCAGCATAAATCTTTTTGATATGCTCATTGATGGTCGGAAGCCCCACATCGTAAAGGGTCGCCATCATCTTTTGCGTCAGCCAGATGTTTTCATCCTCGTAGCGCATCTCAATGCTGTCCTTGTCCTCGCCCGTAGAGGCAACAAAGGTCAAATATTCAGCCGCAGAAGAACGTATCAATGCAGAATCTTTCTTTTCGTTTTCCATCTCAACTCTCGATTTCTGCCACGATCTGGTCAATGGCGGCCCGCAGTTCGTTTTCTCGTGCTACGATTTGCGCAATTACAGCGTTCAGCTTCGCAATGTCGATCTTCTCGCGGGTATCCTTGGCTTCCACATAAGTGGAAACGGACAGATTGTAGTCATTTTCCTGCACCTCGGAATACTCCGCCAGATGGGAGAAGTGTGCTTCTTCTGCCCGCTGTGCAAAGGTGTCCACTATTTTGTTAATATTCTCCGGGGTGAGTTTGTTGTTGTTCGTCACCTTGACGCACTCGGAAGAAGCATCAATGAACAGCACCTTATTGTCCGTTTTGCCCTTTTTCAGCACCATGATGCAGGTGGCAATACTGGTACCAAAGAACAGGTTGCTCGGCAACTGGATGATACAGTCAATGAAGTTGTTGTCCACCAGATATTTGCGGATCTTCTGCTCTGCGCCGCCACGGTACATGATGCCGGGGAAGCAGACAATTGCAGCCGTACCGTTGGAAGCCAGCCATGCCAGCGAGTGCATGATAAAAGCCAAGTCTGCCTTGCTTTTCGGAGCCAGCACACCAGCCGGAGCAAAACGCGGGTCATTGATGAGCAGCGGATTCTCGTCACCGGCCCACTTGATGGAGTACGGCGGATTCGATACGATCAGCTCAAAGGGCTCATCATCCCAGTGCTGCGGATTGGTCAGCGTGTCCTCACAGGCAATGTCGAATTTGTCAAATTCAATGTCGTGCAGGAACATATTGATGCGGCACAGGTTGTACGTTGTGATGTTTATTTCCTGTCCAAAGAAGCCGTTGCGCACGGCATCCCGTCCCAGCACCTTTTCTGCCTTCAGCAGCAGCGAACCGGAACCGCAGGCCGGGTCATATACCTTGTTGATCTCTTTTTTGCCTACGGTGCCCAGCCGGGTCAGCAGCTCCGAAACATCAGCAGGCGTAAAGAACTCGCCACCGGACTTGCCCGCATTGCTGGCGTACATGGTCATCAGGTATTCGTAGGCATCGCCAAAGGCATCAATGTCATGCTCTTTCACATCGCCAAGGTTCATATCTGCTACGCCGTTCAGCAGCTTCACGAGCTTTTCATTGCGTTTGGCAACAGTCGCACCCAGCTTATTGCTGTTGACATCGTAATCATCGAACAACCCTGCAAACTGCCCCTCGGAGGAGCTGCCCTTTGCGGATTCCTCAATGTGCCGGAACACCGTTTCCAACGTTTCATTGAGGTTTTCATCGCTGGCCGCTTTTGCCCGTACATTGCAGAACAACTCACTGGGCAGGATGAAGAACCCTTTTTCCTGTACCAGCCCTTCCCGTGCCTGCTCTGCCTCTGCATCAGGCATATCCTCATAGCGGAAGTCCGGGTTGCCTGCATCAATTTCGCCCTGATTGATGTAGCTGGCAATGTTCTCCGAAATATAACGGTAGAACATCGTACCGAGAACGTAGCTCTTGAAATCCCATCCGTCCACTGCGCCGCGCAGATCATCAGCAATCGCCCAGATTGCACGGTGCAGTTCTTCGCGTTCCTGTTCTTTTTTGGTGTCTACCATTTTTATTTCCTCCATCAAATGCGGATTTCCGCATTGTTTTCTTTCATTTTAACATAGTAAATGTACCACTATTGGTACACCATGGTGTTTTTCCCAAAAAGGATATACCTTTCCTTTATACTATCCTAGTAAAGCGTACCACAGCTTTTCCGTGATTGCAAGCCGATAAAAATTTCTATTGCATTTTTCGGGGTCGAATTATCACTTATATGTACAGACCCCCGCCAACATCCGCTAGCGGGGGTCTACTACGCTTACAGTTCTACGCTGTTCTGCCTGTTCTTCTTCTGGCTCTTATCTGCGGTCTGCTCCTGCTCCCTCATAAGCCCAATGACCTGCTGCATCTTTTCGGCACCGAAATAGTTCCATACTCGCCTGAAATCACGTTTCATCGCATAGAGCTGAGAGTTTTCAGCCTCCACCTCTTTCAGTTGCTGGCTTAGATGATGGGTAGCTTTCTTCTCGTCCTGGTAGAAGTGCAGATACTTATCCCGCTCATCCTTGACCTCCCAGTACTTCCGATGGAGGGCAAAGAGTACCTTCACCAACTTCTGGATCAGCGGCATGGCCTTCTTCTCCCGATAGCTCTTGGCGGTCTCAAATGTGGCTGCTTCCGGCACCCATTCCTCCGGCCGCTGGGAGTACTGCGCTGACAGGTTTTCCAGCCCATCCATAATGGGAGCCAGCTTGTTCAGTTCCTTGCTCTGCTTCTGGTAGGTCAGCTCTGCTTTCTGTACCCGCTGTTCAGCGGCTTCTACGGCTGTCTGCGCTGTTTCCAGCTGTTCCTGCATCTCGGTCAGGTCGGTCTGGCACTCCTGCTTGGCCGCTTCCAGTGCAGCCACCTCTTTGGTGCGCTCCTGCTTCTTGAAGTCCAGCACAGACAGGTGCTCTTCGTGGGTGCCTTTCTGTTCCCACTCGA
>OODB01001332.1_pt1 | contig 17800 bp, 14 predicted proteins | sample 1671721 | NCBI WGS metagenome assembly OODB01 (sample SAMN06348185, study PRJEB24527) | human gut metagenome | biome: human gut; feature: ankylosing spondylitis patient; material: feces | host: Homo sapiens | place: China | collected 2015-10
CTTCTTTTGGCATATTGCTCAAAATAAAATTCTTCATTTCTGAGTATTGTCGGCTTTTTGGTATCAATCTTTGAATCTGATTCTTTAGCTGTAGGTTGCTTCTAGACAGCTCCTCAACCCGAATTTCTGATTCTTTTATCGCGGCCTCAGCTTGTGCAATCATGCTTTGCGCCTTGGCTTTTTCCGAGTCAAGTTCGGTATGTTGCTCGGATAGTTCGCGACTGTACTCCCGGAGCTTTAGCTCAAATTCTTTCAATGATTTTTCTTCAGCTTTGATCTGTTGGCTTCGCTGCTCTAATTCTGAAGCTTTTCGTTCCTGTTCATACAGCGTCCGCATCTTCCAGTTTTCCAAAAGTCCGGAAGCCTTCTCTTCAGCGATTTTCTTGATGTCGGGCAGATCAAGGCTTGGATTCATCCAATATCCTATGAGAAGGGCCGGAAGGGCTGCAGAAATGGCGATTGAAAAGAAAGTGGCCTTTGTTACTTCGTTTGCACCAAGGATCATCGAATAGGTTTGACTCAATGAATACCCTTGTTTGATATCCATCATGTAATAGAAAACGACGGTAGGAAATAGGATGATGGAGGCGAGTACGCAAAGAAAAACCAGTCCTAAACTTCTCTGCGCCTTCCCCGAGAGGATGGAATAGCCAAAAGCATGCCCAAGGCAGATAAAAAGACAGAGGAGGAATGCTAGGAAGAAGACAAAGTCAAAAAAGTTTAAAAGAAACTCGCCCAGCCACCCGGCAATAGATACAAGAAAGTCCGTCATCGCAAATAAGCGTCCGTAATGTCCGGCCTAAAGTGCCCCATCTCTTGGGAGACTGTTTCTTTAGCCGTTTCGTAGTCATAGTTCTTTGTTAGATTTTTAAGGCGTTCCTGAGCATAGGAGTGACGTAAACCGTGTGCTCCGGTGGACCACCCGAGCGCCCTTTCACTCGCCTTAGCAAACGAGTCGGTAAATTTTTTACCGCCGGCCAGGTCGTACTTCTGAACATAGAACACGCCTCTGTCCCGCACCCGAATAGGCTCTGGAAGCCTTCGTTGTTCGAGTTGTATTGCCAAGTCCTTCGGAACGAAAATTTCACGGGTGAGGCCTCCTTTTCCTGTGACGACATAGCGAACTCCGTCACCCATTCCGTCAAATTTTGAGCTTAGGTTCTTTTCCCTGCCGTCGGCGTAAAAACGTTTGTCGGCGCGTTTATCCGAAGTACGCTCAATGGTTAGAAGTTCATGGGCTCTCAATCCGCAGCGATAAGCCAGCTCTGTGGAGAACGCCATCTTTGGGGTCTGGTGGTTCATGACAAGCTGAACCTGCTCGGCGGTGCAGGGACGCCGCTTGTCCCTGCCCCGGAGATTGAAAGAGGGCGGCGCCCTCTTTCCGAGCACCCTGTTAGGGTGCTAAGGCAGATGACTCCAGGTGAGCTCGTGTGGCGTGGACAATGAAGAGCAACTCTAATCTTTTATTGTCCACTCCGAATAATTACGATTGAAATCATTCAGAAACAGGTTGAGCAACCATCGGAAAGAGATTGAGGAGAGAAAAATGGGAGAGTGGGTCTGGATTCAAAATGTTGTTCGTGAAAACAACAAATTTGTCGCTGAAGTGCAGCTTTCGTATGGTGGCTTGTCGGAAAAAGTTCCTTTGACAAAAAAACTCATCAAAAGAGCCATTAAAAGCATGGTTGTTCGGCTTGATTTATTTGAGGTGATGATTAACAACAAAGTTGATGATTTCGACAACTTTGTTAAGGCTGCTTTTGTGGCCAATGAGAACTTCTCCAAATATGAGTTCCCTCTGTTTCGATCCTGCGTAGAAAAACTCCCTTCCGCTCCGGATACAGAAGATGAAGAGGCTCTGAGTGAGTGGGATAAGCAAGTTGTGGAGGCTAGGCTCAAGTTTGTAGCTAAGGTGGAGTCGGAGCTTCCTCGTAAACCGCTCACGGCAGATCAGATTTACGAGAAAGTTGGAGTTGAGGAGATTGGTAAAGTCTGGGATGAGGTCTCAGAGCGTTGGGGCTGGGACTTAGAAGAGCTTCTTAGTTTTGCCGAAAGCAATTGCGTTGAAGCTAAAGACTTCATAATGAACACGTCCAAGCTGAAAAGAACCGTCATTGGATTGATCATGATCGATGTCATGGACGATATGACCCCGCAACTCGGAGGAAAATGCTTCGGATACCATTTGGATTGTCCGCTGACTCTCGAGGAGATACTGGCGCTGCCGGAGGAGTGATCATGAAACTCGCTATTCGAGTAACTGATCCGGGGAACGATGCTAAGTGGAATTTTTTATTTTCGGTTTTCAATGTTGCCTCTGATGATCAGAGTTTTCTGGAACGTGTGGTCAGTCAAAGACGCCTTAGCGAGATGATTGATGACGCCCTTGCAAAAAGCATTTTTGATAATCATTACTCAGAGCTTTTTGAGTTCTACGACGTTAAGGTATTTCTGCAGACAGATGTTCCGGAGTCAGTTCCGCGGGAATGTAGGCTCTGCGCATACAGTAAGTTTGTGGTTGATTTTATTCAAAAGACGTGCAAAGCCGACGTGGTCAATACAGACCGTGCGAGCAATTTTCTGAGCTTCCTTAGAGGTATCGAAAATGGACGGATGCCAAAACTTTCAATAAGAGACGACATCTATCTGAATCGCGGAATAGGGCGGTTAGCACAGCAAAAAAATCTTTCTTCCGATGAGTATCAAATATTGCTTTTCCGGAACTTTACGACAGGATGTCAGAAAGGGGTCGGAGTCGCGGTTAAATTGATTTTGATTTGTGGAGAAAAACCGGACTGCTCTCTGACTTCGGATGAACTTAGAAGGTTCCGACTGCTGAAAGACGTTGGAGAAGATGGCTTCGCTAGGCATTTTGTCTCGGCATCGGAGCGGGCGACCAACAAAGCAATGACGATTAAACCTATGGCCTTACTTGAGTTGAATCAAAAAGATTTAAGAGAAATGTGGAGGTGTTTATCTGGAGAGTAAAGAATTCTCATAGTGTGTACCTAAGTAGTGAAAATTTGGCCTTCCGATAGGAAGGCCTCTTTTTACGACGAAGGATCGTTTTTATTGCCCATGGCTGTGTTTAATCACGTACCGACCTCAACAGTTTTAAACTGTTACGAAAACACTCTGGAGTAATAGCGACCGCTACTTTCTTGTCGGGCCAGGTAGTTGCGCAGTTTAATTAAGTCCTTATCTTCTAGCTTCTTGCCAGCAAATTCTTCAAGGGTAGAGAAAAAGCGAGCAGCCTTTTGGTTTTCGGAAACGACGGAAGTTATCCTCTCCCGTTCTTGTTGGAGTTTTTCGCGAAGGACTTGAATTTCAGCCTGAAGCTGTACTTTTTCTTCGGCTGCGGTCTGGGTCAGTGATTTCAATTCGGAAATGAAACGGGACTCTTGATCCTTAAGCGTTACGGTAAATCGGAGTTCTTTTTCTCTGCTTGCTTCTTCGAGTTCTTCGTACTTTTTCTGCATCTCTGCGAGAGCATCAACGGAAGCTAGTCGGAGGTCCCGATCGTTTTCTGTTCGCTCTTTGACGAGTCTGGCCATCTTTTGCTCGAAGAACGAGATGATTCCGGCCATGAGCTGACTGGTTTCAAGCGGGTCCAACGTCAAAGGGCTTTTCTTTTCCGGTGCAGAAATATTCATCCCTTTGAGGATTTCTGAGTACCGATTCATGCTCCCGCCGCCGAAGTGATTACGAATCTCGGCCATAGTCGGGAGTTTTTTATTTTCATGAACGAAGGAAAGAATGAAACGTTCGACGTTTTCCTTGGCAACGAAGGGCGGTTTCGGCATGACAAAGAGCCTCAATTAAAAGATATATAAGATACAATCAATCATATTATATTCTAATTTGGTAAGTTTTCCTTTGTTTTAAAAGAAAAGCTCTCAAGACGACTAGAAGGAGGCGCCACCCGGTTGAACTTTTTTATATATTGCGCAAAAATTGAGCAATATTAAACAAATATTGAACAAGTATTGCGCAACATGAAGTTAAATCTCGACCTTTCTGATTTTCGATACTCTCACGCTGAAGTTGATTTGTTGTCCAAACTTGACCAGTTCAAGGGAGCGTGGACGGCTTTTGGAAACCTCGCTCCGGAAAGATTGATTCATCTCCAGAAAGTCGCCACGATTGAGAGCATTGGGTCTTCTACGCGTATAGAAGGAAATTCTTTAAGCAACGCGGAGATTAAAGAACTCCTAGGGAACATCGGAAAACAATCATTTGCCAGCAGAGATGAGCAGGAGGTCGCCGGCTACGCAAATACGCTTTCCTTGATCTACTCCTCGTGGGAAGATATGCCGCTGTCGGAAAATCTCATCAAGCAGCTGCACGCCTCTCTTTTGCGATTGAGCGATAAAGACGTGCGCCATATGGGGAGCTATAAAACGGTAGAAAACTCGGTAGCGGCAATGAAAGACGGGAAGGTGGTTGGGATTGTCTTTAAGACCGCGACACCGTTTGAGACCCCGTTTTTAATGCAGCAGTTAGTCGTTTGGTACAACGAAGAGACCGAGAGGCGCGTCTACCACCCGCTTTTACTCATCTCTGTTTTCATTACAGCTTTCCTTGCTATCCATCCTTTCCAAGACGGCAATGGGAGGTTGTCTAGGGTTCTAACGACGCTGCTTTTACTCAGGAGTGGTTTTGCCTATGTGCCTTACTCTTCCATCGAGTCGGTCATAGAAAAGTCTAAAGCTGCTTATTACCTGAATCTCAGGCAAAGCCAAATGACGATGGAGGAAGATCATCCGAATTGGCGCCCCTTCTTTGATTACTTTTTGAGCTGTCTTCAGATTCAAATGAAGGTGCTTGAGTCGAAAGTATCTCAAGAGCACCTCTTGGCCGGAGTTCCGGAGCTCTCGCTTTCTATCTTGAAGTTGCTGGAGAACGGGGCACCTGTCGGTATTGCTGAACTGGAGAAGGCCTTGAAAGTACCGCGCTCGACGATTCGCTTTCATTTGAAGCGCCTTTTGGAAGATGAAAGAATCGTTTCTTTCGGAAAAGCGAGCGCAGTCAAATATCAGATCAAAAAGACCTCGGACTTTAATTTTGAATAAATAACACTTTTTCAAAGTTTATACGTATAAACTTTTTATCGGAAAGTCGGGTGCCTTGAACGAAACGGTCGACATCGATCTTCTCAAAAAGTTGGTTTGAACCAACTTAAAAACTGGGCCAGGATGAAGCTTCCTTTTGAAAAAGTAAGACAACTGCGCTTGGGGTTAAGTGGAGCGGTTAGAGCTCCCAGTGAAAATAAAACAAGCTCAAAAAAGAACTAAGGCAGGATCGCATTTTGGTGTCTGTTCTAAAGACCTAGACGCCAAAATGCATCAGCACCTCGCTGTTGCTCGGTCGAAAATTGGAAATTTTCGGCTGTCCTGACAGCAGCAGATAAACGCGTTATTGAAATTGTTCTGGCTATCAAAAAATAAAATATAAAAGATACAATCGAATATATTAAATTATTTTTGTTTGAACTTGAAATCCTTGCGGAGAGCGAATATTTGTTAAGATGATCTTGTAATCAAGATTGACATCTCTTGTCCGGATGATTGTGTTGGGTGCGATGATCCTCCTAAATGATGGAGAGGATTGGACTGTCTCGACACTTTATAGGACTGACCCAGCCCGTGTTGTCAGCGCGGGCTGAGTCGTATTTGGTCTAGTTAGTCTTGCCGGAGCGGCTTTTTTCCGTTGCTTTCGATTTCTCTTCTTTTTTCTTTTCCTCTTGTTCGAGTTCTTTGAGTTTTACCTCGTAGAGTTTGAATAACTCGGCAACTATCTCAGGTTCTGTCATGGATGGCTTGAAGCCGTAAGCTTTCATGACGGCTTTATCGTTTGCTGTGTGAGCATTTCTTAAATCTTCTGGCATCGTCAGTTCGTCATAGAGCTGGGCTAAAGACATCGTAGGGTGTTTTGCGCGTGCATCGAGAATCATCTGTGCCGTTTTTTCAATTTGCGACTTATTCTTTTCAGTAACCTTCGGCCAAATGAAATTGTTATAGACGATAGTATTTGAATAACGGTAGTCGCTTTTCAGCCTTCCCGCCACTGTACGCATCCAGGCCATGTGAACTGAGGAAGTTAGTACTCCGAGGGTGTACAAAGAGGCATTACTGATCGTGAAATTTGCATTGCTTGTAATAATGTCTTTACTGACATATCCAACGGGGATATATCTTCGATTTTCAGAAGATACGATAGGAATCAGGAGATAAGTAGTTTTTGGCTGGCGAGGACTTGTGAATCGATAAGGAGTTTTTGAAGATTCGTGAGCCTGTTTTTGTTTGCTTTGTTCCCTAAAAGTCTTGCAGCTAGCCAATCTTTTCTTAATAAGATTCGATTTAAGCGCAGTTCCTAAATCCTCATTTTCTATCCAGAGGCAATATCTGACTCGGTTATTTAAGAAATCATCGGCGCTAACGAACCTTTTTATTAGTCTTTCGGTTTCATTGCACTCCTTGATAATCTCATCTTTCTCTTCTTGGCTTAGGATGAGATTTCCACCCTCACGAGGCTCACTTCCGTAAATCATCGGCTCTTCTCCGCTAATAGGAAGAGAAGATTTTTCGACGAATAGGTCAGGCGCATCAACTAGATAGCCGTTGATATTGTTAACCAATGAAGAGTTGTTATCTAAGAAAAGCTTTTTCTTTTTAGCAGGTTCTGGCTTACCAAATCCAATGATTACGACGTGTACGGCTGCAGCATCAAGGGAATCGCTGGTCCATTTAAAGGTTTGGTAGGCGAATCGAATGGATAAATTGAGTCCTTTTAATATGAGGCGCCAAACATTTAGAACTTGTTCCCCCTGAGCGATGGAATTTGTTGCCACGAAGGCGCAAGAAATATCTCGCTTTTCTGAAGATATAAGTTTTGCGGCTTTTATAAACCAGCCGGCAACATAATCGATGGCAGAGCTTAGGGTCGGATCAACCTTTTCCAGATCTTCCTTCTGTTGCTTAGTTTGCAGTTTATAGCCTACGAAGGGAGGGTTGCCCATTATGTAATTTAATTGAGAGACAGGAACGATATCTTTCCAGTCCAATTGGAGGGCATTTCCTTCGTGAATATGAGCGGAAGATTTCAGTGGGAGAAAATCGAGGTCTTGTCCAACGATATCCTCTGTTTCCTTCATCATCTGAGACTCAGCGATCCAAAGTGCTGTCTTTGCTACTGTTACAGCAAAGTCGTTGATCTCAATTCCATAGAATTGCTTGATGTGGACCTCGATTGGGCTGAGGTCTTCACCTAGTGCCATCTGTCCTTGATAGGTCTCTCTAAGAGCTTCGTTTTCGAGCTCTCGGAGACACTTATAAGTTTCCGTCAAAAAGTTTCCGGAACCACAAGCAGGGTCTAAAAAAATTAATGTTCCGAGTTTCTTACGGAATGCTTCTAAGCGTTTCTTTCTCGTTCCTGGAACTTTTAATTCAAGTGCATTCTTTAGTTCGTCCTTCAATTCGTCGAGAAAGAGCGGATCAATGACCTTATGAATGTTCTCTACGGAGGTGTAGTGCATTCCGCCTTTCCGTCGAGTTTCAGGATTCAAGGTGCTTTCAAATACTGCGCCGAAAATTGTCGGACTGATAAGACTCCAGTCAAATCCCTCACTGGCTTTCTTGAGAATCAACTCCACAATGGTCGGAGTGATTTTTGGGATTTCGATATCTTCATCGGCAAATAGTCCGCCGTTGACGTAAGGGAAGGCCAGCAAGTCATCGGCTAAATAAGGATCTCTTTTATCTTCCGGCGTGTTTAGGACTTTGAAGAGCTGGATTAACGCCGTTCGGGCATCTGCGGAATATTTTCGGAGATAGTCATGAAACTCCAAGTGCGTGGAGAAAAGACCGGAATCCTCAGCATAGAGGCAGAAAACCAGCCGGACGCAAAGTTTATTCAAACTCTTAAGAGAGTCCGGGTTATTTGGATTAGCGTACTGAGCAAGCAAAGCGTCATAAATCTCACCGACGATTTCACCGGCTTCGACTGATATTTTTTGCTCAAACGCGGTAACCTCTTTTTCAACATCGGCAAGAAAAGCTAAGCGATAAACCTGCGTTGGAAGGTCTTCCAACTTGATAATCACAGGCTCCGCGTTCGGATCGCTCATGTCGTGAATCTGAAACTCTTTGAAGTTACAGACAACAATGTAGTTCGGATAAAGATTCTTCCCGAGGTCGGCAGCATAGCGCTTGGCCTGCTCAAACGGAGTCAGCATCGCTCCGCCCGATTGCTTATATTTTTTATTGAGATCAATGGAAGCGCCCTTCTGCTCGATCAAGATCTTCGTCGGCTTGATATAGGCATCGATGAATTTGGTCTGTCCGTCAACGACGACTTGTTTTTCAAAGTCTAAAAGACGAACGGCTTGGGGGATACCGAGGACGTCCTGCAAAAGAGAAATCCAAAATTTTTGGGTCTCTCCCTTCTCGTAGCCCTTCCACTCTTTGATAAATTTCTTGGCGTTTTGACGTTGTTTTGCGCTGTCCATGATTATTAATAAATATATGTTATGTATTTACTTAATATCACTGAAAATATCTTTACTATTAAAATAGATAGGATTTTTAAAAACTAAAGATCGTCTTCTTCTTCTGCTTCTTTTTTTTCCAGTAACGACAACAGTTTAACGGCTTGTAAGAAAGAGATTTGCCGCAGATACATGACTAGATCAATGGCGCCTCCGCCTCCTTTTTTAGTCTCTAAATCAAACCATCTGTCCCCGGTTATAAGCAAGTTATTGAATCTTTTTCCGTTGACTTCGACGATAAAAACTTTACTGTCCGGATTCTTCTTCGGTTCATAAGTTCGGTCTTGAGAACAGTACGTGCAGAGAGCGTTGAGCACATCGACCAATTTCAGATTTCTGACCCTATTAACGAGGTCTGCAGGAAAGGATCTAGTCGGCATTTCATAATAATAAGTATTAATTAGTGTTAATTATGGCATACTTACAATTTATAAAAGCTTCTTAAGGAGATATTGTGATAGTTGTTATTGCTCATATCAAAGGAGGCACAGGAAAGACTACGACTGCCGTCCAATTAGCGCTGCAAAGACAAATAGACTATCCGGAAAGACGTATTTGGCTGGTTGACGCGGACGAGCAGCAGTCGGCGCTGGATACTGCGACCATCCGGTCTCAGCTTTCGATTGAGCCTCCGTTGGCTTGTTCCTCTTTTCCGTCTGGAGAAGCACTGGCGGCCCAGATGGGCGCCCAGGCTAAGAATTGGGACGACATTATTATCGACTGCGGAGGGCGTGACAGCGATGCGCTTCGCATTGCATTGATGGTCTGCGACAAATTGGTGGTCCCGGTATTGCCTCGAGCCTATGACGTTTGGTCTCTGTCTCGGCTGGAAGCGGTAATCGAAAATGCGCAGAATCTCGGAGCGAAATTTGAGACTTTGGCATTCTTAAACCGTATGGATAAAACGGCAGAAAGCCGGGAAGCCGCGGCAATCCTAGACGGTATGAAACACTTCAAACTCCTCAATACTTCTCTTTCAGATCGGGTGGCTTACGCGAAAGCAGTGGGAAACGGACGATCTGTATTCGAGATGAAGCCGAGAGACAAGAAAGCTTGTGAGGAACTTGAAAATCTATCTTCTGAGATATTTAAATAAATATCAACTATTTATTATTTAAATAGAAATTATTCAAAAGAGATACTTTATATATTGAAGGAAATAAAAATGCAGATGCCGATAAGACCTGAAAATAACCATAAGACGATTTCGGAAGAGACGGTAAAAAAAGTTTTAGCTCAAAGACATGCCGAAACAGAGCCTGAAGAGTCTGACAGGATGAAAATGATTTCGTTGAAAGTACCTGAGACTCTGCTCCGACGCTGTGACAGGATGGCAAAAGCAAAAAGCCTGACACGTTCTGGCTTTATAAAATTGGCTCTCTCTGAATATTTGGATGCCATTGAGGACAAATAAGAAACGGGAATCCGTTGCAGCTTGGCCACTGAAATTTTTCTCGTTTTGTAACGAACAGTGGGTTAAAATTTGCTGTTAGGCGATGGCCTATAAAAAGGTAAAGCCCCGAAGTTGGCGCTTCGAGGCTTTGAATTGGTAACGAGTTCTGTTTTGTTGGCGGGACTCATTAACAGTGAGGCCGCGATTAAGCGGTCTTACAACACACATGAAAGATTATAAAACAGAAACTAATATATCTGCACGGGTCCCCCGACAACTGGAACTCGATTTGACGGTTTCGGCGTCAACCGAAGTCGCTCAGTATCAAGACTCTTCCCGGTTCGGATATTTTTCAATCTTGACCAGAGACTCCTCAGGAAGGGCCTCTCAGCATTCCTATACGCTGGATAAACTGCCGTTCGTTCTTGCTGAAGACGGTACCCTGTCCAGATATTTTTCCGGTTGTAAATGCGATGTCTATGTCAGTCAGGCTACCTTTGAGTCACCTTGTCGTCGGGTTGTTAATCTGAAGGATATCCAGGTCGCATTCTTGGACATAGACAGCTACAAACTGGCTTGGGGACAGCATCGGAGACCGGAGGAGATAGCACAGAGCTTTTTGAGTCTTTGCGATGCCGAGTCCATACCCCGACCGTCTGTGATTGTTTTCTCCGGACGAGGCTTACAGGCAAAGTGGCTGTTTGAGCGGCCTATTCCTAGAAGAGCGCTTCCCCGTTGGAACGCCGTTGAGAAGGTACTGGTTGAGAAAATGCAGCAGTATGGGGCAGACTCTCAGGCAAGAGACGCTTCAAGAGTTTTAAGACTCGTCAATACATTCAACACTAAGTCCGGTCAAAAGTGCCGAGTTGTGTTTCTGAACCGAAACGCCTCGGGAGGCATTGAGCGGTATGGATTTGACGAGCTGGCGGACATGGTACTTCCTCTCGATCGTCCGCAAAGACCCCAAAGATCGTCTGTAAACGCCAACAAGGGTAAAACAAAGAGACCTGTAGGATTCGGTCTGGAAACGCTTCATTGGGCGTTTTTAGAAGATCTGCGCACGCTTTTGAGACTAAGAGGCGGCATCGAGGAGGGAATGAGAAATCGATTCCTCATGCAGATGCTGAGTTACTTAGCGCTATCCAACCAAGTAACGCTGAAGGACTTTTACCGGGAGGCTCAGTTCTTAGCCCAGAAGATCGATCCGACATGGACGTATCACTCGAAAGATTTCGGAACTGTCTATGAGAAGTTCAAGGCGCATATGAAAGGCATTCGCGTCGAGTGGAAAGGTCAGGAGAAGACGCCGCTGTATACGCCGAAAGCAGAGACGCTGATTGAGTGGTTCCAGATAACAGAAGAAGAACAACGGAAGCTCAAAGTCATCCACTCAAAAGAGCTCAGGAAAGAGCGGAATACGGAAAGAAGAAGGCGTAGCCGTGGCGGCGGCTCGATGGAGGAATACAACGAGAGGCGAGGACAGAGCCGTGATTTCAACGCAGACGCTGTAAAAAAGCTGTCAGAGCAAGGGTTGAGTCAGCGTGCAATTGCAGAAAAGCTTGGTGTTTCACTGGGTCTGGTAAATAAATATAAGAAATTAATTTAGGTGTTCACTCACTGTCTCGGTATCTGGTGGCGGAGCCGTGTATTTACTGCCGGAGGCAAGTAGCCCCGAATTTTTGTCTCTTTGAGACGAGTAGCCCGCGGTTGTGGCGTCTTGGAATCCTTGTGGATTGGTGAGTCCGGTAGTGTAGTGAGGACTTTCTTTTTTGGTTCTTTTTCTTTTGTGCCATCCATCTAAATTTTTACTGGTAATTTTCTAGTAAAAACGACTTTCGAAATTCTTTTAGTCTTTCTGGCAAGTGGTCTTTTTTTCATACTTCTGAAATAAGGCCGCTAAAAATGATGGACAGGCTTTGATACTCTTTCCAAGCGATGTCCATTTTTTATTTCTAGTATGGATAGGAAGGACTCAGCGCATAAAAAAGCAAATCATAGGGAGACCAAAAATGAGATTGGAGCCTAAGTCAAACAGAAAATACCAACCTTTATCAGATGAAGATTTTGCGAATGTGATGAAGGAATTCACAAAACGTGGCTATCAAACGCCGGAGCCTAAGCCGGGAATGAAAGTCTTCAACAAAAAGGTGATCCCCTTCACTGGAGAAAATTTACCCAAGATCCTTATTCTTAGGAATGCGTCACAGCGTCCGACAAACTCGTTGATGATTCATCCGTTGACTCCTACGGACCACATGAAGTTTTCAACCGTATCAAATAAGGGAGAGCCTTATTTTTATAACGCTGACGCAGGATTTCCTATTCTGCCCGGACGCAATCCTACGAGTGCATATTTTCGGGCTCTGTTTCATTCAGAGCTGGAACTTGGAAGAATATTAGACAATCTCATCGAAATAGAGAGAGGAGAAACTCCAGAATCTTTCAGTGAAGCCCCCAGAGGAAAAACAGGAAAGGCAGAATCAGTTGGCTTTCTGCCAGATAGTCCAGCCTCTGATCTTGTTACAGAGGTCGTGACAGAGGGTGGAAAGAAATTAATCTTCACCTACAAATATGAACGAAATCCCAGGCTGAAAAAGAAAGCTCTGGAAGAGTACGGGTATTCTTGCAGCGTTTGCGGATTTGACTTCGAAGAAACATACGGATCGCTCGGAAAAGAATTCACAGAGGTTCACCATATCGTTCCGGTTTCAGAGGGAGAACGAGAAAATGATTACAGAAACCTTGTTCCTCTGTGCCCTAACTGTCACCGGATGATTCACCGCCTGTACAAAGATTTGATGCCGCAGCAATATGGCGACGCCGTAGAAATTTTGCGAAATAAGCTGAAGAGGTAGGACGAAGGATTTTTACAGAGAATTGGGAGGAACTGATGCTGTATAAATCAGAGATTTTTACGAGAAAAACGCTCTTATTTTGAAAAAGTAATACCAATTCAAAATTTATTTGCACAGCAGATAGTGTCTAAAAAACATGTAGGCTTATCTCGGGAGCCTTTAAAGTCGTGTAAAAACGGCGGGGTGATGCTGTCACAGTGCTTTTCCCACTCAACATAACAAGCCATTATGTTGAATAACTCCCATCTCAACAAACTTTCTTTTCTCCTCAGAGAAAACCATTGCAACCCGAATCAATTCTTCCGTTTCAATCTGTATTCCGTATTCTTTCTGTTGCAACTGGTCTAAAGCTTCCTGCAACAATTCCTTAACTGATTTGCCTTCTCCACAAAATTTGAATTCAATTACCCAATAGCGGTTTCCGACCCTGACTTCCAAATCACTGTTGCCCCTGAAGTTGCTGTGTTCGGCAATCGGTTCCAATCCTGCGCCTGCCATGTAAACCTGCACAATAGCTCTTACAACAGACTCCGATTTCACCGGATAATGCTGATAAACAATGGAGCCGAATAATTTGTTCAAAATATGCAGAAGATCCTCCGGTGTTTCTTTAAGAAGAACGGAAATAATGCCTCCGATTCCCAACTGACCGGGTAAAAATCCGCCTAACAATTGCTCCGTATAGAGCTGGGCTATTGATTTTTTGACTTCAAGGTTCGGATAACCGAGAAAGGCTACGTCATATTCAACTTTCTTCAGTGTTAAATATCCTGCCTGTGTCAGCAGCCCTACATCGGACAAAGAATCAACATCGGCAGAGTTTGCCAAAGTGCTCAGGGCTATGCTCTGCGGTTTTCCATACTCATCAGGATTTCTAAGTGCGTGAGATTTCAGATATTGCAACAGGGCTGAGGGCCTGCCTCCGCTTTCAAACCAGTAGTTTTGAAAGCCCTTCCTCGGACGGCTCAAGAGATTTAACACAGACCAAGGGGCATAAACATGAGTTGCTGTTTCTTCATCAAAGCAGAAGCCATCGTAGTTTTTTCTCAATTCGGTAAGAATATTTTCACACGAAATACCCAAAACATTTTTTGTGTTCTCTAAATAACCTGCGAAGTACTGTTTGATTTCTTCTTCCGTATATCCCAATAATGTCCCAAACTCAGTATCCAATGAAATATCCGTAAAAGTGTTCAGTTCGGAGAAAATGCTGGTTTTGTTGAACTTAGTAATGCCGGTCATGAAGAAAAACCGTACTGCTCCGTCATTGGATTTGATTGTGGCGTAAAAGCTGGACAGCTCTTTCCTTACATTTTTAAACAGCTCAATATCATTCAAACAAGCTGTTAAAGGAGCATCGTATTCATCAATGAGAAGCACTAAAGAATTAGTTGGAACTGATTTGAGCCATGCAGACAGCTGAGAGCAGAGCGTTTCCACGGTATTCGGGACAAAATTAAAGCCATAGGGCTTGAATGCTGACAGCAAGACACTTTTGAACTGAAGGGCAAAATCCTCGAAATTTTCGAAATTTTTTGCTTCAGAAAAATCCAGTCTTACTACGTTATAAGTTTTGTCTCTCCAGAGCTTCTCGATAGCAAGCCCCTCGAAATCTCTTAGACCGTACTTGAACAAAGACTCAAAAGTTGAAACCAGCAGAGACTTTCCGAAACGACGTGGGCGGGCAATAAACACCTTTTCATAGGTAGTTGCCAATTTGTATATAAATTCAGTCTTATCTACATAGATCTTGCCTGTCTCTCTTAATTTTTGAAAATCCGAAACTCCTAGCGGTAAAGGCTGCAACTTTTCCGACATTTTTCTCTCTGCTGTTTTTTAGTTATCCATCCATGAGTTTAATGCAGAACAAAAAAAAGCCCGCTGTCTTAAAGCGAGCCTTTTTCCCTGTCAGAAGACTTAAAAGCTATACCTCAAACCAATACTTACCTGCCACAGGTTACGAACCGGTGAACCAGTGGAGGTCTTGGCTTGACCATTTTTATCAATAGGGAAAGGTAGCTTATCTGCTAGATCCGCCATAGTTAGCCCAACCGCTGGGAAAGCCTCATCCATTTGGGTGGGGAGAAGTTACTTAATTTCTGGTGCATCAGTCCTGGCTCTCCGCGAATTACGTCGAAATCGTTAAAATTATGGTGAAGTTCGGTTTTGGAGATTATCTGATATGCATGGCTCAAATAAGAAGGATAGGATTTTGACTTGCCTTAGGCAATCAAACTTATGTAGGAAGCTGTCAAACACAGGGAAACATTTTCAAATTCTTGTTTTCTTTGTTATATCGACAATGTGCCTATCTGTTCATGCAGGAGATATCGAGACAGTTAAGAACGGAATTTTAAGGTTAAATGACTCTGTCACTATCGGAGGAGTATTAGATAGCTACTCTGACTGCAAAGAAGGGTCTATTAAATGGGAACAAAAAATCACAAAACAAGGAGCTCACGCTGTTATTTTTACTTGTGAGTTGAAAGCTGCTGCAACAGAGTTTGAAAAGTTAAAACCTGTAGTTATTAGCAAAATTTATAAAGAATTGTTGAAACAGAATATTGACTCAAAAACGATAGCTAAACATCTGGATAAATACGGAGAAGAAGTTTACGGTCTGCTTGAAGATGCAGAGAAACCCAATCAAGCGAACACAAAAATTCTTTCCTATAAGATAGAACTTGCGTCTTGCGAACTTAGTGGTGCCAGGTTGTTAATCCCTTTTTTTATTAGCAAAGCTGAACAGGGGCAATTTAAAGTAAATAAAGATGCTTATCTCGAATTGATACCTCAAGATAATGCCTATGCAAACATGGAAACAACGGTCGTTACTTTAGATACTGCCAAGCTTCTGCAAGGGTACCTTTACCCTAACAATCCAATCATCAATAAGTATAGTAGTGGATCTTTCTGGAACTATTTGAGAGTTAAGAACCAACCCTGACTTTTCTCCGCCCGATTAGGGCGGGGAGAAGTCACTTTTTTGGCGAGTTTGGAGGATTTTCTTGCCACGCTTTCTTCCGTTTTCGGTTCTTACGAATCTCTTCGGAAATATCCTCGAGGCATTGCTTGTCCCATTGAAGGAAATTCTGCCGATCCTCTTCTTTTGGCATATTGCTCAAAATAAAATTCTTCATTTCTGAGTATTGTCGGCTCTTTGGTATCAATCTTTGAATCTGATTCTTTAGCGGTAGGTTGCTCTTAATGTGAGACAACTGTTCGGATACGAACAGAAAAATCTAATAGTGGAGGGACTATTGTCTTCAAAGCCAACTCTCCTTTAGCCGTGACAACGCAGCTATGAGCTTTTCTAGTAAGATTGAACATTCGGAGGGCTACCGAATATTGTTTTTCCTGAAATGAGTTCACGAGCTTTCGGTGGCCTTTCGAATCTCGGAAGGTATAATGAAAGGCTGGCAAATGCTCCATCATTGCCGGATATCTCTGAGACGTAATTCACACTCCGCTTGTTTTCATGCGGGGTGTTTTTTTGTATGTTTGGCGAGTACCGAAAAGCTCAATCAGAAAAATCTCTTCAAAAGTCCGCCTTCTGTGGACTTTCTCACATACTTTTGCTATTTGATAAGGAAAAACAAACCGACACAGCAAATAACGATGCCGAGTAACTTCCGTCCGGTAATCGGTTCACCATAGAACAGAAACCCGATAAACAATAAAAGAATGGCAAGTGCAATATTGGTCACTAAAGAGGCCGTGTTGATTTTCCACCCGGCGCGGTACGTAAGAATGTAGCCGACTTCTAAGGCAACTACAGCCAAACCAAGCGTCGGCGCCGTCCAGTTGAGTTTTGAGAGTTCTAGGGGAACAGCCTCTCTCGACTGAGAAAAAAGAAAGACCGAAATGCAGACCGCCGCAGCTGTTAAGTAAGTGACGCACAGCGAGAGAAAAGGATTCGCCTGCTCAGGTGTGGATTTAGTACAGATGTTGTAGAAGCAATTTGCCAGCGTAATCAGCGCAATCGGCCAGAATAAATTCCAAAACATAGTGACAACGTACAAGGAAATTGATTGTTGTGATCGGGCGCGCTCATCTTTCCCAATCGTAGACCTCTCGTTGATCTACCCTCTTCTGGACCGAAGCATCAAACAAAAACAACTACCGAGGCTCGACTGGCGACGTCTCACGGGGACAATAGGTATTTTAGCTTGTTTTTAATTGATATCGATACCAATTTCAATTAAAACAAACCTATTGTAGACAATGGAGGACGAAATGGCGGAGACAAAAAGGGCACGAGGAGGACGCCGACCCGGAGCCGGGCGCAAGCAGATTCTTGAAACAGAATTTGCCGACCTGCACCTTGGTCCGAAAACGAAGTCAGATCGGAGCTATTGCACGAACGTAAGGCTCCCATCCGTTGATGCGGATTTCGTGAAGACACAAGGCGGCGGAGCCTTTCTGCGCCGTCTCTACATCCAATGGAGAAAAAGCGACGAAGGTCAAAAGACTTGGGACGAGTACATCAAGAAGTCCCTCGAAGAAATTACTTTTTAAATTTGGTATCGATTTTATTACATTAACGTGTTCTGCCTGGTTACCCAGGCAAGCTCTTTCACGCTAGTAGATCAGCATCAACGGGAGCGTAACTATCAGTTTCAAAAAGAAGTTTCAAAAAGAACCAACGGTATCTCCACGCGAATGCAAAATGCAGGAAAGAATGTTATGTGTTCCGGACATAACAATCTCCTGTATAAAGCCGTTTTGCTCCTATACTGCTGCTTAGGGCTAACGGCTTTAGCTTTATTCAGCACCGGAAAAATTCACAGCGCCGATCGGCCCGCCACGGCCAATCCTCGATATTTAGTCTTTTTGAGAGTTTTCGATTTTAATTTCTTGCCACGCTTTCTTCCGTTTTCGGTTCTTACGAATCTCTTCGGAAATATCCTCGAGGCATTGCTTGTCCCATTGAAGGAAATTCTGCCGATCCTCTTCTTTTGGCATATTGCTCAAAATAAAATTCTTCATTTCTGAGTATTGTCGGCT
>OODB01001357.1_pt1 | contig 17487 bp, 15 predicted proteins | sample 1671721 | NCBI WGS metagenome assembly OODB01 (sample SAMN06348185, study PRJEB24527) | human gut metagenome | biome: human gut; feature: ankylosing spondylitis patient; material: feces | host: Homo sapiens | place: China | collected 2015-10
GCTCGCTCATCATGGAGCAGATGTTGATGATCTTGCCCTCGCGCTTGGCGATCATATCGGGCAGAACCGCCTTGGAGCAGTTGAAAGCACCGCCAACGTGCACGTCGATGACGCGCAGGAAATCGGTGTGGCTCATCTCGATCATGGGCACACGCTTCATCAGACCGGCGTTGTTCACCAGAATGTCCACGGGGCCCACCTCAGCCTTGATCTGGGCGATCATGGCGTTCACGGCAGCCTCATCGGTGACATCGGCCACATAGCCGTGTGCGTCGATGCCGGCAGCCTTGTAGGCGGCCAGGCCCTTTTCCAGGCTGCCCTCGTTGGAGCAGTTGAAGCAGACGGTAGCGCCGCACTTTGCCATGCCCTCGGCAATGGAGAAGCCGATGCCGTGTGCGCCGCCGGTGACCAGGGCAACCTTGCCCTTCAGGTCAAATGCAGTAAGATCCATAAGTAGAACTCCTTTACTGAAAAACCCCGCGCCGGATCGCCGGTGCGGGGTCTTATTTGTGTTTAGCGCAGGTCGGTGGTAGCGATGTTATCCATGTCGTCAAACTCCATGTTTTCGCCGCCCATAGCCCAGATGAACGTATAGTTCGAGGTGCCGACACCGCTGTGGATGCTCCAGGAGGGGCTGATGACAGCATCCTCGTTGTGCATCACGATATGGCGGGTCTGGGTAGGCTCACCGCACATGTGGAACACCACCTGCCCCTCGGGCAGTTCAAAGTAGGTGTAGATCTCCATCCGCCGCTCATGGGTGTGGCTGGGCATCGTGTTCCAGTTGGAACCGGGGTCCAGCTCGGTCATGCCCATGCTCAGCTGGCAGGTCTTCAGCACGTCCGGGTGGATGAACTGATTGATGGTGCGTTTGTTGCAGGTCTCCACGCTGCCCAGAGGACGATGGTTTGCATCGGCCATCTTGATCAGGCGGGTCTCATAAGCGCAGTGTGCCGGAGCAGACACCATATAGAACTTGGCAGGATGCTCGGGATCAGCGGAAGCAAAGGTCACTTCCTTGGTGCCCTGGGTGATGTACAGGCAGTCCTTGTAGCCCAGCTCATACTTCACGCCGTCAGCCACCACGATACCGGTGGAATCCTTGCCGATGTTGAACATACCGATCTCGCGGCGCTCCAGGAAATAGTGGGTGCCGAAGTTTGCCCAGATGTCGATGCCCTTGTCGATGGACACGGTCTCGTGCACCGGCATACAGCCCAGCGTGACCATGCGGTCCACATGGCTGTAAACGGCAACAACTTCATCTGCCTTGTACAGGCCGGTGATGAGCATCTCGTCCCGCATTTCCTCGGTGGTGTAGCGCTTGAAATCTTTCTGGTTGCAGGAATAACGGATATCCATTGCGGACGACCTCCTGTAACGCTTGCTTAGCGCTGGATACGGCCGGAACCGTCGCCGCCAGCCAGCTTCTCGACCTCGGACACGGTCATCATGTTGTAGTCGCCCTCGATGGAGTGCTTCAGAGCAGAAGCAGCAACAGCGAACTCAACAGCTTCCTGAGTGGTCTTGCCGGTCAGCAGGCTGTAGATCAGGCCGCCGCCGAAGGAGTCGCCGCCGCCAACGCGGTCGATGATCTTCAGCTCGTACTTCTTGGAGAAGCAGTACTCATTGGAAGCAACATCGTACAGCATTGCGCTCCAGCCGTTCTCGGAAGCGTTGTGGCTCTCACGCAGGGTGATAGCGACCTTCTCGAAGTGGAACTTGTCAGCCAGCTGCTTGGCAACGCTCTTGTAGCCCTCAGCATTCAGCTTGCCGCCGTAGATATCGGTAGCCTCGGCCTCGATGCCGAACACGTCCTTTGCGTCCTCCTCGTTGGAGATGCAGACGTCAACGTACTGGCACAGATCGGTCATGGCAGCGCGAGCCTGCTCACGGGTCCACAGCTTGCCGCGGTAGTTCAGGTCGCAGCTGATCTTCACGCCGTGAGCCTTAGCAGCCTTGCAGGCCTCGCGGCAGATCTCGACAACGTTCTCGCCCAGAGCCGGGGTGATGCCGGTGAAGTGGAACCAATCCACGCCCTCGAAGATCTTCTCCCAATCGAAATCGGAAGGCTGGGCCAGCTGGATAGCGCTGTTGGCACGGTCGTAGATGCAGACAGAACCACGCTGAGAAGCGCCCTTCTCGTTGTAGTAGATACCAACGCGGTCACCGCCACGGGTGATCATGCTGGTGTCAACGCCGTAGCGGCGCAGGCTGTTGACAGCGGCCTGACCGATGGCGTGTGCGGGCAGCTTAGTGACGAAAGCTGCGTCCAGGCCGTAGTTGGCCAGAGAAACAGCAACGTTGGCCTCGCCGCCGCCGAAGGTGAACTCCAGGCTGTTAGCCTGGACAAAGCGCTCATAGTTGAACGGCTGCAGACGGACCATCAGTTCGCCAAAAGTAACGACTTTCATTGTGGTGTACTCCTTTATAATCAGATGTGTTTTATATCACCCGCCGCAGGGTGGACCGGTGCGGCGGGAAACGCCGTGGAAATGCTCAGGAACTCAGGCCTGGACCAGGTGCATTGCAAAGCCGGCGATCTCGTCAGCAAAGTAGCAGGCAATGGTCTTGCCGTTCTTGACATTCTTGCTGTCCAGATCGAACTTCACGCCGCGCTGAGACAGGTGATAGATGGCACGGTCAACGTTGTTGCAGGCGATGGCAATGTGGCCATTGGTGCCGCGGCCGGGCTTCTTCATGATCTCGAATTCCTTGTTGCCCACAAAGATGCTGGAGTTGCCGGGAGCGACCTTCATGTTCAGCAGACCGCCCAGCAGGGTGGCGACCTTCATGGCCTCTTCCTCGTTGCCGGTGTTGATGCCGACATGGTGCAGGCGCAGGCCCAGCATGGTGTCAACAGCTTCCTTGCTCTGAGCAGTGATCTTTGCCCAGTCGCCAGCCTTGATGACATCGCTCTTGCACATCCAGGTGCCGCCGACAGCGAAGATCTGGTCGTAGCCCAGGTAATCGTTGACGTTCTTTGCGTTGACACCGCCGGTGCACATCCAGCGTGCGCCCTTCAGGGCAGCGCCGATGTTCTTCAGCATGCCGACACCGCCGTTTGCCTCAGCGGGGAAGAACTTCAGGGCCTCGCAGCCCATGTTCATAGCCTGCTGCATCTCGCCTGCAGAGCAGGTGCCGGGCATCATGATGCCGCCCTTGTCGATGACGTGCTTGCAGACTTCGGGGTCGAAGCCGGGAGCAACGATGAAGGAAGCACCAGCTGCCATTGCACGGTCAGCCTGCTCACAGGTCAGGACAGTGCCTGCACCCAGCAGCATCTCGGGCATCTCTTCGTGGATCTTGCGGATGCACTCCTCAGCACATGCAGTGCGGAAAGTGACCTCGGCTGCGGGCAGACCGCCCTCGGCCAGAGCCTTGCACAGGGGCAGGGCCTCGTCCACGCTGTTGAAGGCGATAACAGGGATAATGCCGATCTGATAGACCTTTTCAACGATGGGATTCATAACGCATTTCTCCTTTTTATTTGACACTCAGGGCGGGGCAGGGCCGGATGGGCACACTCTCCCCACCATACGTTCACAGTATTAGTATAAACGACCCGGCCGCTTTTGGTAATGCTCAACAAGCACAATGTTTTGCATAAGAGCTTGTATACATTGCACAAAAATGCCCAACGGTCATAGTCCGAGCCGCTCAAACAGCTCTGCAACGCCGTCGTGGTCGTTGTCGCAGGTGCTGACGATATCCCCCAGTGCCCGGATCTCGGGCAGAGCGTTGGCCATCACGGCGGCCACACCGGCCCGGGCCAGCATGGCGCGGTCGTTGTCGCTGTCGCCGATGGCAAGGGTGGCCTCCCCGGGGATGCCGAGCCGGTCGGCCAGAGCCAGCAGGGCGGTACCCTTGTCCACCCCTGCGGCGGTGACCTCTACATTGTCCGGGGCACCCTGTACGGCCTCGATGCCGGGAAACGCCCGGAAACGGACGAGAGCGGCCTGTGCAATCTCGACGCTGTCGAAGAACATACAGAACTTTTCTACTTCGTGGGCGTGGCGGCTCATCCATTCGTCCAGATCCCGCACAACATGGGTACGGCCATCGTCCGGCTGTCTGGCCTCGGTGGAATGGCGCTGGATATGACGGTCCTGAAACAGGGCCATACCGGTACCGTCCAAATAAGAGCGCCCGTCCGAAAAAATGCTCAGTGGGCCATGATATTCCCGGTAGAGGGCAAACACTTCCCGGGCAGTCTCCGGCGGCATGGGGCGGTGGAGAAGCCGGATCGGCTGGTGAGTCTGCCGCCGGGCCGCATCGGCATAGCGGCTGTATACGGCACCCAGCGGGTCTGTGCCCATATCCCAGACAGCGGCACCGTTGGAGGTGATGGCGTACCGGATGCCGGGCAGCTGCGCCACCAACGGCGGCAGGCTGGCAAGGGGCCGCCCGGTGCAGGGCAGCACGATGACCCCGCGCCCGACGGCATCGGCAATGGCCTGCCGGGTGCGGGGGGAGATCTGGCTCTGGGAATCGAGCAGGGTGCCGTCCAGATCAAGGGCGACAAGACGGATGGGGGTAGAAGGTGACATAGTTTCTCCTTTGATTTAAGAACCTCTCCGGCAGCAGCGTAAACATGGCTCCCCTGCCAGGGGAGCTGCCGCAACAGGTGACAGGGGAGAGGCTGATACCCTTATTTTATCTCATAAATAATATTTGCGCAAGCGCTGGTTCTGTGTTAAAATAATCGCTATGCGGCGAGTGATTTTATAGGAGAAAAGAATATGAACGCAAAGACTCTGCGCACGCGGCTCAAGCCCCACCTGTGGTATCAGGCTTACTGGGTGATCTACCTTATCTGGTTTTTCTGGCTGGATCTGACCGTCACCGACCCCAAATACATCATCCACTCCCCGGTGGATGACCTCATCCCCTTCAACGAGTGGTTCATTTTTCCGTATTGCAGTTGGTTCGTGCTGTTGGCGGCGGTCACGGCCCTGCTGTGGTGGTTCGATACCGCCAGCTATGACAAGCTCTGCCTGATGATGTTCTCGGGCATGACGCTCTGCCTCATTATTTATATGGTACTGCCCAACGGCCTTGACATCCGCCCCACGGCGGAAGCCATCGGCCGGGAGAATTTTGCCATGACTTTGATGCAGCTCATTTGGAAAGCAGATGCCTCGGTCAATGTCTGCCCCTCGATCCACTGCCAGAGCACGGCCTGCATGGCCATTGCCTTTTCGGGCAGCACGCTGACAAAGCAGCGCCCTTGGCTCAAAGCAGCGGCCTGGGTGTGGGCGGCGCTCATCTGCGCCTCCACCGTGTTCACCAAGCAGCATTCCATCATTGACGTGGTCTGCGGTCTGGCGCTGGCGGCTGTGTGGGGTGTGATCCTTTACGGCCCGTGGAAAAAGCGGCAGGATTGACAAGAAAAAGTTCTCAATTTTGGCAGTTTCCCAATTGACGCGGACAAAGTGTGTGGAGTACAATAAAAATGAAACTGATATATTAGTAAAACACAAAGATAACAGGCGTGCAGAAGCACAAAAGGAGCGAAGACAGTATGGCAGTTCGGAGCGCCCGCGAGGCAGCCTACGAAACCATCCGCAGCAGGATCATCACCATGGAGCTCAAGCCCGGGGATGAACTGAACGACCACGAGCTGGCCCAGGAACTGGGCATCAGCCGCACCCCCATGCGGGAAGCGTTGATCATGCTCAACATTGCCCACATGGTGACCATCAAGCCCCAGAGCGGCACCTATGTGGCCCCCATTGATCTGGAGCTGATGGAGATGGAGCAGTTTGCGCGCTTCACGCTGGAAAAAGAGCTCCTGAACCGGATCCGGGGCCGCCTGACCGGCGAGCAGGAGAGAGCCTACCGGCTGCTGATCGAGCAGTACCGTGTGCTGGAAAGCCACCCGGAGGCCGAGAACCGCGAGACCCGGATGCTGGATCTGGACAACGCCTTCCACCGCCGCGCCTTTGAGCTCTGCGGCATGGAGGGACACTTTGACCACATGCTTTCCACCTTTCAGCACATCGAGCGGCTGCGCAAGTTCAGCCTGCAGACGGATGAAAACAAATCGGTCTGTGGTGCCCACACCCGCATCCTGGAGGCTGTGCTCCACGGCACGGAGGAGGATGTGAGCCGGGCGCTGAGCGAGCATCTGCACCGGTATAAGCTCAGTGTGGATCAGGCCCGTGCCGCCCATCCGGATTATTTTATCGGCAACGGCGACACCTGGTAAAAATTTCTTTCGTCAAACTGCCCAATGCGTGTATTTTGCGGCCGGATGGGGGCAAAATCCCATGTGTGGCCGTTTCTTTGTGTAAAGTATACAAGAAAAAACATCAAAACTTGTCAAAACGTCAATTGCCAATTCGAAACTGATATATTAGAATATAAGCAAGAGTGTGCCACGGCATCCGCCGCGGCATTTAAGAAGCAAAGCAACAAACAAGGAGGAACCCACTATGCCTATGAAAATGGGTTGGCGTTGGTACGGTGAAGGCAACGATCCCATCACCCTCAACGACATCAAGCAGATTCCCGGCGTGACCAGCATCGTCTGGGCACTGCACAACAAGATGCCCGGTGAGATCTGGGAGATCGACGAGATCCAGAAGGTCGCCGATCAGATCCACGCCTACGGCTTCGACATGGACGTGGTCGAGTCTGTCAATGTCCACGATGACATCAAGATCGGCCTGCCCACCCGCGACAAGTACATCGAGAACTACAAGCAGTGCATCCGCAACCTGTCCAAGTTCGGTGTCAAGGTCATCTGCTACAACTTTATGCCCATCTTTGACTGGACCCGTACCGACCTGTTCCACCCCGTCGGCGACGGCTCCACCGCTCTGTTCTACCAGAAGGACATGATCCAGGACGATTACAAGGCCATGGCCGACTACATCCTGGGCTTCACCGAGAAGTACAACATGACCTTCCCCGGCTGGGAGCCTGAGCGTATGGCAAAGCTGGACGAGCTGTTCAAGGCCTATGCCCCTGTCACCAAGGAAAAGCTGTGGGAGAACCTGAAGTACTTCCTGGAAGCTCTGATGCCCACCTGCCGCGAGTGCGACATCAAGATGGCCATCCACATGGACGATCCCCCTTGGGATATCTTCGGCCTGCCCCGCCTGCTGGTGGATGCTGAGAGCATCGACCGCTTCCTGAGCATGGTGGACGATGAGTACAACTGCCTGACCCTGTGCTCCGGCAGCCTGAACGCAAACCCCAACAACAATGTTGCTGAGATCGTCCGCAAGCACTGCGACCGCATTGCATTTGCTCACATCCGCAACATCCACCACTTCCCCAATGGCGACTTCTCCGAGGCTGCTCACCGTGACTGCTGCGGCGAGACCGGCATCATCGAGATCCTGCGCGCCTACCATGACGGCGGCTACGAGGGCTATATCCGCCCCGACCACGGCCGTCAGCTGTGGGAGGAAGGCCCCGGCAACTGCCGCCCCGGTTACGGCAAGTATGACCGTGCTCTGGGTATCCAGTACATGCTGGGTGTCTGGGACCTGCTGGATCGTCTGGATGAAGAGAAAAAGAAAGGCTGAGTACTATTATGAAGCTGTCTGATATCAAGAACGGCAATCTGTCCGCCGAGTGGGCAGAAAAGGGCTACGAGCTGCCCAAGTTTGACGTGGAGGCTGTCAAGGCCAAGACCCACGCAGAGCCCACCTGGGTGCACTTCGGCGCAGGCAATATTTTCCGTGCCTTCCCCGCTGCCATCCTGAACGAGGCCCTGAACAGCGGCAAGTATGACCGCGGTGTCATCGTTGCTGAGAGCTTTGACTACGAGATCATCGACAAGGCTTACCAGCCCTACGACAACCTGAGCCTGCTGGTCTGCCTGAAGTCCACCGGCGACATCGAGAAGAAGGTCATCGCTTCCGTGACCGAGAGCCTGAAGGCTGATTACTCCTTCGGCGAGGATTGGGCTCGTCTGGTCGAGATCTTCCAGAACCCCAGCCTGCAGATGATTTCCTTCACCATCACCGAGAAGGGCTACGGCGTTGCTCCTGCTGACCTGGAGCGCGGCCTGACCCCCGTTCTGGCCATGGGCAAGGTCACCGCTCTGCTGTATGAGCGCTTCAAGGCCGGCAAGCTGCCTCTGACCGTTCAGAGCATGGATAACTGCTCTCACAACGGCGACAAGGTCAAGAGCGCTGTCCACGCCTACGCTTCCAAGTGGGTCGAGCAGGGTCTGGTTCCCGCTGAGTTCCTGGCATACGTTCAGGACGAGACCAAGATCACCTTCCCCTGGAGCATGATCGACAAGATCACTCCCCGCCCGGATGCCAAGGTCCAGAAGATGCTGGCTGACGACGGTTTTGAGGACAACTACACCATCGTCACCGAGAAGCACACCTTCACCGCTCCCTTCGTCAACGCCGAGGAGACCCAGTACCTGTGCATCGAGGATCACTACACCAACGGCCGTCCTCCGCTGGAGCTGGGCGGTGTGCTGTACTGCGACCGCGAGACCGTTGACAAGATCGAGAAGATGAAGGTGTGCACCTGCCTGAACCCCCTGCACACCGCAATGTCCATCTACGGCTGCATGCTGGGTTACACCCTCATCAGCGCCGAGATGGCCGACGGGGATCTGCGTTCCTTCATCCAGAAGATCGGTTATATCGAGGCAATGCCCGTGGTCGTTGATCCCGGTGTCCTGAACCCCTATGAGTTCATCGGTGCTGTCATCAACCGCCGCCTGCCCAACCCCTTCATGCCCGATGCTCCCCAGCGTATCGCTACCGATACCTCTCAGAAGCTGGCCATCCGCTTTGGCGAGACCATCAAGGCATATCAGGCACGCGGTCTGGACAAGTCCAACCTGGTGCTGATCCCCCTGGTGCTGGCAGGCTATGCCCGCTACCTGAAGGGCATTGATGACAACGGCAAGGCCTTTGAGATCTCTCCCGATCCGATGCTGGCTGAGCTGCAGGCCATCGTGGCTCCTCTGGAAGTCAAGGAAGGCGAGCAGGACTTCAGCTGCCTGAAGAACCTGTACAGCCGTGCCGATGTGTTCGGTGTTGACCTGTACGAGGTCGGCCTGGGTGAGCAGATCGAGGGCATGGTCAAGGAGCTGTACGCTGGCAACGGCGCAGTCCGCAAGACCCTGCACAAGTATGTTGTCGCCCGTTGAGCGCTGACACGATCCTGAATTAAGCTATCTTCGTTCCCGCGCTGCGTTTTGCTTTGCCGCAGTGCGGGATTTTTTTGTTTTCCGGCATGGCTCTTTACATTTGGAGAGCGATTTGCAATAATAGAAAAAAAGCGCAGGAGGGTCTGTACATGAAAGTAATGGTTTTTGATGTGGGCGGCACCGAGATCAAGTATTCCGTGATGGATGAGCAGCTGAACCGGACCGATACGGGCAGCACGCCCACCCCGGCGGATTCGCAGGAACACTTCCTGAACACCCTGCGGGAGATCTACCTGCCCCACAAGGACGAGGTGGACGGCATTGCCCTGAGCCTGCCCGGCTTCATCGATGCCGAGCAGGGCGTGGTCAAGGGCGGCGGGGCACTCTCGCTGGCCTACAATGTGGGTACGCCTGTCGGCCCCCGGCTGGCCGAGGCCTGCGGCTGCCGTGTCTGGATCGAGAATGACGGTAAAGCGGCTGCCATTGCGGAGCTGGAGCGGGGCGCGCTGAAGGGCTGCAGGAACGCAGCAGTGTTCATCATCGGTACCGGTGTGGGCGGCGGCCTGATCATTGATGGGAAGCTGGTGCGCGGCCGGGACTGCACGGCAGGCGAATACAGCTTTATGAACACCAACGCCGATGCCTGGAGCGACCCTTCCAAGACCATGGCCGGCCAGTGCAGTACCAGCGCCCTGTTGAACGGCTACCGCGCCTGCAAGGGTCTGCCTGCCAATGCGCCCATGGATGGACGCATCTTCTTTGAGGCGGTCCACGCCGGGGAGACCGAGGCCAACGAGGCCCTGCGCAGCTTCTGCCGGGCCGTTGCCGTGCAGATCTACAACCTGAACGTCCTGCTGGATCTGGAAAAGGTGGCCATCGGCGGCGGCATCAGCAAGCAGCTCATCCTTGTGGAGACCCTGAACGAGGTATATGAGGAGTACATCCTGCGGGGCCATCCCTTCAGCGAAGCGCAGGCCCGCTGCCTGCCCCGCCCGGAGATCGTGCCCTGCCGGTTCCTGAGCGAGGCCAACCAGATCGGTGCCTTTGCAAGCTACCAGAAGGCGTTTTTGGAAAAGTAACGATCTGACAACGGCACAGCGCTGGTGCATCATCGTATCTGTGCTGTGCCTTGATTTTTGGGCGCACCCATGATATGATAGACCCTGCGCGCAGGGCGCGCGGAAAACAAACAAAGGAGTTCTTTTTCTATGAAAACCATGCATAAATTTCTGGCCGTTGTGATCAGTGCCGCTCTGGCTGCCGGGCTGCTGGCAGGCTGCGGTGCAGCTTCCAGCACGGCTTCCAGTGCCGCCTCTTCTGAGGCCGTGTCCTCTGTGGCAGCTTCCAGTGAAGCCGCTTCCTCTGAGGCTGCTTCCGGGCAGGCCGAGGATGCCAAGGTCAAGGCAGAGTTTACCGTGACCGGCGCGGATGGCGAGAGCCAGACCTTTACGCTGGAAGTGACCGATGGCGAGAAGCTGAGCGATGCTCTGGTGGAAGCCGGTCTTATCAGCGAAGAGGAGGCTGCGGCAGGCTTTGTGACCACCGTCAACGGCGAGACTGCCGACTGGGATAAGGATCAGGCATGGTGGTGCCTGACCGATGCCACCGGCGAGATGACCACCGTGGGCGTGGCAGACATTGCGCTGCACGATGGCGACAGCTATGCCTTTGTCTACACGAAGTAAGGAGCCTGTGCACATCCGGGTGCTGCGGCTGGTGCTCAGCGGCCTGATGGGTGCGCTGCTGGTGGTGAGCAAGCAGGCCATGAGCGGCCTGCCCAACATTGAACCGGTGACGCTGCTCGTTATCCTGTTTGCACTGGAGCTGCCCCGGGAAACGCCGGGGGCCGTTACGGTGTTCATCCTGCTGCAGGGCGTGCTGTACGGCTTTGGGCTGTGGTGGGCCATGTACCTGTATGTCTGGTATCTGCTGGCCCTGCTGGCATGGCTGCTGCGCCGGATGGACAATGCCCTTGGCTGGGCGGTGTTCAGCGGCATCTACGGTCTGTGCTTCGGCGGCCTGTGTGCGGCAGTGTATCTGGTGGCAAAAACTCCGGCCTTTGCCCTGAGCTGGTGGCTCAGCGGCCTTTCCTACGATGCCATGCACGGCATGGGGAATTTTGTCATCATGCTGCTGCTCTACCGCCCCCTGCGCAGGGCGCTGCAGACAGCCAAACGGCAGATCCATCTGGATTGAACAAAGGGAGCGTCCCACGGTGGAAAACCATGGGACGCTCCCTTTTGTTCTGCGCGGAAACAGGAAAGAAAGCAGGTTGCAGCTGCGGAGATCAGCGCTTAACGTTGAAGGCGGCCATGCCGGGGTAAACGGCGCTTGCACCCAGATCCTCCTCAATGCGGAGCAGCTGGTTGTACTTGGCAACGCGCTCGGTGCGGCTGGGGGCACCGGTCTTGATCTGGCAGGTGTTCAGGGCAACGGCCAGGTCGGCAATGGTGGTGTCCTCGGTCTCGCCGGAGCGGTGAGAGCTGATGGCGGTGTAACCGGCCTTGTGGGCCATCTTGATGGCCTCCAGCGTCTCGGAAACAGAGCCGATCTGGTTCAGCTTGATCAGGATCGCGTTGCCTGCACCCAGCCCGATGCCCTTGGCCAGACGCTCGGTGTTGGTAACGAACAGGTCGTCGCCCACCAGCTGGACCTTGCCGCCCAGTTCCCGGGTCATCTCCTGCCAGCCTTCCCAGTCCTCTTCATCCAAGCCATCTTCAATGGAGATGATGGGATACTTTTCCACCAGGCTTTTCCAGTGTGCGATCAGCTCACTGGAAGTGTACTCGGTGCCGGCCTTGGGCAGCTTGTAGAAGCCCTTACCCTTGGGGCTCTTCCACTCGGAGGAAGCAGCATCCATGGCCAGCATGAAGTCCCGGCCGGGCTGATAACCGGCCTTTTCGATGGCGGCCAGAATGGTCTCGATGGTCTCCTCGTCGCTGGACAGGTTGGGGGCAAAGCCGCCCTCGTCGCCCACGGAGGTGGCCAGGCCTCTGGACTTCAGGATGGAAGCCAGAGCGTGGAACACCTCGGCGCACCAGCGCAGGGCTTCCTTGAAGCTGGGCGCACCCACGGGCATGATCATAAACTCCTGCGTGTCCACGGTGTTGGCGGCGTGTGCGCCGCCGTTCAGGATGTTCATCATGGGCACGGGCAGGCGGTTGCCGTTCACGCCGCCCAGAAAGCGGTACAGGGGCATCTCCAGAGAAGCGGCGGCAGCGCGGCAGGCGGCAATGGAGACCGCCAGAATGGCGTTTGCGCCCAGATTGGATTTGTCCTGGGTGCCGTCGGCCCGGAGCATGGCGGCATCAATGGCATAGATGTCGGAGGCATCCATGCCCACCACCGCATCAGCGATGACGGTGTTGATGTTCTCCACAGCCTTGGTCACGCCCTTGCCCAGATAGCGGCCCTTGTCGCCGTCGCGCAGCTCCAGAGCCTCGAACTCGCCGGTGGAAGCGCCGGAGGGGGCACAGCCGCGGGCAACCGTGCCGTCGGCCAGAGTGATCTCGGCCTCAACGGTGGGATTTCCGCGGGAGTCCAGGATCTCGCGGCCGATCACAGATTCAATTTCCAGATAGTTCATCACAGTAACCTCCCGATCTTCGATGAGATATTATACAGATAGTCAAAACTAACTAACTGCCTTTATCCTACCACGTCCTGCACCCTTGCGCAAGAGGGTCTGCGGATGTTTGCCGCTGTAAACATTGATAGGATGCCCGCCGGGGCGGGTGCGTATCCGGCAGAAAGCGGGAAAAGGATGGGGGAGTGTGTGGATTTGTGGGTTTACATTCCAAAGAGGGGACGGTAAAATGATAGATGGACAAGAGAGAACCAAAGATTGAGGAGGATTTTTTTACATGAACAAAGACCTGACCGTGGGCTCCCCGTCCAAGGTGCTGTGGCAGTTCTGCCTGCCCATGTTCGGCAGCATCCTGTTCCAGCAGCTCTACAACATTGCCGACAGCCTTGTGGCGGGCAAGCTGATCGGTGAAAACGCCCTGGCCGCTGTGGGCAACAGCTACGAGATCACCCTGATCTTTCTGGCGTTCTCATTCGGCTGCAACATCGGCGGCTCTGTCATCGTTTCCCGGTACTTTGGCGCAAAGGACTACAACACCATGAAAACCGCTGTCACCACGGCGCTCATTGGTACGGTGGTGCTCTGCGGTGCCCTGATGGCGGTGGGCCTGCTGGGCTGCCGGAGCCTGCTGGTACTCATCCGCACCCCGGCGGAGCTGATGGCCGACTCGGCAGAGTATCTGGACATCTACACCCTGGGGCTGCCCTTCCTGTTCCTTTACAATGTGGCAACGGGCATTTTTACGGCACTGGGCGACAGCCGCACCCCGTTCCTGTTTCTGGCGGTTTCCTCCACGGCAAACATCGCGGTGGACGTGCTGTTCGTGGCTGCCTTTGATATGGGGGTTGCCGGTGTGGCCTGGGCGACCTTTCTGTGCCAGGGCGTGAGCTGTGTGCTCTCCCTGTGGGTGGTGGCCCGGCGGGTGCGTGCTGTCCCGAGTAAGGGGGAGCGGGTCTGGTTCTCCTGGAAGATGCTGGGCCAGATCGCAGTGGTGGCCATCCCCAGCATTTTGCAGCAGAGCTTTGTCTCAGTGGGCAATATCATCATCCAGAGCGTGGTCAACTCCTTCGGTGCCAGCGTGATCGCGGGCTTTGCCGCGGCCACCAAGCTGAACAATGTGCTCATCTCCTCCCTGACCACGCTGGGCAGCGGCATTTCCAACTACGCCTCCCAGAATCTGGGCGCAGGGAAGAACGAGCGTGTCAGGGCGGGCTTCGGGGCCGGTGTCAAGCTGCTGGGCAGCATCTGCCTCTGCTTCACGGCCCTGTACCTGCTGGCAGGCCGCCAGCTGCTCATGCTCTTCATGAACAGCCCCACGGGCGAGGCCATCAACACCGGCCTGACCTTCCTGCAGACGATCGCACCCTTCTACCTGCTGCTGGCCTTCAAGCTGACCTCGGACGGCCTGATGCGCGGCTGCGGCATGATGGGCCGCTTTATGGCAACCACCCTTTCCGACCTGTTCCTGCGCGTGGTGCTGGCCATCCTGTTTTCCAGCTGGCTGGGCGTGAACGGCATCTGGCTGTCCTGGCCTGTGGGCTGGTTTGTGGGCACCGTGCTCTCCATGGTGTTTTATCGTACCTCTATTCACCGGCAGGCAGAAGAAAAAACGACGCTGTAACTTTTTTGACATGGGTGAAAGCTCTTCATGTCACGATGAAACAAAGTGAACAAAATGAAAAAATAACCAAAAATGACGCGGTTTTTTTGGTGGCTTTCACATAAAATGCCGGAAAATGCCCGGAAAAGTATGGACGGTTTGTGAATTGCACAACCCGCCCGGCGAGACTATAATGAATACACACACAAAGCAGGGCGGCTTTGAGGGAAGCGCCCTGCTTTGTGCATCTATCACACGAAAAACTTCCAACAGGAGGATATTGTATTATGAAAAAGATGATCTCTCGCCGCAACTTTCTGACCGCTGCCGGTGTCGTGGCTGCTGCCGGTGTCCTGACCGCCTGCGGCGGCTCCTCTTCCAGCACTGCCGCTTCTTCCACTGCCGCATCCGCTGCAGGCTCTGCCGCTGCTTCCGGTGACACCATCAAGATCGGCGTGATGGGCCCCCTGACCGGCAACGTTTCCGTTTACGGCCAGGCCGTTGTCAACGGCGCTGCCCTGTACCTGAAGCAGGTCAACGCCGACGGCGGCATCAATGGCAAGCAGATCGAGATCCTGACCGAGGATGAGCAGGGCGATGCTACGCAGGCTGTCAACTGCTTCACCAAGATGGTGGACGAGGGCATCACCGCTCTGGTGGGTGATGTCACCACCACCCCCACTCTGGCAGTTGCTGCCGAGAGCGCAGATTACAACATGCCCATGGTCACTGCTTCCGCTACCGCTGAGGCCGTTACCTACGATGCCGAGACCGACACCGTGAACGAAAATGTCTTCCGTGCCACTTTCACCGACCCGTTCCAGGGCATCAAGATGGCCGATTATGCTTACCAGAAGCTGGGCTACACCAAGGCAGCCGTCATCTTCAAGAAGGGCGCTGACTACAACGAGGGTCTGGCTGAGAACTTCGTCAACGAGTTTGAGAGCCTGGGCGGCACCATTGTCGATCAGGAGAGCTACTCCGATGGCGACGTGGACTTCAAGACTCAGCTGACCAGCATCATGGGCAAGGACCCCGAGACTGTGTTCTGCCCCAACTACTACGAGGAAGTGGGCCAGATCCTGTCTCAGGCTGAGAGCGTCGGCCTGAATGTTCCCTTCCTGGGCGGCGACGGCTGGGATGGCCTGGAGGGCTATGCCACTGCCGATCAGCTGAAGGACAGCTACTTCTGCGCAAACTACGCAAAGGGCTCCAGCCCCGAGTTCGAGGATGCTTATAAGGCCGAGTACGGCGAGGATTACCCCAACGGCTTTGCTCCTCTGGGCTATGATGCCGCCAAGACCGTGGTTTACGGCGTGCAGGCTGCTGAGGATGCCGGCCTGGAGGCCGGTACCGATGAGTACAAGCAGGCTGTCAACGATGCCATTGCCTCCGGCACCATCGAGGGCATCACCGGCACCTTTACCTTTGATGAGCACCACGATCCCGTCAAGAAGACTGCGATCCTGACCTACGTGGACGGCAAGCCCGAACTGAAGGAAATGTTCTGATCCCGCTTCTGCGCCGCACACCGGTGTGCGGCCTGAATGCAGGAACCAGAGAATGATGTACCCTTGCGGAGGCCGCCGGAACAGGTTGTCTCCGCTTTTTTGGTAGAAAGAAAGGAAGTGTCCATCCAATGACAGTGTTCTTTAGTCAGCTGATCAACGGCCTGTCCCTTGGCAGCATCTATGCACTGATCGCACTGGGTTACAGCATGGTGTACGGCATCATCCTGCTGCTGAACTTTGCCCACGGCGATGTCATCATGGTGGGTGCATACATGTCCTGGTTCGTTATGAACCAGCTGGGCCTCGGCCCGGTGACGGCCGTGTGCGCCACCATTATTACCTGCACTCTGCTGGGTGTGGTGATCGAAAAGATCGCCTACACCCCGCTGCGCAACGCGCCCCGCATCTCCCTGCTGATCACAGCCATTGGTGTTTCCTTCTTCCTGGAGTACACCGCTGAGCTGGTGATGGGTTCCGGCGCAAAGGTCATCCCTTCCTACTACGGTAACAAGACCTTTATGATCGGCAGTGTGCCCCTGGGCCTGACCTCCGTGATCACGCTGGTGGTCACCGTGCTGTCCATGCTGGTGCTGACCTTTTTGGTGCAGAAGACCAAGCTGGGCAAGGCCATGCGCGCTGTCTCTGAGGATATGGACGCTGCCCGCCTGATGGGCATCAATGTCAACAGCACCATCTCCTTTACCTTTGCGGTGGGCTCCGCGCTGGCCGGTATCGGCTCGGTGCTGTACTGCTGCTCCTATCCGCAGGCTACCCCCACCATGGGCTCCATGCTGGGCCTGAAAGCCTTTGTTGCCGCCGTTCTGGGCGGCATCGGCTCCATCCCGGGCGCAATGATCGGCGGCATTGCCATCGGCCTGTGCGAGTGCTTTGTCTCCGCCATCGGCCTTTCCGCCTGGAAGGATGCCGTCACGTTTGCCATCCTGATCATCGTGCTGCTGTTCAAGCCCACCGGCTTCCTCGGCCGCAAGGTGCAGGAAAAGGTGTAAGGAGGGCAGGAAGATGAATAAGAACCGTAAAACGATCAAAATGCCCGTGCGCTACCTGATGAACGCGGTGCTGGTGGCTCTGCTGTTCGTGGCGCTTTCCTACCTGACCCGGAATATCCTGTCCACCTACCAGAACAAGGTGCTGATGACGGTGGGCATCAATATCATCCTGGCGGTCTCCCTGAACGTTGCCACCGGCTATCTGGGGCAGCTGCCGCTGGGTCATGCCGGTTTCATGGCTGTGGGTGCCTACACCTGCGCCCTGTTCACCAAGTTCTGCCCGCTGCCGGACGGTGTCTCTTTTGCCATCGGTCTGGTGCTGGCCTGCATCGTGGCTGGTCTGTTCGGTGTGCTCATCGGCATCCCGGCCCTGCGTCTGACCGGCGACTATCTGGCCATCCTGACGCTGGGCTTTGGTGAGATCATCCGCATTACCCTGAACAATATCGATGATGTGCTGGGCTTCAAGCTGTTCTATGGCTCCAAGGGCCTGAAGAACATCCCCAAGTACTCCAACTTCACCAACGTGTTCCTTTGCGTGGTCATCACCTGCTTCCTGATCCACGCCATGATGAAGAGCCGCCACGGCCGTGCCGTGCTGGCCATCCGCGACAACGAGATCGCCGCCGAGAGCTGCGGCATCCAGACCA
>OODB01001360.1_pt1 | contig 17454 bp, 19 predicted proteins | sample 1671721 | NCBI WGS metagenome assembly OODB01 (sample SAMN06348185, study PRJEB24527) | human gut metagenome | biome: human gut; feature: ankylosing spondylitis patient; material: feces | host: Homo sapiens | place: China | collected 2015-10
ATATAATCCTTTATATTGATCTAAAGCTTTTGCAACTTTCTTGCATAATTTACGGATGGACATTTCGTGACAAAAAAGCATATAAAGAGAATGAACCTTATTTTGAAGGATTTATTTTTGAAAAATTTGTGCTATAATCAAATGATAATGATGAAATACTTTTTATGATGATAAAGGAGTTTAAATCAATGAAAAAGAATGTAGTAGTGATCTTTGGAGGAGATTCCTCTGAACATGATGTTTCATGTTTGTCAGCAACAACAGTCATCAAGAACATGGACACTGAAAAATATAATGTGATCTTAGTTGGTATCACAAAAGAAGGAAGATGGTTATTAGTAGATAGTGTTAAAGATATCGAAGATGGAAGTTGGAGAGAAGGAGAAGTGAAAGCATTTATTTCTCCTGATACAACAACTCGTTCTTTAGTAATCCTTGCAGAAGGTACATATAAACTTCAGAAAGTTGATGTGATCTTCCCAGTTCTTCATGGGATGAATGGTGAAGATGGAACCGTTCAGGGATTGTTTGAATTGTCTAAAATTCCATATGTTGGATGTGGTGTATTGGCATCCGCAGTTTCAATGGATAAAGTATACACAAAGATCATCGTAGATCATATTGGAATCGATCAGGCAAAGTTTGTTCATGTCAGAGAAAGCGATTTTGAACATTTAGAAGAAGCAATGGATCGTGTGGAAAAGGAAATTCCATATCCAATCTTTGTAAAACCATCTTGTGCAGGATCTTCTAAGGGAGTTTCCAAAGCAGAGAATAGAAAAGAATTAGAAGCTGCATTATATGAGGCAGTGAAACATGACCGTAATATCCTTTGTGAGGAAACAATTGTCGGAAGAGAAGTAGAATGTGCGGTATTAGGCGACAGAACACAGGTGAAGAGTACATGTGTTGGAGAGATCCTTGCAGCCGAAGAAGCCGCGTTCTATGATTTTGATGCAAAATACAACAATGCAGAGTCTAAAACGGTTGTTGATCCAGAGATGCCAGAAGAATCTAAACGCAAGATCAAAGAAGATGCAGAAGCGATCTTTAGAGCTGTTGACGGATTTGGATTATCAAGAGTTGACTTCTTTTTAGAAGAATCAGGAAGAGTTGTATTTAACGAGATCAACACATTGCCAGGATTCACATCGATCAGTATGTATCCAATGTTATGGAAAGCATGCGGACTTGACATTCCTGAGTTACTTGATACATTGATCGATCAGGCAATGACAAGATATCGTTAGGAGGAATTTGATATGAATGCACCAATCGGGGTGTTTGATTCTGGAGTTGGCGGACTCACTGTTGCAAGAGAGATCATGCGCCAGCTCCCGGAAGAAAGTATGATATATTTTGGGGATACCGCACGTGTACCTTATGGAACGAAGTCTAAGGATACGATCGTGCGCTATTCCAGACAGATTGTCAATTTTCTGTTGAGCAAGGGTGTTAAAGCAGTGGTCATCGCCTGTAATACAGCGAGTGCGCTCGCCTTAGCTGATTTACAGGAACTTTATAATGTGCCGATCATCGGTATGGTACAGCCAGGTGCGCTCGCAGCAATGAATGCGACGAAGAACAAGAATATCGGGATCATTGGGACAAATGCAACGATCAAGAGTGGACAGTATGGCCAATATTTAAGGAAACTAGATCCATCTGTGACTGTCGTTACAAAAGCATGTCCATTATTTGTCCCTCTGGTAGAAGAAGGATTGATTGATGATCGCATTACAGAAGATATGGTATCTAGATATTTAAGAGAATTTAAGCAATATGATATTGATTCTCTGATCCTTGGATGTACACATTACCCACTGTTGATCAATCCGATCCAGCGATTTGTCGGGGATAAGGTTACACTTGTAAATCCTGCTTATGAAGTTGCGAAGACTTTAAAGCAGATGCTTGCACAGAGAGATATGGCGGCTTCAGAAGATCATACTGCAAGGTATGAATATTATGTCAGTGATATGGCTGACCAGTTTTTATCATTTGCCGACAAAGTACTTCCATGCCGTGTGGATCAGGTACAGCCGGTAGATATTGAGAATTATTAGGAAGTGAAGATAAGATGACAAAAGATATATTAATTAATATTTCAGGACTTCAGATGGATGTAGATCCAAATGATCCGATCGAGATGATGACGACAGGTGCCTATTACCTGAGAAATGGAAAACATTATATTTTATACGATGAACTTTCTGAAGATAACGAGATCGTAAAAAATGTCATAAAGATCGGACCAAAGAGTGTGGAACTTACAAGAAAAGGAGGACAGTCTTCTCATATGGTCTTTGAAGAGGGAAAAGAAAACCTCTCTTACTACGATACACCATTTGGAAGTCTTTTGATGGGGGTCAATACAAGCAATATTGACTGGATCGAAGAAGAAGAACAGATGCACCTTAAAGTGGATTATGATCTGAGTATGAACTCTGATCACGTCTCAAAATGTAAGATAGATGTGAATATCCGGCCGAATGGAGAATAAACATGGAGCAGAATGAAAAAGGTTTGATGCAGTGGGAGAAGGATTTTTTGATCTCGATCACGATCCTGATCATTGCGACCATCATTGCGCATATTTTTTTCTATCAGACAGCTCACAACATTAATGTGCCAATGATCTATACATTGGCAACTTTTTTTATCTCAAGATATACAAAAGGATATGGATGGGGAATTGTTTCCTCACTGTTAAGCGTTATTTTTATTAATTGGAGATTTACGTTTCCATACTTTAAGATTAATTTCATGATTGACGGATATCCGATGACATTTCTTGGAATTTTAGTGATCGCAATCATCACGAATATGACAACAACAAGCTTAAACCGAGAGAAAGAAGCAGCTGTCAAGAGAGAGAAAGAACTTGCAAAATTAAATGAATATAACAAGCAGATCAATGAGCTTCAGATTGAGAAAGAAAAGGAGAAGATGCGCTCAAATTTATTAAGAGCGATCTCACATGATCTTAGGACTCCGCTGACTGGAATGATCGGGGCAAGTTCGACGTATTTAGAAGCCAAAGACCAGCTGGATGAAGATGCAAAAGATCAGCTTGTCATGGGAATCAAAGAAGATGCAAACTGGTTGTTAAATATGGTAGAAAACCTGCTTAGTATCACGAGGATCCAGAGCAATGGAAGTGACACACAGCCACATGTAAAGAAAGTACCGGAACCTCTCGAAGAAGTTGTAGCAGAAGCAATCCAGCGTTATCAGAAGCGATATCCAGACAGTGAATTAAAGGTAAAGATCCCAGAAGATTTTTTAATGGTTCCAATGGATCCGACTTTGATTGAGCAGGTAATTATGAACCTTTTGGAAAATGCATGGGTACATTCTGGAAGTGATGCACCTATTGAACTTGATATCAAAGAAGAAGGTAACAAAGTTGTATTCTATATCCGTGACCACGGAAATGGTATCGCACCAGAGCGCTTGGACCAGTTGTTCGACGGTTGTGCAGGTGCTATAGATCATGAAAGTCGTAAGGGTATGGGTATTGGGTTAAGTATCTGTAAATCAATTGTTATGGCACATCAAGGTGATGTCTATGCAAGAAACTATGAGGATGGAGCAGAGTTTAGTTTTAGTCTGCCAATGGATGAAAAAGAATTGACGGAGGAAAAGGAACTATGACAGAGATAAAATTTAATGTATTGATTGCTGAAGATGAAGAAAACATTGGCAATTTTATATCAACGATCTTAAAAACCAATGGCTACAAACCAATCATAGCGACTACAGGAAATCAGGCGATCCAGTGTGCGGAATCATACTGTCCGGATGTGATCTTATTAGATCTTGGACTGCCGGATATGGATGGAATCGATGTGATCTCCGAGATCAGAAAATGGGCAGTTACTCCGATCATCGTGATTTCTGCAAGGAACAGAGAATCAGAGAAAGTAAAAGCCCTGGATGCCGGAGCAGATGACTATATCACCAAACCATTTGGCAATCAGGAACTGCTTGCTAGAATCCGTACTGCCCTAAGACATAGAAGACAGCCAATGGGAGCAGAGACGAAGACACCAATGTATCATGCAGGTCAGTTAAAGATTGATTTTGATAAGCGAAGAGTCTTTCTTGGAGAAGAAGAAATCCGTCTTACACAGATTGAATATAAACTGGTATCCCTTCTTGCAGAGAATGCAGGAAAGGTTATTACATATGAGTCTATCATCAAAGATATCTGGGGACCTCATGCAGATACGAACAATAGGATTTTGCGAGTAAATATGGCAAATATCCGCCGCAAGATTGAGAAAAATCCAGCAGTTCCAAAGTATGTTTTTACAGAAGTCGGAGTCGGATACCGTATGCTTGAGAACGAATTAAATAGTTAAGATTGTGCTAAAAAAGATACATTCTTTGCATAAAAAATGCTAAAAATATTATTGACAAATAAAAATAAGGCGTTTATAATTCCAACCATAACAAAGGCGTTATGAGATGACACAGATCATTCTTCATAACGCCTTTTCTTTTTATCAAGAAGGATTTCTAAAATCCTTCAATCAATTCATTGAGTAAAGACACGCGCGTTTCTCCTGAATGAAAAAACAAAAACTTTCGAAATGGGAGGACAAAGATATGACAAAAGAAATTATGAACGCAGTAAATACCCAGATCTTTGGGGTATGGTTCCTGATCGGAGCCGCATTGGTATTCTGGATGCAGGCCGGATTTGCAATGGTTGAAGCCGGATTTACAAGAGCTAAGAATGCCGGAAACATTATCATGAAAAACCTGATGGACTTCTGTATTGGTACTTGTGTATTTATTCTGATCGGTTTCAGTTTATTACTCGGGGAAGATATGATCGGATTGATCGGAAAACCTGGATTTGACATTTTTACATCTTATGCAAATTTTGACTGGTCAAGTTTTGTATTCAACTTAGTATTCTGTGCAACAACAGCAACAATCGTATCCGGAGCCATGGCAGAGAGAACAAAATTCTTATCTTACTGTATTTATTCTGCAGTAATCTCTGCACTGATCTATCCAATTGAAGCACATTGGATCTGGGGTGGTGGATGGTTATCTCAGATGGGATTCCATGATTTCGCAGGATCTTGTGCAATTCATATGGTTGGTGGATTATCCGCACTGATCGGAGCAAAATTCTTAGGACCACGTATTGGTAAATTCACAAAAGATAAAGATGGAAATATTACAAAAGTAAATGCATTCCCAGGACATAATATTCCACTTGGAGCATTAGGAGTATTTATCTTATGGCTTGGCTGGTATGGATTCAACGGTGCAGCAGCAACATCTGTTGAACAGTTAGGATCTATCTTCGTAACAACAACAATTTCACCAGCAGTCGCAACAGTTGTTTGTATGGTATTTACATGGGTAAAATATGGAAAACCTGATGTATCAATGTCATTAAATGCATCTCTTGCAGGACTTGTAGCGATCACAGCACCATGTGATGTCACAGATGCTTTTGGAGCAATTGTGATCGGAGCAGTTTCTGGATTACTTGTTTGTTTTGGAGTATGGTTATTAGATTATAAATTAAGAATTGATGACCCAGTTGGAGCCGTAGCAGTTCATTTTATGAACGGTTTATGGGGAACATTAGCAACAGGATTATTTGCAACAAAAACTGCACCAGGAAGTGAATTAAATGGACTTTTCTATGGTGGTGGATTTGGATTATTAAAGATTCAGATCATCGGTATTGTTTGTGTCTGCGCTTGGACAGCCGTGACGATCAGTTTAACATTTACAATTATCAAAGCAACGATTGGTCTTCGTGTAACAGAAGAAGAAGAGATCATCGGTCTGGATGGACCAGAACATGGTTTAACATCAGCATATGCTGGATTCAGTATGATGGATATTTCTAACACAATGATCATGGAAGAAAATGCAAATACTGTTCTTGGAGAAGAAGATTACGAAAGAGCTTCTAAAGTACAGAAAGCAGCAGCTGTACAGGTCAGCAAAGCTCCAGATCTTGTACCTACAGGAATGTATAAAGTTGTTATTATCGCAAAATTAACAAGATACGACAAGTTAAGAAAAGCAATGAACGATGTTGGTGTAACTGGTATGACAGTCACTCAGGTTATGGGCTGCGGTATCCAGAAAGGTGCCGGAGAACGTTACAGAGGTGCTGAAGTCGATGCAACATTACTTCCAAAAGTTAAAGTTGAAGTTATCGTAGGAAATATCCCAGTAGAAAACATCATTGAAGCTGCGAAGAAAGCTCTTTACACAGGTCATATCGGAGATGGTAAGATCTTTGTATACAACGTAGATAAAGTTATTAAAATCCGTACAGGAGAAGAAAATCTTGCAGCATTAGCAGACGTTGAATAAGAAATAAATTTAAATTTTTGTAAGTTGGTCAACTGTAGATTTCGAGTATATGATAAAAAATAAATAAACGATCGGAAGCGCAGCTAGAGAATTTTACTCACGTTTTTTACAGATCGCTGATCCGCCGGCTTTCCTTGCGTAACTCGCCTTCAAAAGTATTGAAAACAGAACTCTTTGAGGCTCAAACAACGCACCAAGCCGGCTGCGAATCCGTAAAAAACGTGGTAAAATTCTAATGCTGCGCTTCCGATCATTCAGGAGCTTAGTACAGCTGCGTAGTGAGTCGAGCGAGAGCGCGTCGCAGACATATAACCATTTTTATAATATTCCACCAATAACTTCAGTTCATCAAACTACCCTACAAATCGGTGCTGTAAAAGTTCTTTTACCTTCTGTTAACGAATACAAAAATTATTAACCAATACCGTTTAACATACACACTGTGTAGTGATTTGAATAGCGTTCCGTTGTATGAGTCAGAAAGAAGATAAGAAAAAACATTTATAAGAATACAGGGTGACAACATGAGCACTTTTTGAATGCGTTTTTTACAAATTCGCAGCGCCCTGTGGTTGATTGTCTGACCGTAGCTGCGGGCATTTTGGCTCGCAGCCAGGGAGTTATCAAAGGAACAGGCGCGAATCAGCGATTTGTAAAAAACGCTTTCAAAAATGCGGAGTGTCACCCTGTATTCTTATAAATGTTTTTTCTTATCTTCTTTTTGACTCATACATGCAACACTATCCACAAATCAGAATTGTCTTGATAAAAATACATAAATAAATCTTGCATTTTAAAACACCTTTTGTTACTATAAACGTGACGAAGGAGTCAAAGCATAAAGAAAAGTGTGCTTTGGCTCCTTTTTTATTAGCTAGAATTAGTTAATAAAAACATTCTCTCGAGAGATTTTCAATAATGTCAGAACCAGCTACTCTGACGAGCATAGAAGCATAGTTGAAAATGAGAATGGAGGAATATACTATGAACGCAGGAGATACAGCATTTATTCTGCTATGTGCAGCATTTGTATTTATTATGACACCAGGCCTTGCATTTTTCTATGGAGGAATGGTACGAAGGAAAAACGTTGGGAACACGATGATGCAGTGTGTATTTATCATGGGAGTTTCCGTGATCATGTGGGTACTTGTTGGATATGCACTATCTTTCGGTGGAAACCATGCAGGGATCATTGGAGGAGCAAAATGGTTTGGCTTTAACGGAGTTGGAATGAAACCAGGACCATATGCAGATACGATTCCAAACCTTGCATTTGCAGCATTTCAGATGATGTTTGCAATGATCACACCAGCACTGATCACAGGATCTGTTGCAGGAAGAATGAAATTTAAAGCATTAGTTCTTTTTATTATCTTATGGTCATTGATCGTGTACTACCCAATGGCACATATGGTATGGGGAGAAGGAGGATTCTTAGCAGAGATCGGGTCTGTCGATTTTGCAGGAGGAAATGTCGTTCATATTACATCAGGGGTCAGCGGTCTGGTATTAGCTTTAACACTTGGAAAACGTCGTGGATATGACCAGGGAGTCTACCACGTACATAATACACCATTTGTATTTTTAGGAGCTGCACTGTTATGGTTTGGATGGTACGGATTCAATGCAGGAAGTGCTCTTGCAGCAAATGGACTTGCAGCACATGCATTTATGACAACATCTGTTTCAGCAGCCGCAGCTCTTGTTTCATGGATGTTGATCGAAGTATTTTCAGAAGGAAAAACAACTTTAGTCGGAGCTTCCACAGGATTAGTTATCGGACTGGTAGCAATCACACCGGGAGCCGGATTTGTTCCAATGTGGGCAGCAGTGATCTGTGGATTATTAGTAAGCCCAATCTGCTATTTCGGTGTAAAACTGATCAAAGGAAAATTAAAGATTGATGATGCATTGGATGCATTTGGATGTCACGGAATCGGTGGTATCTGGGGTGGTATCGCAACAGGATTATTTGGAATGACATCCATCAATGGAGTCGCAAAATGGAATGGATTAGTGTTTGGAGAAACAAGATTGTTTGTAGCACAGATCATAGGGATTCTTGTATCTATCGCAGTTGCAGTAGTCGGAAGCCTGATCTGTATCGCGATTGTCCGTATCTTTACTCCATTAAGAGTTGAAGAAAGAGCCGAGAAAGTCGGATTGGATGTATCAGAACACGGAGAGAATGCTTACCCAAGTTTTAATGGTTTAGATTAAAAGAGGTGAAAATATATGTTGATCAAAATTAATGCAATCGTTCGAGAAGAGAAATTCGAAGATGTCAAAGAAGCTTTAAACAAAATCGGAGTTAATGGAATCACAGTATCACAGGTTATGGGATGCGGAGCACAGAAAGGTTTTACAGAAGTTATCCGTGGAACAAAAGTTGATATGATGATGCGTCCAAAGATTAAATTTGAGATCGTCGTATCTTCTGAAGAATGGGAAAGAAAAACGATCGAAGCTATTCAGAAATCTGCATTTACAGGAGAAGTTGGTGACGGGAAGATCTTCAGTTACGAAGTAAGGAATGTAGTTAAGATCCGTACCGGAGAACGTGATGTAGATGCATTACAGGATTAGTTCTTAAAATATCTACTATTATATAGAAGAAACAGGTGATTTTTGTGGAAAAAAATAAAAATCACCTGTTTTATTGTGTATAAAATTATAAAATATAATAAGAAAGATTCATTTCTTGTAATGTGATAAAATTCGTGATAAGATGATAGCCAATCAGAGAAATAATTTTGACATTAGGAAGAGAAACATATTATATAGAAGAAAGAAGACAAGGAAAGAATGAAATTAGTAACACTAGTATCAAATAATGTAGGAGTTGATACGTATCTGGAATTAAGAAAAGCGGTCAACTTTAAACCATTATCAAGAACACAGGCGAGGAAAGCCTTAGATAACAGTTTGTATATCGTCTGCGCATATATTGATGCCAAGATCGTTGGAATGGGACGACTTGTAGGTGACGGTGCGGTCATTTGTTACATTCAGGATTTAATGATTCATCCAGATTATCAGCATTATGGAATCGGAAGTGCAATCATAGAAGATCTGATCGAGTATGTAGAGAATCTTTGTGAAGAAGGAACCGAGATCATGTTGGATCTGATGTGTGCGATCGGAAGAGAACCATTTTATCACAAACATGAATTTATTTCTCGTCCAACGGATAAATTAGGGCCTGGAATGATTCGCTACATTAGAAAGTAGAGGAAAAAAATATGGAAGATAAGAGATACGATCCGTATACTGGATACGAGATCAAAGATGAAGATTCAACACAAGAATATCATACACAAGATGATGATCCATACAGACGATATCGTTACGAAGATGATCACATAGAACAACCACAGCAGGAGCAGACAAGTGGAATTGCGATCGCAACAATGATCCTTGGAATCATAGCAGTTGTATGCATGGTCAGTTGTTGCTGCACGCCAATCGCAATTATCATTGGGATTGCAGCGGTCATTTGTTTTGCGGTGACACCAAAAGTCAGAGGAACAAGAGGAAATAAGGCGAAAGCAGGATTGATCTGTGGGATTATAGGCATCATTGGTTCTGTGATCTTGATCACAGTTTTTGTTGTGAATATTTTGCTTAGTTCGGATTTTCAGAATGAAATGAAAGAGTTTAATACACATTATGATACATATATCGATGAAAATGATGACTCTATATAAGATCATAAGAAGTATGCCATGCTTCTTTAAGGAAGTAACACATTTCTATTGTCCGGCATGCGGCGGGACAAGAAGTGTGACCGCACTGCTGCATTTGGATATTGAGAGAGCATTTTTATGTAATCCAACCGTTGTATATACCGGGGTTATGTTTCTATGGTGTATTGCAGGATGGATGGTAAAGAAACTGACAGCCAAAGAGATGAAGAGCATGAAGCCGAGATTGTGGATGTTGATTTTGGGAGTGTGTATTTTCTTTGGATATGCGGTGATCAGAAATATACTGGTGTACCAGTTTGGATATGATTATTTGGGAGACCTCATTCATTACACAAAATTTAATTAAATATTTGTCACAGATCAAAAGTGCCATCTTTTTTGTAACAGAAAAAGATGGCACTTTTTAATGCTGCCAAAGTAAAAGGTCTATTGCTTGTACTTGTATAAGAATACATCGTATAATAAACATAAAGAAAGAGGTGTCATATGAAAGAATGGAAAGAATATTTATTTAAAGTCAATGGATTTGAAATGACAGCGGTCTATAACGAAGACACGATCCAGAAAGTTTTTCTTCCTTTATTAAAACAATTACAGCAGTTACAAAAGGAAAAAAAGGAACGGATCATTGTATTTATGGCAGCACCGCCGGCTGTTGGAAAGACAACATTATGTGAGTTTTTGGAATATTTATCAAAACAAGATCAAGAGTTTACAGACATTCAAGCATTAGGCTTAGATGGATTTCATTATCACTCTGATTACATTAATTCTCATGATGCGACCGTGCTTGGAGAAAAAGTTCCAATGAAGCAGGTAAAAGGATGTCCGGAAACATATGACACAGAAAAATTAAGACAGAAACTTGAAAAGATAAAAATAGAAGATATTTTATGGCCGATTTATGATAGAAATCTTCACGACGTTGAGGAAGATCAGATTAAAGTTACCAAAGATATCATTTTGATCGAAGGGAACTGGTTACTATTAAAACAAGAACCATGGAAATCCATGCAGCAATACGCAGACTATAAAATCTTGATCCTGGCCGAGGAAGAGATGTTGAAAGAACGTCTGATCTCAAGAAAGGAAAAAGGAGGTCTCACAAGAGAAGAAGCTGTGGCATGGTATCAAAACAGTGACAGTAAAAATGTAAAAAGAGTTTTAAAAAATTCCTGCCGGAAACATTTGAATCTGCTGTTACAAGTGGAACAGGATAACGATTATTTGCAAGTAAAATAATGACCAAATTTTTGCAGGAAAACAGAAGATATTAGTAACAAGTGAAAGCTTGCAACCCACGTATAAATAGAGTATAATAAACTAGATGTGAAAAAGTTAACGAATTATATGGAGGACAAACTATGTTAGTATCAGCAAAAGAAATGTTAAACAAGGCAAAAGCCGGACATTACGCAGTTGGACAGTTCAACATCAACAACTTAGAGTGGACAAAATCCATTTTATTAGCAGCAGAAGAAACAAGATCTCCAGTGATCCTTGGTGTTTCTGAAGGAGCAGGAAAATATATGACAGGATATAAAACTGTTGTAGGAATGGTTAACGGAATGTTAGAAGAATTAAACATTTCTGTACCAGTAGCTCTTCACTTAGACCATGGTTCTTACGAAGGATGCTACAAATGTATCGAAGCTGGATTCTCTTCTATTATGTTTGATGGATCTCACTATCCAATCGAAGAAAATGTTGAAAAAACAAAAGAACTTGTAAAAGTTGCAACAGGAAAAGGAATGTCTATCGAAGCTGAAGTTGGATCTATCGGTGGAGAAGAAGACGGAGTTATCGGTAAAGGTGAATGTGCAGATCCAGAAGAATGTAAAGCAGTTGCAGATCTTGGAGTAACAATGCTTGCAGCAGGAATCGGAAACATCCACGGAAAATACCCAGAAAACTGGGAAGGATTAAGCTTCGATACATTAGATGCAATCCAGCAGTTAACAGGAGATATGCCATTAGTATTACACGGTGGTACAGGAATTCCTGATGACATGATCAAAAAAGCAATCTCTCTTGGAGTAGCTAAGATCAATGTTAATACAGAATGCCAGCTTGCATTTGCTGACGCTACACGTAAATATATCGAAGCAGGAAAAGACCTTGAAGGAAAAGGTTTCGACCCTCGTAAATTATTAGCACCAGGTGCTGAAGCTATCAAAGATATGGTAATCACAAAGATCAAATTATTCGGATCTGAAGGAAAAGCTGACGAATAAGATTTATCATTTCTTAATGAAATTGAATATTGATAATGTAAGAACTCCACAGCGTATGCTGTGGAGTTCTTTATTAATCTTCAGTTTTATCAGGTGAGATGTAGATTTTGTAGATTTCTTCAGTTGTTAGATTAATATTCTGCGAAATGCATTCGTAAAGTGATTGAATGTTGTCAGGTTCTTCTTCCAGTTCGTCAGCAATTTGAATGAAAGATTTTGATTTCTGGATTTTCTTTTTTATTAGTTGAATTAATCGGAAGGTTTCTCCTTCAGCACGTCCTTCGGCTAGCCCTTCTGCACGTGCTTTTCGCTTCTCAAGAATCTTTTCTTCCCATTCCTGCATATATTTCACTCCAATCTCTTCGCTGGATTTCACAATATTGACGTGATTCTTAATTTCCTGAAGGCGTGAAGTAGAGCAAGATATTTCTTCAGTAGTATGTTCCATATAGTAAAGAAGCTCCTTTAATTCAGGACTAATATCTTCTGAATTTTTACCATGCGTATTTAGAAAAATTCGCGTAGCACCATCTTTTAATGGCTGACCAGTTTCAGCACAAGTCATTTGAAAAGTATATTGATATAATCCTCTTCCAAACAGATTGAAAGGTGCAATGATAATAGAATAACAGTCTTTCATATTCGAAAAATCTACTTCTCCAGGATCTAATAATTTGGAGTCAATCAGAGCCTGATAAAAACGACTTCTATGAGGAAGATTTTTCGTATTTTCTTTTTGAGCTTCTACATTATAAACAGCATCGGTTTCATCCTCTGCCCATACGTCAAGTCGCACCTGTCGTTTTAGAGGCGAAGTCCGACTTTCGTGTTCAGATTGTGGACGGCCTTTGATGGAGATATCTTCTCCAAGAATAATAGATAATATATTCTCAAATGTCTTAGGATCTTCCATAACTTCAGCAAATAAAAAGCGGTCAAGTAAAGTTAAATCTTGGTGTGCTCCCTGTCAAGAGGACAATAAAAAATAATAAATTTTTGTATCGTCAGCCATGTTATGGCTGGCGATATTTTATGCTGCTTTTGTGTATTGCTTATGATATTCCATTGGTGTCATTACATGTAGTTTTCTTTGAAGTCGTTCATTGTTGTAATAATCTATGTAATTAACTATCGCTGTAATCAAAAAACTTCTATCGTTAAAACGCTGTTTATAATACATTTCTCGTTTTAGGATTCCCCAGAATCCTTCCATTGGTCCATTGTCAATGCAGTGTGCAACTCTGGACATACTCTGTTTCATATGATGATTTTTTAATCTGGTATAAAACTGTGCGCTTGTATACTGAAATCCTCGATCAGAATGAACTAATGGATGTGCATCCGGCTCCAAACGAACAGCCTCATCAAACGTATCCATGACTAATGGATTATCATTATGATCTCTGATTTTAAAGGCAACAATCCTTCTATCGTATAAATCTAAAATAGCACTCAGATAAACTTTGTGAACTTCTATTCCGTTGTAATATTTAAATTCAGAAACATCTGTAAGCCACTTTTCATTCGGTTTTTCAGCGTGAAATTCACGGTGTAAATAGTTCTTTGCTATGTGATCAGGATTTCTGTCTCCTCTGGTACAACTCGTAGGTTTCCATTTGATATTTGATTTTATATTGCATTTCCTGCAAATACGAAGTACTCGTTTATCATTTACATGAATTCCTCTATGCCCATCTAATTCATCACGAATCCTTCGATATCCCATATCTGGATGCTCGTTATGGATTCTTTGGATTTCAGTAGACAGCTTTTCGTTTTGAAGTTCATTATTACTTTTCGGATATTTTATCCAGCGGTAATACGCAGAACGTGTTACGTTAAGATATTTACAAAGTTTATCTACTGGATAATGCTTCGTAGCCGCTAGTTCTTGGATGGCTTCATATTCGATTAATCTATGAATTAAAGATAGCGATGCCTCCTTTCCAGTTCTCTGACTTTTTTTAACAGATCATTCTCCATTTGCAAATCTAGATTTCTTCTTTCAAGTTCAGCTATCTTGTCACGCAGCTCTTCTTCAGGTGTTCTGCTTGGCAGAGAAGCTATACGGCGTCCTCGTCTGTCTTCCAGACCTGCTTGACCCATCTTTTCGTATCGTTTTACCCAATTACGAACTTGTTGATAGGAACAACCATATTTAAGTGCCATTGCACCATAATTCTTATCATTTGCCAGACAATCTGTTACTATTTTTAATCTCTCATCAAGTGTAGTTTTCTTTGCTTTTCTCATGTAAGCACCTCCAGTGGATGTTTTTAATATTCCACCAGAATTATACACCTTAATCCAATCAATGAGCTGTTTGCGAGAACGAATTTTATATTTTATACAGATATCTTGAAGGGAACCTTCTTTATTAAGATAATCGTTTACAGCAGACATTTTTAAATCTTTTGAATAAGATCTGTTTTTGGATTGATAGAGTAAGCCGGTAGGTCCCTCATACTGATAAATTGAAAGCCAATTTCGAATAGTCTGATGATTAACTCCTAATTCTCTTCCAGCTTGGCATATACCAATTTCCCCTGCAAGGTAGCGTTCAACTATTTTTACTTTTTCTACAGGATCTATTTTACTTTTCCTAGACATGAAAATCCCCCCATATAGGACTTTTATATTTCATTGTCCTATATGAGGGTAGCATATCAGACTGTAGCACAGCGATTTTATTTATTTCATAAGAAATTTCCTAATTATTAAAACTTTCTAACAGACTATTTCGTATATAATGATGTACAGTACAAAAAAACAAGAAATGAGTGGCATGCATGCAAACCGAACAGAAGTTAATCAAAAGAATAAAGAAAAAACAAGATAAAGAGGCTGCAAATACACTGATCTCATATTACTATAAAGAAATCTATGCATATGTATATCGACAAACAGGAAATGAAGAACTTGCAAAAGATCTCACACAGGATATTTTTATACAGATCTTGCAAAAAATCGCAATGTTCGATCATAAAAAAGCTTCATTTCGAACATGGATGTATAGGATCGCATCGAATAAGATATGTGATCATTATCGAAGCAAGGTACATCGTTTGTCATTGAAGCAAGAACAGATTGATATGACAGATGAGAATCTGGAACTTCACAGTGGTAATTTAGGAACAGCGGTCAGGGATTTGTCCGAGTTGATCATCCATAAGGAGCTGATAGAGGACATTATGGAAATTGTTTCGCTATATAAGCAGGAGTGGCAGGAGATTTTTTATATGAAATGTTTTGAAGAAAGGACATTTCAGGACATATCGCAGACATTAAATATTTCCGAAAACACAGTGAAATCAAGGTTTTATAAAATGATACGACAAATAAAAAGCGAGGTGGACTATCAGTAATGAAAAAAGAAAATAATCAGGAATTTTATGTAGAACAGATGGATGTTCATTATCCGCTGCAGTCAGAAATACAGAATGAAATTGAAGATTTCATTTCTAAAAAGAATGAAAAAGATTTATCTAGGACCTGGATTAAGAGTCATTTATTATAAAAATCTTTCTGTATTTTTTGCGACGTTCATAATTTATTTTGTCGTATGTCTTGGACTTGTACTTTCTTTTGAAGGAGAAATCCGGCAATTTGGGGCAGCTTTTTTGGGAATGCCCGTTTTCTTTCTATTGTTTTCTTACTTTACTTGCTATATGGACGAACAGATGCAGATCAATGAATTAAGAAATACGATGTATTATTCGATGAATTATATTGTAAGCCTTCGTCTATTTTATACAGCTGTCGTATTATCTCTGGTGAATACCAGCTTTTTATTCCTTAGCGGGATTAGGGAGAAAGCAATTTTATCGGTTGGAGTTGTTGGAGTTTCAAGTATGCTGGTCTTTGCGATCATTGCTGTATACATTTATCACAGATGGAGTAATTATAAGTGTTTTGCAGGTCTTGGTGCTGTGTGGGGATTGCTTTTTGCAGCAATCATGCGATTACCGGAAACAAAGATTTTATTTCTTTTTGAATATATTCCATTAGGAATTCAAATCGCAACAATGATCCTATGTTTTGTGGCTTTATTTATTTTGGTTGGAAGAATGGAGGAAAAGGATGCTTACACTTTCGCATATTAGAAAAGATTATGGAAAATTCACAGCAGTGGAAGATATAAATCTGGAACTTGAAAATGGTTTATATGCCATGCTCGCACCAAATGGTGCAGGGAAAACGACATTGATCAAAATGATCACAACACTTTTGTATCCGACAAGTGGAGAGATTTTATACGATGGAATGGATATTTATAAAATGGGAGAAACATACCGGGATGTGATCGGTTATCTGCCACAGCATTTTGGATATTATAAAAATAATACACCAACGCAGTATCTTGATTATCTTGCAGCGTTAAAAGGAATTTCTAAAGAAGCTGCCAAAGAAAAAATTCCAGAATTATTGGAGTTAGTGGGATTAAGCGATGTCTCCAATAAGAAAATGAAAAAATTCTCTGGTGGAATGATTCAGCGTGTAGGAATCGCACAGGCAATGTTAAATGATCCCAAAATTCTTGTATTAGATGAACCAACGGCAGGACTTGATCCAAAAGAGAGGGTAAGATTTAGAAATATATTATCCGTATTATCCAAGGATCGAATCGTAATCCTTTCAACACATATTGTGTCAGACATTGAATCCATTGCAAATCATGTCATTATGATCAAAGAAAAACATTTATTAAAAAATGATACAGTTCCAAACATCTGTAAGGAGCTTGAGGGGAAGGTATTTGAGAAATCAATCAATGAATCCGAGATCCAAGAATTTGAACAAAAACGAATTATTTTGTCCATGCGACAGGAATCAGAAAAAATGATGGTACGATATTATAGTGAGGAAGAAGATAATAATGCAAGACCGTGTACACCAAACCTTGAAGATGTATTTTTAGTCACTTACAGGGAGGAAAAATAACATGCGGATCATAATCAATGAATGTAAAAAAATATTGGATATTCGAATCATACTGTTATTATGTATGTTCTCTATTTTATACTATATGACATTTACACAAATATATCTATATCCAACTGGAGGACAGGTAACAAATACAAAGTATGACATTCCATTTACGGCAGAACTAGTGAAAGAATGGGGACCAAAGTGGAAAGTAAAAGATGAAA
>OODB01001369.1_pt1 | contig 17337 bp, 13 predicted proteins | sample 1671721 | NCBI WGS metagenome assembly OODB01 (sample SAMN06348185, study PRJEB24527) | human gut metagenome | biome: human gut; feature: ankylosing spondylitis patient; material: feces | host: Homo sapiens | place: China | collected 2015-10
CCTGATCCATACCGGCTACCACCGTGCCTGGAGCTTTAGCCGCATCCCCGAAGCCTATGCTAAAGAGATCGCTTACAGTCCCTACATAAGCGAACTGAATGGGGATAACCGCGAACGCTACCGCCACAGCATCATCGCTCTTGAGGAGGAGATCGGGAGGATGATGGATTGGGATGAGGGGATGGTGGCATGAAGATATAAATGATGCATCCCCCGGAATGAAAGAAGTAATGAATCATCAAATCATCAGTCATCAGCGATTGTGCAACCCGCATTGCCTTCGCTTGTACCTGATGGTATTGGGCCTGCTGGCTTTGTGGGAGGGCCGTTCGGAGGTTGTGTTGGGGTGTTTGGGAGCCCTGTTGACACTCTCGGGGTACGGGGATACGGAGGAGACATGACGGGAAGCGGAAACAAAAACAGCAACTCCCCGTCGTTGCCGGCTGGGGGTTGCTGATGTATGCTGCGGTCTCCTGTTTCTGTTAGCGTGAGGGAGGAGGATTAGAAACGTCTTTTCTTACGAGCGTCGCGTGCGGCGGCAGTCCGTTTCCATGGGCGGTCGCTGTCGCGTTCGTCTTTGCGGAAGGTGCGGTCCGAACGGTCTCCACCTCGGCGTCCACTGTCTTTGGAACCCCGTTTGCCTTTGTAGCCGTCATCGCTGCGCCGTCCGCCGTAACTGCGTTTGCCACCGCGTCCGCCTTCTTCTTTTTTGCCCTGTGCAGGTTCGACGGAGATGCGCCGTCCGTCCACTTCGAACCCGTTCATGCTGTCCATCACGCGCTGGGCTTCACCCTCTTCCACTTCGAAGAAAGAGAAGTTTTCGCGCAGGTCGATCTTGCCGATGCGCACCTTGCCCGGCACACATTTGTTGACCAGTTCGATCAGCTGGTTCGGATAGAGGCCGTCGGCCTTGCCGAAGTTGAGGAAGAAACGCGAATAGCCCTCTTCGGCCGCATGTGCACGGCGTTCGCCCCGTTCGCTGCGAGAGGAACGTTCGTCTACCTGCTGGATCTCGTCGGCATCCTTGTAGTAATCGATCATACGGTTGAATTCGAGCGAAACGACACGTTTGATGATGTCTTCCTTGTCCAGCCATTCCAACTTGCGGTAGATTTGGGGCATCAGGGAGGCGATCTCCTCCTCGTTCACCTTCACCTTTTCAATCTGGTCGACGAGGTTGAAAAGCTGCTTTTCGCAGATAGCATGTCCGGTAGGCATTTCGCCTTTCTCGAATTTTTTGTTGATGATCCTTTCGATCTCGCGGATTTTGCCTTTCTCCTTCACGTGGCAGATGGAGATGGAGATACCCGTCTTTCCCGCACGGCCCGTACGGCCACGGCGGTGCGTGTAGGATTCCACTTCATCGGGCAGGCCGTAGTTGATCACGTGTGTCAGATCGTCCACATCCAGGCCGCGGGCAGCCACATCGGTAGCAACTAAGAGTTGGATGTTTTTGACGCGGAACTTCTGCATCACGTAGTCGCGCTGCGCCTGGCTCAGTTCGCCGTGCAGCGAGTCGGCGTTGTAGCCGTCCTGTATCAGTTTGTCGGCGATCTCCTGCGTCTCTTTGCGGGTACGGCAGAAGACGATGCCGTAGATGTTCGGGTAGAAGTCGGCGATGCGTTTCAGAGCCAGGTACTTGTCGCGTGCCTGTACCATATAATAGATATCGCGGATGTTCTTGTTTCCTTCGTTCTTGTTGCCGATCACGATCTCCTTCGGATTCTTCATGTACTTCTTCGTGATGTTGGCGATCTCTTTCGGCATGGTGGCCGAGAAGAGCAGCATGTTGCGGTTCTCCGGCACTTCGGCGAGGATGGCGTTGATGCTGTCGGTGAACCCCATGTTCAGCATCTCGTCCGCCTCGTCCATGATGACGTTCTTCACCAGGCTGAGGTCTACCGTCTTGCGGTTCATCAGGTCCAGGAGGCGTCCCGGAGTGGCTACGACCACGTGCACGCCACGCTTCAGCGTCTTGATCTGGCTCTCGATGCTGGAACCTCCGTACACCGGGAGGACCTTCAGGTTGTCGATATACTTGGAGTAGTCGTTCAGGTCGTCGGCGATCTGTAAACATAGCTCACGAGTGGGACAGAGTACGAGTGCTTGGGGGTGGTATGTAGTCACATCGATTTTTTGCAGGATCGGAAGGCCGAAAGCGGCTGTCTTTCCCGTACCTGTTTGTGCTAATGCAATTACGTCGTTGTCATCTCCCAGTAGGAAAGGAATCACTTCCTCCTGTACCGGCATGGGCGATTCGTAGCCCATTTCTTGAATTGCCTTCAGTATTGGTGCGGCAACTCCTAATTCTTCAAATGTTTTCAAAATGTGATATATGTATATATAATAAATTCAGAGTGGGGACAAAGGTACGCAAATAATTTGGATACCGGTTAGTTTAGTATGATATCTTTTAATGTATCGCGCTCTTTTTCCGTGAGATGCAATCCTTTCGACAGATATTTGTCGGTCGAACCATATTCTTTCTTTATTTTATGGAAGGCCAGATCCAGCCATGTCTCGTTTGCACCGAGCAGCACGGTGATGGTTTCCTGGGCGTCCGTATTGAGGTTGCGTGCCATATAGGCAAGGCTGCGCAGGTCTATGTGGTTGTTGGAAGCCATATAGTCTTTCATGATCGTTTCTTCCGGCACATCGAGGGCTGTCAGCAGCATGGCCGTCAGGAAGCCGGCACGGTCTTTTCCCATCGAGCAGTTCACGAGGATCGGGTAGTTGTCCTTGTCGAGAAAGACTTTCAGGGCTTTGCCGAATTGTTCGCTGTTGTCCGTCACATAGCTGATATAGGTGTCCTGCATATACACGAGCCCGTCGCCTTTGCGTATGCGTCCTTCTTCCAGGCGTCGGGTGATCTGTTCTTTGCCTTTTACCGGGATCGGGATGGAGATGATGTTCGCCCCTGCATATTTTTCCGGAGCGAGGGCTATTTCGTCTTCTCCCCGTAGGTCGATGACAGTTTTGATCTTCAGGTTATCCAGCCGGATCGTGTCGTTGCGGCTAAGTGCCTTGAGCTCGCCCGAGCGGAATATCTTGCCCCAGCCGGTCATACGGTTCCCGTGTTCGCTGAAGTAGCCTCCTATGTCGCGCAGGTTCTGGACGCTGTCCATCTGTACCGAGCGGGCGCCGACAGTGCGGTAATATTTGTCGTTGAAAGACAGTAGGAAATATTTGCGGGTGATGTTGTCGTTCGTGATGTAGGTCACTCTCCCGTCATTGATGTCGGCATAGCTGCACGGTCGCGACATGTCGAAGGAGTTGGGGGTGTCGGATACATAAAGTTTCATCGTCCCGTCGGTATGGGGGTCTGTTTCCCATTTGATAATATAGTTGCCGATGTCGTCACGCAGGCATATGGCACGAATTTCAGGTGCTCTGCCGGAGCTGCATCCTGCCAATAAGGCCATACTGGTGAACAAGAAAAGAATCCGTTTCAATATCATACTTCTACTACTCATGCAAAGCAAAGATAGTGAAAAACACGTGTCTTTATACCCCTTTATCTTCCCGGTTAATGATATTTAAGACTGGGAGAGGTAGGAGGTTGCGAATTCTTTAGAAATGTAATTGTCGTAGCTGCGGCAAACCTCGGTTGCCAGATCGATCCCGCACCGGATGATATTCGCCCATGTCTCTTTCGGGAGGGTGGCGAGGTCACGGTGACGGACATTATTTTTTAACAGACCGTAGAGGATGCCAGCATTGAAGTTGTCGCCGGCTCCGATCGTACTGACCGGGCGGATGGAGGGCGAGTCGAAATGAAGGCGCAGGTCGCCGTGGTAGAGGTTCACGCCTCCGGCTCCGTGAGTGGTGATGAAACGGTCGCAGTAGAAACGGATATGGTCGGTGTAGACTTTTTCACTGTCGGCCTCCCCGAAGATATTGAGGAAGTCCTCGTCCGAGCCGCGTATGATATCGGCATATTCGAAGTTTTCGAGCAATGTCGGGGCGAGGTGTATCGCTTCATGGGCGTGCGCCTTGCGGAAATTCGGGTCGTAGTAGAGGATCGCCTTGCGCTGGCGTGCATAGTCGAGAAATTCCACCATCCGTTCCCTAAGCGCCTGGTTAAGTGAGTAATAGGAGCCGTAGATGAAGATGTCGTCTTCGTTGATCTCCGGCAGGGGCACGTCAAGGCGTTGCTTCGGATAATCCTTGTAGAAAGTGTAGTCGGCATTGCTGTCGTTGTCCAGGAACGCGAGCGAAATCGGGCTTTTGCCATCCGGGAAACGGTCGACGTAGCGGGTGGAAAGGTTGTTTTCCTTCATGAAGTCGCGTATGATGTCGCCGACATGGTCGTTTCCCACTTCGCTGATGAAAGAGACTGGTACACCCAGGCGTCCTAACGAGATGAGGCCGTTGAAGGTCGATCCGCCGGGCACTGCCGTATGGGGTCGGTTGTTCCTGAAGATGATGTCGAGAATGGTTTCCCCGATGCCGATTACCTTCCTCATGCTCTTTATTTGTTTACGGTTTTACACTGTTCGCGGCTTTTCGAACCCAGGTAACCGCCGTGATGCCGTTTGGCATAGTCGGGATAGCCGAAGTTGATGCGTTTCATGGTGCCGACTACCAACAGGTCGCCTATCACCGTCATGACCGTGGTCGATGTGGTGGGGGTGAGGCCTAAAGGACACACTTCTTTCGGCGCACCGGTCGGCAGGCAGATCGTCGCTTCGGCTGCCAGCGGGCTGTCGGGGTTGCCGGTGATAACGATAAACTGCATCTCCGGTACGAGACCGCGTGTCAGCTCCACCAGTTCGAGCAGTTCGCGTGTCTTGCCGGAGTTGGAGATGAGCAGCATGACATCGTTCTTGCGGACGATGCCGAGGTCGCCGTGTTGTGCTTCGCTGGGATGCAGGAAGTAGGCGGGCGTGCCGGTCGAACAGAAGGTGGTCGCGATGTTCATGGCGATCTGTCCTGCTTTTCCCATACCGCTGGTGATCAGATTCCCTCCGAGTTCGTGTACATGTTTCACAATGAGTGTCACAGCCTCTTCATAGCCGTCGGTTATCGGAATATTGCGTACTGCTTCAGCTTCCTGTTGCAGAATGGATGAGATTGCTTCGTTTATCATAGCCTTTAAAATGATTCTATATGGTGTTATGAACTTAACAAAGTGCAAAAGTATCTATTTTAATGATACCTGCACATGGAATGACCTATATTTTTGTACTTTTGTGCCTCCTAATGAATGGATCATGGAAAAAGATTACTTCTCACATATTTTACCGAACGGTTTGCGTATCGTACATCTTCCTTCTGCATCCCCGGTGTCGTATTGCGGGTTTGCCGTGAATGCCGGGACACGGGATGAGGAAATGGATGAATTTGGCTTGGCCCACTTTGTCGAACACATGATATTCAAGGGGACGGAAAAGCGTAAGTCCTGGCATATCCTGAATCGGATGGAGAATGTGGGAGGGGAGCTGAACGCCTATACCACAAAGGAGGAGACTTTCGTCTATTCCATTTTTATGGAAGAGCATTTCCGGAGGGCTTTCGAACTGCTGTCCGACCTGGTGTTCCATTCGCAGTTCCCGGAGCAGGAGATCGAGAAGGAGGTGGATGTGATCCTGGACGAAATCAATTCATACGAGGACAGCCCTTCGGAACTGATCTTCGATGAATTCGAGAATTTGCTGTTCGACGGACATGCGTTGGGACATAACATCTTGGGAGACGAGCAGTCGCTGCTCGGTTTCGGCAGCGAGTCCGGCAAGTCGTTTATGAGGCGGTTCTATGCCCCCGAAAACATGGTGTTCTTCTCGATGGGCCGGATTCCGTTCAAGAAGATCGTGCAGATGGCGGAAAGCACCCTGTCGGATATCGCTTTCCCGATGGCGGCACGTAACCGGACGGCACCCGGCGAGCTCCTTCCCGTCAGCCGCCAGATACACAAGGATACCCATCAGGCGCATGTGCTGATCGGGGGACGAGCATACAGCATGCACGATGAGAAACGCCTGCCGTTGTTCTTGCTGAATAACCTCTTGGGAGGGCCGGGCATGAACAACCGTTTGAATGTCTCTCTCAGGGAAAAGAACGGGCTTGTCTATAACGTCGAATCGAACGTGACTTCTTATACCGATACGGGGCTGGCAAGCATCTACTTCGGGACTGATCCGAAGAACAAGGAGAAGGCGATCAGGCTTGTTTACAAGGAACTGGCGAAGCTGCGTGAGGTGAAGCTGACCGCGACCCAGTTGGCGGCGGCCAAGAAGCAGGTGATCGGACAATTGGGCGTCTCCGGCGATAATCGGGAAGGCCTGTTTTTGGGGCTGGGTAAGAGCTTTCTCCATTATAACCGCTACGACACCCTGCCGGAAGTCTTCGCCAAGGTGGAGAAGCTGACCGCCGGAGAGATACGAGAGGTCGCCAACGAGATCTTTGCACCTGAACGGTTGTTCAGTCTGATCTACCAATAAGAAGCGTTTACCAGCATTCCGCCTTGTCCTTCAGTTCCGGCAGCTTGTTCTTGTCGAACACAGGGCTCTTGATCCCGCTACGTTTTTGAGCAATGTAATCGTGCAGCAGCAGGAAGGCCTGTTTGCTCAGTAACGAGATGGCGAACAGGTTGCAGATCGTCATGAAAGCCATCGTGATATCCGCCAGGCTCCAGGCGAGTTCCAGGCTTGCTAACGCCCCGAACATCACCATACCGCCGACCGCCAGACGGTAGATATAGAGCACGCTTTTTTTTGGTGTGATGAAACGAATGTTCGCTTCCCCGTAATAGTAGTTCCCGATAATGCTGCTGAAAGCGAACAGGAAGATCGCTACGGCAACGAATATCCCTCCGGCTTTTCCCACTTCGAGCGTCAGGGCATGCTGTGTCAGTTGTACCCCGTTTACCGAACCGTCCAACGGCGCCCCGCTGAACAGGATGATAAAAGCCGTGCAGGTACAGATCAGCAGGGTGTCAGTGAAAACACCCAGAGTCTGGATCAATCCCTGTTTGACCGGATGTGTGACGGATGCCGTGGCCGCTACGTTCGGAGCCGATCCCATACCTGCCTCGTTGCTGAACAGGCCGCGCTTGATCCCTTGCATCAGAGCGGCGCCGATCGTACCGCCTGCCGCCTGTTCCCATCCGAAAGCGCTGCTTACGATCAGTTTGATGATGGCCGGCAGTTCCGTTATATTGAACAGTACGATCCCCGAGGCGAGTGCCACGTATCCCAATGCCATTACGGGGACGATCACGCTGCTGACTTTGGCTATTCGCTGGATTCCTCCGAAGATAATGGCAAGTGTCAGTACGGTCAGTACCGCGCCTACGATCCTCGGATCGAAACCGAACGAGCCTTGCATGGCGGCGCAAATCGTGTTGCTTTGTACCGAGTTGAACGCGAAACCGAAGGTGATGGAGATCAAGATGGCGAACAGTATGCCCATCCAGTTCAGTCCCAATCCGTATCGCATATAGTAGGCAGGCCCCCCGATGAAGGATTCTTTTCCTTTCCGTTTGTAAAGCTGTGCGAGTGTAGATTCGACAAAAGCGCTGGCCGAACCTAACAGGGCGATGATCCACATCCAGAACACTGCTCCCGGACCTCCTACGGCTATGGCTGTGGCTACTCCCGCCAGGTTGCCTGTCCCGACACGGCTGGCAAGCGATACGGCGAATGCCTGGAAGGATGAGATGTGCTTTTCACCTTCATGGGCTTTGTTGGCGGAATCACCGAGCACACGTATCATCTCCCGGAACATACGGAACTGGACGAAACGGGTTTTGAAAGTGAACCGGAAGGCGCATCCTAACAGCATGATAATTAAAACATACGACCATAGGAGGTCGTTAATCCCGCTGATCCAGTTGTTCAGTATTTCCATTTGGCAGTTTATCGTCTTGATAATTACGTGAATATTGAGATGCAAACCTAAAGAAAATATTCTGTATGGACAAGAATATTAAATTTTGCACACACAAATAAATATTTTCGTATCTTTGAAAGATTATTAACTAAGGTGTGAAATTATGAAGGCAATAGAACCGAGTCTGGTCAAAGACAATTTTATAGAGATCATCGGAAAAGAGTGGATGCTGGTAAGCGCCGGCGACAAGGACAAGTTCAACATGATGACGGCGAGTTGGGGGGGCGTAGGCTTCCTGTGGAACAAGCCGGTAGTGTTCGTCTTTATCCGTCCGGAACGTTATACCCGCGAGTTTGTCGATGCGAAGGGAGCTTTCACGCTGTCCTTTTTAGGAGAAGAGCATAAGACTGCCCATAAGATTTGCGGGGCGAAATCGGGACGGGATATCGACAAGGTGGCAGCGACAGGTTTGACGCCTTGTTTTACCGATCTGGGTAATCCTTGTTTCGAGGAATCGCGCCTGACGCTCGAATGCAAAACCCTTTACGTGACTAAGATGGATAAGGATCATTTTGTTGATCCTGCCTTATACGAGAAATGGTACAGCGCAATGGCAGGGAATCCGCATAACGTCTATGTGGCGGAAATCTTAAATGCTTGGGAGAGATGATCTTCCGTTCGTATGGATATCCGGATTGATTAGTTTGATTTGCTTCAGATAAACCATGGTTCTCTATTTTCAATTAAATTGTCTTTCTCTTGTCATATCTTTGCAATATGTATGCTTTTCCTTTGCCCACGGAAAATAAAAAGAGTATACTTATAGACACAATAAATAACACTGCTTCGTTTTTATAATAACTGATTTACGTGTTTAGGCTTTATGTCTCAGGGATGAGGGGTAAAGCTTGTTTTTGTGTGTTGTATTTGGCACTTGTCATGCTTCGATGAGCGACAGGAGGACACCTGTGTCAAAAAGTTAGACGGTTGGGCGTCAAAAAATTGGACGGTTGGCGGGAGGTGTTTTTGAAATGCTTTTGATAGTCTGAATGTTACATTTCTGGCACGTCGTTTGCTTTCTTTCTGTCATGATGAATGCACAGATAACGATCAAACGAGGTTTGTCTCTTTTTCTTCTCGTCTTCCTGGCTTCGCCGGGAAACCTGCGGGCGCAGTCCGGCTGGACGGTGGATGACTGCATGCGCTATGCCGTCGAACAGAACTACCGCGTGCGGAACAGTCGCCTGGATACACGGATTGCCGGGGAAGACCTTGCTGCCGCCTATGGTGATTTCCTGCCCTCAGTAAGTGCTACCGGCGCATTGGGCAAACGTTTGGGGCGTTCGGTGGACCCGAAAACGAACCTCTATACTTCCTCTTCCTTTTTAGAGAGCACGATGGGGCTGAATGTCTCGCTTCCGGTGTTCGACGGCTTTACGCGCGTCAACCGGTTGCAGTTCCGCAAACTGAACAAGCAGATCGGCGGCCTCACGGAGCAGATCGAGGAGAACCGGATTGCCTTCGAGGTGATGGATGCTTTCTATCGCCTCTGCTTCGATAAGAAGATGTACGAGCTTGCTGTCGAGCAGCGGAAGTTGAGCGAACGCTATCACGAGCAGATGCTCGAATATGTGGATCTTGGCATGTGTTCCCCTTCTGATTTGCAGGAGGTGAAGGCGCGCCTGCAATCTGATATTTACCAGGAGACGGTGAAGGCGAACGGTTGCCGCCTCTCATTACTTGCCCTGAAGGTACTGCTGAATATGCGGGATACCGATACGCTGGTGATCTCTCCCGGCGGGGAGGGCGAATTTCCCGTGCTTCCTGTACTGGAATCCAACGAGATCTATGCCGCCTCCGAAACATCCCTGCCGGAATTCCGGGCTATGGAACTGAGGGAGAAAGCTTCCCGCAAGTCACTGGCAATAGCGTCCGGGGCTTTTTCTCCTTCCATCAGGGCGGAATTCAGCCTCTATTCCGGTTACTACGACACGGAACGGGATGACCTGGGCGAGATCATCCCGATCAAAGACCAGTTGAAGAATAACATGAACAAATATATCGGTGTGAGCGTCTCGCTGCCTCTGTTCAGCGGACTTTCCCGCCTGACAGATGTCCGGAAGGAACGTTTCCGCCTGCAAAGGATACGGAACGAGAACGAGCAGCAACGCCTCAGTCTCTACAAGGAAATAGACGACGCCTGCCTTTCACTCCGGGCTGCCGCCGAGGAACACCGTCAGGCGGTCGAACAACTCCGCACTTCCACCGTCACGCTGAAAGAGAGCGAGGAGAAATGGGAAGAGGGGATGATCTCCGTGTTCGAACTGATGGAGAAGCGGAACCTCTACATCCAGGCCAAGGCAGAACTGTCGCGCACCCGTTTGCAGTATGAGTTGAAAAGCCGCACGGTAAACTTCTACCGCACAGGCTCATTTTTAGGAACCGAATAAATACAACAAGAATGGCAATCAATAGCATGGACACCCGTATTGAGCGGAAGTCCCGGTTTAAGAAGAAACACATCTATTCCTTGATAGGAATTGCCGTCGGGCTGCTTTGCCTGCTTTGGCTTCTTTTTCGTGATACTTCCTCTTTCCTGAAAGTGGAGAAAGAACGCATTACGATCGCTACCGTGCAGAAAGGAGAGTTCAACGACTACATCCGGGTTATCGGGCAGGTACTGCCGGATCGTATCATCTATCTTGACGCCATCGAGGGTGGGCGCGTCGAAGAACGCCTGATCGAGGAAGGGGCGCAGGTGCGGGCGGGCGACGTGATCCTCCGTCTCAGTAACCCGCTCCTGAACATCGGCATCCTGCAAAGCGAAGCCGACTTGGCCTATCAGGAGAACGAACTTCGCAACACCCGTCTCAGCATGGAGCAGGAACATCTCCGGCTGAAACAGGACCGTATCGGCCTGAGTAAGGAATTGGTGCAGAAGGAACGCCGTTTCAGGCAATACGAACGCCTGTATAAGAAGAACCTGCTGGCCCGCGAAGATTACTTGCAGGCTGAGGAAGATTATGAGGCTGCTCTCGGACAGTTGGCCGTTGTGGACGAACGGATCGAGCAGGACGACCTGTTCCGCAGCAGCCAGCTACAGAGCCTGGACGAGAACATCCGGAATATGAAGAAGAGCCTTGCCTTGGTTCGCGGGCGACTGGAAAACCTGAAAGTGAAGGCTCCCGTCGACGGGCAGTTAGGAAACCTGGAGGCCCAGATCGGCCAGTCCATCGCCCAGGGCGAACGTATCGGCCAGGTGATCACGCCCGAACTGAAGGTGGAAGCCAAGATCGACGAGCACTATGTGGAACGTGTCATGCCCGGTCTCCCTGCGAGCTTCGAACGTGAAGGAAAGAAGTACGATATGGAGGTGACGAAAGTCTATCCCGAAGTGCGGGAAGGACAGTTTCGCACCGACCTGCATTTTGTCTCCGGCCGGCCGGAAAACATCCGTGCCGGGCAAACCTACCACCTGAACCTGCAACTGGGCGATCCCGTGCAGGCGGTGATCGTCCCACGTGGAAGCTTCTACCAGGCAAGCGGCGGCGAGTATATGTATGTGGTGGATGAAGAAGAGAAGACGGCTCGCCGCCGCCCTGTCCGTATCGGCCGCCAGAACCCGCAGTATTACGAGGTTGTGGAAGGGTTGCAACCGGGAGAGAAGGTGATTATTTCCGGATATGACTTGTTTGGTGAGAATGAACGATTAATTTTACGCTGATGGAATATTGGTCTCAAGTAATCAAAAGCCAACGGGCGCGGAAGTCTCTTTCCGCCCTGAATGTGTTCGGTCTTTCCGTTTGTGTTAGCGCGGCGCTGCTGATTATGCTCTATGTACGGTTCGAATTGAGTTTCGATTCGTTCCACGACGGGGATCGCATCTACCGTGTGGAGAGCCGTCTTTATGAAGGGGCAACCTTGACGGATAATTGGGCGACGACTTCTTTCGGGCATGCTCCCGCCATGTATCGCGAGATTCCGGGCATAGAGCAGTATGTACGTGTGACGGCACAAGATCGCGGACAAGAGGTGACGTTCGGTGACCGGCAGTTTATCGAAGAACAGTACTGTTATACCGAACCGGCTTTTTTCGATCTCTTCAATTTCCCGATCCTCAAGGGGGAGAAGGGTGGACAGTTGGTCCGTCCGAATACGATGGTGATTACCGAAAGTGCTGCACGTCGTTATTTTGCCGGTGGTGATCCTATCGGCAAAGTGCTGACTTTCCGTACATCTTCGTCCGAACAGCATTTCGAGGTGACGGGCGTGATTGCCGATATGCCTTATAATTCGCATCTGCATTATGACTTCCTGTTGTCTTATTCGACTATTCCGGAGGCAAGGCGCGATATTTGGTATATCCACGGTGTCTATACGTATGTCCGGCTTGAACCGGGAAAGAAACCGGGCGATATTGAAGCGGCTTTCCATTCCATCTCTGAAAAATATAAGACGGCGGCATTGAAACATAAGGACTGGAGGGTTGAACTGGTTCGTTTGCGGGATATTCATCTGACTCCCCGTAAGTCTTATGAGAAAGAGGCGAAAGGTAGTCGTATGGCTGTACGTATCCTTTCGGTGATGGTAGTCGCCCTTTTACTGATCGGCTGGGTGAACGCGCTGAACCTGACGGTTGCCCGTTATCTGGAACGTGGCAGGGAGTTTGGTATTCGCAAGGCGTTCGGGGCTTCCCGCCGGCAGGTGATCCTGCAAGGATTGCTGGAAGCAGGGTTGTTGAACTTGTCGGCTTTGATCTTGGCTCTCGGATGGGTCGAGGTACTGTTGCCTTTTGTCTGCCGTTGGGTAGGATTGGATTTTGCTGCCGGCGCGTTCCGTTTGCCGGAATTCTGGAGTATGGCGGCAGCGTGTTTTATAGGGGGAACTTTGTTTACCGGACTGTATCCTTCATTCCTGCTGACACGCATCCGTCCAGCGGATATCATGCGAGGAAAATTACTGCATGGCCGTAAGGGAAACCGGATGCGGAAGATGTTGATTGTGGCTCAGTTTCTTGCTTCTTTCGTTCTGGTTTCCGGTACGTTGGTGGTGATCGGACAGGTTCGTTATATGCAGCAGGAGACTTCTTCCGCTTCTTCGAACCGGGTACTGGTGGTGAAATATCCGGCTTTTACCGATGATATGTCCGTCAAAATGGAGAGTTTCAAGAAACGGTTGGGACAGATACCTTATGTTGTCCGTGTCTCTATTTTCGGTGCTGTGCCGGGCGTTGAGGTGGCGAACTACTTTACCAATCGTCCTTACGGCAGCGATCCATCCGAAGTGAAGCTGATACAGATGTTTGCTGTCGATTATGATTATCTGGCGCTTTATTCGCCGGAAATGCTTTGTGGACGTGGTTTCTCGGAAGCATACGGCAATGAACGGAATAAGGTCGTCCTGAACGAAGAGGCGGTGCGTCTGCTTGGTTATCCTTCTCCGGAAGAGGCGTTAGGAAAGCAGTTGGAGATGGAAGTGCTGGAAGATCCACTCGAAGTTGTCGGGGTTGTGAAAAATTATCATCAGCAGTCGCTTGCGGAACCGTATAAGCCGATCCTCTTTTTCCTGAAAGAACGGGTCCCGTTTATTGCGACTCCTTATATATCCGTCAAGATGGATGGTCCGGTTAATTCTGACCGCTTGGCTGAAGTGGAACAAATGTACCGGACTTATTTTCCGTCCGCCCTTTTTTCTTATTTCTATCTCGATGATTATCAGGATAGCTTGTATAAGTCGGACCGCAATTTCGGTTGGATTTTTGCCAGTGCGTCATTATTGGCAGTCTTTGTGGCCTACTTGGGATTATGGGGCGTGACGCTTTTTTCTACTCTGGCACGAGTGAAAGAGGTTGGGATACGGAAGGTTTTGGGAGCCGGTAAAATAAGTCTTTTTGTTGTTTTGACACGTGAACTGCTACTTCTTACGGTGCTGGCCACTGTATTGGGACTTCCTGTTTCTGTGGTTTTGATGAACGGATGGCTGGAGAGTTATGCTTTTCATATCGTGTTGCCTTGGTGGGTGTACGGAGTCTCATTTGTGTTGTTGATGTGTGTCGCTTTCTTGACGGTAGTCAGACAGGTGTGGCGTGTGGTTCGGTTGAAGCCGATGCGTATTCTCAGGAACGAATGATTTAAATGAATATAATATGATTAAAACAGAGAATCTGTCTATGGTCTTCACCACCGAGGAGGTGCAGACGAAAGCATTGAACGAGGTGAACATCGAGGTCAAACAGGGTGAGTTTGTGGCCATTATGGGGCCTTCTGGCTGTGGCAAGTCGACCTTATTGAATATCTTGGGAACGCTTGATTCGCCGACTTCCGGCAAATATTTCTTTAACGGCAAGGAGATAGACAAGATGGGAGAGAGCCAGTTGACGGCTTTCCGTAAAGGGAATATCGGTTTCGTATTCCAGAGTTTCAACCTGATAGACGAGCTGACAGTCTTCGAGAACGTGGAACTGCCGTTGGTTTATCTTGGCTGCCGGAAGTCCGAACGCAAGCGGAAGGTGATGGAAGTCCTCGACCGGATGAATATCGCCCATCGTGCCGGACATTTTCCGCAGCAGCTATCCGGCGGACAACAGCAACGTGTGGCGATAGCGCGCGCCGTGGTGACGGATTGTCCGCTGATCCTTGCCGACGAACCGACGGGAAACCTGGATTCGACAAACGGGGCGGAGGTGATGGAATTACTTCGAGAACTGAACGGGCAGGGGACGACGATCGTCATGGTCACGCACTCGGAACGGGATGCCAGCTTCGCACACCGGATTATCCATCTTTTGGACGGCCGGGTCGTTTCCTGAATATTCATCTTTGAAAATCTTCATCATAATGATAGTAACAAACTATTGGAACTGTGCGTGGCGCAGCCTTACTAAAAAGAAAGGTTTCAGTGTCGTCAATATAGTCGGTCTGGCGATCGGCATGGCGGCAGCCTTGCTGATCCTGACCTATGTGGCTTTCGAATACAGCTACGACGATATGCACAGCCGGCAGGATCGTATCTTCAGGGTTGAAGCCCGGTTTTATGAGAACGGGGAGCTGACGGATGATTGGGCCAGTTCGTCTGCCGGCTATGCTACGGCTATGAAGCAAAACATGAGTGCTGTCGAGGATTATACACGTGTCGGAAGCCAGTATTATCCGGAGCAGGTCGTGAAATACAACGAACTGCTATATCGGGAGACAGGTATAGGCTATGCGGAAGCTAACTTTTTCGATTTCTTTGACTTCAAACTCTTGAAGGGAAATAAAGAAAGTTGTCTGGACGGACCGAACAAGGTAGTTATCACCGAACGTATTGCCCGGAAATATTTCAAGGGAGCGGACCCGATCGGGAAAATCCTGATCTTCCGAAGCAATATAGGAGAGGAAGCTTGCGAAGTGACGGGTATAATGGAAGATATGCCGATCAATACGCATATTCGCTATAATCTGCTGATCTCCTACAAGACGCTCCCGAAGTGGATGGATGAATATTGGTATCGCCACGAAGTCTATTCGTATGTCTTGCTGAAGTCGGCGAACCTGAAAACGCAGGTGGAAGAGGATTTCCCAGTAATGGCGGAGAAGTATAAGACGGAAGAGGCATTGAAGAATAAAACTTGGGCGATCCAGTTGACGAACCTCCGCGATATCCATCTGAATCCGCAGAAAGCTTATGAGCCGGAGGTGAAGGGGAATCGTTCTTCTATCTGGGTATTGATCTGTACGGCACTTGCTATCCTTTGTATTGCTTGGATCAATTATATCAATATGACGGTAGCCCGTTCGATGGAACGAGCCAAAGAGATCGGTATACGTCGGGCTTCGGGGGCAAGCCGGAGGCAGGTTATTTCACAGTTCCTTTTCGAATCGTTGGTGACGAACAGTATTGCTTTTATCCTGGCTATCGGGCTGATGGAGGCGTTGATGCCTTCTTTCAATAACCTGACGGGACGGGATCTGAGTTTTTCCGTCTGGTTTACGACTTCACTGGGGTGGTATCTGTTGCTGATCTTTGCTGCCGGTGTGTTTCTGTCCGGCTTTTACCCGGCGACGGTTTTGTCCGGCATCAAGCCGATCCGGATGTTGAAAGGAAAGTTTACCCATACGCATGGGGCGACGGTCACCCGCAAGGTTTTGGTAGTGTTGCAATACACGGCTTCTCTGGTGTTGCTTTGCGGGACGTTGATCGTGTACGCGCAACTTCAATATATGCGGAATGCTTTTTTGGGGGTACGGGTGGACCAGACGCTGGTTCTTAAGTTCCCGGCGCAATGCGAGGAACTGGCTATGAAGTTGGAGGCATTTAAGAAAGAGGTGGCGTTATTGCCCTCCGTCAGGGCGGTGACGGTTTCTGGTGCAGTTCCCGGAACGGAGGTAACCGACTTCCTGTCCATCGTCCGCGAAAGTGATGTGACGAAGCAGACGCGCCTGTTGGAGATGTTGAACTGCGATGAGTTTTTTCTGGAAGCTTATGATCTGAAGTTCGTTTCCGGCCGTGGTTTTTCCGAAGATTACGGGGGAGATGTTTATAAGATCGTCCTGAACGAATCGGCTGTCCGTACGTTGGGATTCGAATCGTCCGATGCCGCTTTGGGGCAACGCTTGTCTGTCGAAACCGTCGATCAGCCGATGCAGATTATCGGGGTCGTGAAGGATTATCATCAACAATCGCTTAACAAAGATTTTACGCCGATCTTGTTTGCCCTGCATGAGAAATTGAGTTGGATGAAACAACGTTATATCTCTGTCGTTATGGAGAACGGTAACCCGCGTGATCTCGTGAAACAGGTCGAAGGAGTGTGGGAACGTTATTTCCCGGATTCCAGCTATGATTATTTCTTTCTCGACCAGTTTTTTGACCAGCAATACCGACAGGATGAAGTGTTCGGGTTGATTGTGGCGCTTTTTGCGATATTGGTGATCTTTATCTCTTGTATGGGATTGGCTGTTCTGGTTATGTTTTCTTGTTCGACTCGTATCCGGGAGATGGGAATCCGGAAGGTTCTGGGAGCTTCCCGGAGGCAGCTTTTCTTTGAATTGGGGCGAGAGTTCTTCCTGTTGATTGCTATTGCTGTTGTCATCGCCCTTCCGCTTTCGGGCTGGATCATGGGGGATTGGCTGAATCATTATTCGTTCCGCACGGACTGGAAAGCGTGGTTCTTCCTCGTTCCGGTCGTTTTATTGTGTGTGATCTCCTTGCTGACCATCGGTTGGCAAACCGCCAAAACCATCTTTAGCAAACCGGCCCGGTCTTTGCGTTACGAATAAAATACAAATGTACGCTATTTGCTCATCTGACGGCGATAGCGTACATTTAATTTATTATTATATCAAGGACAATTGCATCAAAGTAGCTTTACTTTGGGGCCGTGGACAAAATCTGCAGCGGTTGTTCGATAGGTTTAGATAAATCATTCTATTGGGGCAAACGGCAGTTCCGTATCTTTTCTGTAGCCTGTTCCGTTGAAGGTGGCGATCAGGTCGCCGGTTTCATTGGTGATCCGCACTTCACAGT
>OODB01001375.1_pt1 | contig 17263 bp, 13 predicted proteins | sample 1671721 | NCBI WGS metagenome assembly OODB01 (sample SAMN06348185, study PRJEB24527) | human gut metagenome | biome: human gut; feature: ankylosing spondylitis patient; material: feces | host: Homo sapiens | place: China | collected 2015-10
AGGTGGATGAGATCTATCACCCCGGCTATGTGGCAAAGCGGATGGAGATCGGCGCGGTCGTGGGTGCTACCCCCGCTTCCCATGTCCGCCGCGAGTGCCCCGCCCCCGGGGATGTCATCGTCCTGCTGGGCGGCCGCACCGGCCGTGACGGCATCGGCGGTGCCACCGGTTCCTCCAAGGCCCACAACCTCGAAAGCCTGGACCACTGCGGTGCCGAGGTGCAGAAAGGCAACGCTCCCATCGAGCGCAAGCTGCAGCGCCTGTTCCGCCGGGAAGACGCCTGCAAGATGATCAAGCGCTGCAATGACTTTGGCGCCGGCGGCGTGTCTGTCGCCATTGGCGAGCTGGCCGATGGCCTGTACATCGACCTGAACAAGGTCACCAAGAAATACGACGGTCTGGACGGTACCGAGCTGGCCATCAGCGAGAGCCAGGAGCGCATGGCCGTGGCCCTGGCCCCGGAGGACGTGGACAAGTTCATTGCCCTGGCCAACGAGGAAAACCTTGAGGCGACCCCCGTGGCAAAGGTCACCGAGGAAAAACGCCTGAACATGGTCTGGAACGGTGTGTCCATCGTCAACATCAGCCGTGAGTTCCTCAACTCCAATGGTGCCGAGAAGCACCAGAATGTCCATATCGAAAAGGGCACGGTCTGGCAGCCCCAGTGGTCTGGCATCACCTTTGGCCAGAAGATGAAGCACATGGTGGGCGATTTGAACGTGTGCAGCAAAAAGGGCCTGTCTGAGCGGTTCGACTCCACCATTGGAGCCGCTACCGTCCTGATGCCCTTTGGCGGTGCCTATCAGCTCACCCCGCAGAACGCCATGGTGGCAAAGCTGCCGGTGGACGGCGAGACGACTACCTGCTCCGGCATGGCCTGGGGCTACAACCCCTACCTGACGAGCGCCAACCAGTACGTTGGTGCCCGTATGGCCGTGGTGGAGAGCGTTACCAAGCTGGTGGCCTCCGGCTTCCGCTTCGAGGACGCCTATCTGACGTTCCAGGAATACTTCGAGCGCTTGGGCAATAAGCCTGAGCGCTGGGGCAAGCCGCTGGCTGCCCTGCTGGGCGCGCTGGATGCCCAGATGGGCCTGGGCATTGGCTCCATCGGCGGTAAGGATAGCATGTCCGGCTCCTTTGAGGAACTGGATGTGCCTCCCACGCTGGTGTCGTTTGCTACCGCCATCGGCAAGGCAGGCCGTGTGGTCTCCACCGAGTTCAAGAAGCCGGAGAGCACCGTCGTGCTGGTGCGCCCCATCCTCGACCCCGAGACGGGCTGCCCCAACTTCTCTTCCCTGAAAGCCAACTACAAGATGGTGGAGCAGATGATGGAAGAAGGCATGGTGGCCGCTGCCTGCTCCGTGGGCTTTGGCGGCCTGGCCGAGGCTCTGTTCAAGATGGGTCTGGGCAACCGCATCGGCTTCAAGATGATGGCCGATAAATCCACCGGCGAGATGTTTGAGCCCATGTACGGCTCCATCGTGCTGGAAATGGTCTCCGACTCTCCGGCCGGTGAGCTGCTGGGCGAGACCACCAAAGATTACATGTTCGAGTGCTGCGGCGAGAAGCTGGATATGGCCCAGCTGCAGGAGATCTGGGAGTCCAAGCTGGAGCCCGTGTACCCCTACCGCAAGGCAGGCGCCAATGTGGAGAAGATCGACGGTCAGCTGGCTGCTCCCGCCGCCCCCAAGATCGGCGTGGCAAAACCGAAAGTCATCATCCCGGTCTTCCCGGGCACCAACTGCGAGTACGACACCGCCAAGGCCTTTGCCCGGGCCGGTGCGGACCCGGAGATCCTCGTCATCCGCAACCTGACCCCGGCGGACGTCACCGCCAGCTGCGAGGCTCTGGTCAAGGCCATTGACAACAGCCAGATCGTCATGCTGCCCGGCGGCTTCTCCGGCGGCGACGAGCCGGACGGCAGCGCCAAGTTCATCGCCTCCTTCTTCCGCAGCCCGGCGGTCACCGAGGCAGTGCGCCGTCTGCTGCAGCAGCGCGACGGCCTGATGCTGGGCATCTGCAACGGCTTCCAGGCCCTGATCAAGCTGGGTCTGGTGCCCTACGGCGATATCCGCGAGATCAGCCAGTATGACCCGACCCTGACGTTCAACACCATTGGCCGCCACCAGAGCATGCTGGTGCGCACCCGTGTTGCTTCCACGGGCAGCCCCTGGCTGAGCAAGTGCGCCGTGGGCGACGAGTATACCGTGGCCATCAGCCACGGCGAGGGCCGCTTTGTGGCTCCCCAGCAGGTGCTGGACAAGCTGATTGCAAACGGCCAGGTGGCCACCCAGTATGTGGACCTGGAGGGCCAGCCCACCATGGACCAGCGCTACAACCCCAACGGCTCGGTGCTGGCCATCGAGGGCATCACCAGCCCGGACGGCCGTGTCTTCGGCAAGATGGGCCACTCCGAGCGCAGCGGCCAGTACCTGTATAAGAACGTCACGGGCGATAAGTACCAGCCCATCTTCGAGGGCGGCGTAGACTATTTCAAGATTTGATGGTAGAATAGAAGAACCTCTCAGTCGCCTGACGGCGACAGCTCCCCTAAGAAAGGGGAGCCCTTGGCAAAGAGGGGGACTCCTACGTGAAACGTAGAAGAGCCGCAGGCGAAAAAGAAAAACTTTCCGAAATGCCAAAGCCTCCCCTTTGCAGGGGAGGTGGCATCGCGCAAGCGATGACGGAGAGGTTCTGTCAGGAGGAAAACCAATGTCTCAGCATGACCGTTATATCAGCCCTTTTTCCACCCGCTACTCCTCCGATGAGATGCAGTACATCTTCTCGGACGACAACAAGTTCCGCACCTGGCGCCGCCTGTGGGTGGCGCTGGCCCGGGCCGAGATGAAGCAGGGCCTGACCAATATCACCCCCGAAATGGTGGCCGAGCTGGAAGCCCATGTGGACGATATCAACTATGACGTCGCCATTGCCCGGGAGAAACTGGTCCGCCACGACGTGATGAGCCACGTCTATGCCTACGGCCAGCAGTGCCCCAAGGCCGCCGGCATCATCCATCTGGGTGCTACCAGCTGCTATGTGGGCGACAACACCGACATCATCGTGATGCGGCAGGGCCTGGAGCTCATCCGCAAAAAGCTCATTGGCGTGCTGGCCAAGCTGGCCCACTTTGCCAAGGAGTACAAGGACATGCCCTGCATGGCCTACACCCACTGCCAGCCCGCCCAGCCCACCACCGTGGGCAAGCGCGCCACCCTGTGGGCCAACGAGCTGGTGATGGACCTCAACGAGATCGATCACCGGCTGGCTACCCTGCAGCTCCGCGGCGTCAAGGGCACCACCGGCACCCAGGCTTCCTTTATGGAGCTGTTCAAGGGCGACGCCGACAAGATCCGCGCCGTGGATGCCTCCATCGCCGAGGAGATGGGCTTTGACCGCGAGGCCGTCATCCCTGTCTCGGGCCAGACCTACAGCCGCAAGGTGGATGCATTCATCCTCAACGCGCTGGCCGGCATTGCCCAGAGCTGCATGAAGTTTGCCACCGACCTGCGTCTGCTGGCCAACTTCAAGGAGATGGAGGAGCCCTTTGAGAAGAATCAGATCGGTTCTTCCGCCATGCCCTACAAGCGCAACCCCATGCGGTGCGAGCGCATCTGCGCCCTGGCCCGCTACCTGATGGTGGACGTGCTCAACCCCAGCATCACCACGGGCACCCAGTGGTTTGAGCGCACCCTGGACGACAGCGCCAACAAGCGCATCGCCATGGCCGAGGGCTTCCTGGCTGCCGACGCGATCCTGAACATCATGCTCAACGTCACCGACGGCATCGTGGTCTACCCCAAGGTCATCCGCAGCCGTTTGATGGCAGAGCTGCCGTTCATGGCCAGCGAGAACATCATGATGCAGGCCGTGGAAAAGGGAGGCAACCGTCAGGAGCTGCACGAGCGCCTGCGCCAGCACGCCATTGCCGCCGGCAAGCAGGTCAAGGAAGAAGGCCTGCCCAACGACATGGTGGACCGCATTGCTGCCGACCCCGCCTTTGGCCTGACCAAGGAGGAGATCGTGGCGGGCCTGGTGCCGGAGAACTTTGTGGGCCGTGCACCCCAGCAGGTGGAAGAGTTTGTGACCAATGTGCTGCAGCCCATCTTTGACGCCAACCCCGATGCCGTGGAGCAGCACGCATCCCTGAGCGTCTGATGACAGTATAAATTGCAAAAAGGAGAAGCCCACGGGCTTCTCCTTTTTGCGTTTGCGCCTTGCACGATTTTGTCTGCCATGTTACACTGGGAGCAGAACATAAAAAGGAGTACCGCAGATGCGATTGGATAAATATCTGGCCGAGACGGCCCAGTGCACCCGCAGCGAGGCAAAGGCTCTGCTGGCCAAGGGCCGGGTGCAGGTGAACGGTGCCGTCTGCAAAAAAGGGGACACCCAGCTCAAAGAAACCGACACCGTGGCCGTGGACGGCAAAGCCCTGAACTACCGGCAGTTCGTCTATCTCATGCTCAATAAGCCGGAAGGCGTGGTGAGCGCCTCCACCGATAAGCGGGACACCACGGTGGTGGACCTGGTGGGGGATGCCTACCCCCGGCGGGAGCTGTTCCCGGCGGGCCGTCTGGACAAGACCAGCACCGGCTTTGTGCTGCTGACCGATGACGGCGGATTTGCCCATGATATCCTTGCCCCGAAGCGCCATGTCTCCAAGACCTATACCGTCACGCTGGACACCCCCCTCACCGAGGAGATGCGCACCGGCTTTGCCGCGGGGGTCACGCTGGCCGACGGCACGGCCCTGTCCCCGGCCGAGGTGACCGCCCTTTCTCCGGACGGCCTGACCGTGCGGGTGATGCTGAAGCAGGGGGTGTACCACCAGATCAAACGGATGTTCGGCGTGTACGGGGCCGGGGTGAACGGCCTGCACCGGGACGCCATCGGCGGGCTTGCACTGGACGAGAACCTTGCGCCGGGCCAGTGGCGGGAACTTTCGGACGATGAGGTGGCAGAAATTACCAGAGGATGAGGGCCGCTTTTCACCCGGATTTCAAAAAAACATCACATTTTAAAGCTAAAATAGTGCCAAGAACCACGCAAAAAAGCACTTTTTTGGCCTGCAAACGCCCCGAAAGATAATTTCAACAAGAAAGAATTATCTTTTTTGTTGAAATATGTTGCAAAAGTAAATTCTTTTGTGTAAAATATAGATTGTAATGCAGCGAAATTGGTAAAAATCACAGTCGCTGCCGCTGCGGTTTGCACAAACGAGGAAAAGGGGTAACCAGTATGGCCAATAGAGTATTTCAAAGCGTGATCTACCAGATGAAAGATGCGATCAACCGGGTGGTCGGCGTGGTGGATGAGACCGGCGCTGTCATTTCCTGCTCGGAACTGAACCTGATCGGGGAAGTGCGCGACGGCTTTGTGGCGGAGCGCCTGACCGCAGGGGACCGCTTTGTGCGCGATGGTTACACCTACCAGCAGTTCTCCAGCGCAAAGCACAACGATTACGCGGTGTTCGTGGAAGGTGCCGACGAGACGGCCGGCCAGTTTGCTGCCGTGCTGTCCATCAGCCTGCAGAGCATCAAGCAGTATCATGACGAAAAGTTCGACAAGTCCAACTTCATCAAGAACGTGGTGCTGGACAACATCCTGCCCGGCGATATCTACGCCAAGGCCCGCGAGCTGCACTTTGCCACCGACGTTTCCCGCGTGGTGTTCATCGTGCGCGTGACTTCCGGCGGCGACATCTCGGCTTATGATGTGGTCAGCAGCCTGTTCCCGGACAAGCAGAAGGACTTTGTGTTCAACATCAGCGAGACGGATACCGTGCTGGTCAAGGAGATCCGCAAGGGCATCGACCGCACCGACATGGAAAAGCTGGCCGCCAGCATCGTGGATACCCTGTCCGGCGAGCATTACATCAAGGCCGTGGTCGGCATCGGCACCCCCATCTCCAATGTGAAGGATCTGGCCACCTCCTTCAAGGAGGCCCAGATCGCCATGGAAGTGAGCAAGGTGTTCGACACCGAGAAGCAGATCATCCGCTACGACAACCTCGGCATCGCCCGCCTGATCTACCAGCTGCCCACCACCGTGTGTGAGATGTTCCTGCGCGAGGTGTTCAAGCAGGGCAGCATCGAGAGCCTGGATCAGGAGACCCTGTTCACCATCCAGCGCTTCTTTGAGAACAACCTGAACGTTTCGGAAACCAGCCGCGGTCTGTTCGTGCACCGCAACACGCTGGTGTATCGTCTGGAAAAGATCAAAAAGCTGACCGGCCTGGACCTGCGTGAGTTCGACGACGCTATCGTCTTTAAGGTAGCGCTGATGGTCAAGAAGTACCTGTCCAACAACCCGGCCAAATATTGATGCAACCGCCGCACAGGGTTCCCTGTCCGGCACAGGAACCGGCCGCTCGACCCCGATGCTGGCCGGTTCTTTTTGCCTGTGGAAATGACCCCTTGCAGGCAGAACAGGCTGCAGGGGTCTTGACCATCAAAAAACTTTGATGTCAGGAGTAAAAGCGTTCCATGATTGATTTTGAACACGTCTCCAAAGAGTACAAAAAGGGCGGACGCCTGGCCCTGGAGGACATCAACCTCCATGTGGACGACGGCGAATTCGTCTTTCTGCTGGGCCATTCCGGTGCCGGCAAATCCACGCTGCTCAAGCTCATCCTGCGCGAGGAGCTGCCCACCTCCGGCAAGGTGACGGTGCTGGGCAAGGATGTTGCCCACCTGCGCCGCCGCAAGGTGCCCTACCTGCGCCGTCAGATGGGCATCATCTTCCAGGACTTCCGCCTCATCCCTTCCATGATGGTGTACGAGAACATCGCCTTTGCCATGCATGTGACCAACGTCAAGCGCAGCGTCATCCGGGAGCGGGTGGAATACATGCTGGAGCTGGTGCATCTGGAGGATAAGGCCAAGGTCTACCCGGACACCCTGTCCGGCGGTGAGCAGCAGCGCGTGGCCGTGGCCCGGGCCCTGGCCCACAGCCCCAAACTGGTGATCGCCGACGAGCCCACCGGCAACATCGACCCGGAGCTGAGCCTGGAAATGATGGAGCTGCTGGAGCGGGTGAGCCAGACGGGCATCACCGTGCTGGTGGTCACCCATGAGCACGAGCTGGTGCACCGCTTCCATCAGCGGGTGGTCACCCTGAAAAATGGCCGCATCATCTCGGATATCCCGGCAGACCCGGAGGCCATTGCGGCCCGCTCTGCCGAGCTAGACGCCTGGAAGGAGCTCACCGGACCGGTGGACGACGAACCGGACGAGCAAAACGATGAAACGAAGGAAAAGGAGGCGGCGACGGTATGAGGATCTCGACCTTTTTCTTTCTGACCCGGCGCGGCCTGCGCAATCTGGGCAAGCACTGGGCCATGACCATTGCCTGCATCGCGTCCCTGAGTGTCTGCATGACCCTGAACAGCTTTGCCAGCCTGGCAGAGGTGAACGTGGACAGCATGGTGTCCTATCTGGGCAGCCAGAACGAGACCGTGGTGTACCTGGACCCTGACTGCGACGACGCCACCGCCACCCAGGTGGGAGAAAAGCTCTCTACCATGCCGGGGGTCAGTGGGGTGCAGTATGTGTCCAAACAGGACGTGCTGAACATCTACCGGGGCTATATGGAGGACTATTCCTCCCTGTGGGACGAATTTGAGACCGACAACCCCTTTAAGGCAAACTACCGGGTCACCATTTCGGACCTGAGCCAGATGGCTGCCATGAGCAAAAAGATGCAGGCCATCCCCGGGGTGTACAGCGTGGCTGCTCCGGTGGAGATGACCAACGTGTTCGTGGAAGTGCAGCAGGCGGTCACCAAGGGCGGGCGGCTCATTGTACTGGTGTTGATGATCGTCAGCATCATCACCGTGGGCAGCACCATCCGCCTGAGCGTGTTTGCCCGTCGGCGTGAGATCGAGATCATGAAGTATGTGGGTGCCACCAATGCGCTGGTCACCCTGCCCTTTGTGGTCGAGGGCCTGGCCATGGGCCTGATCTCCGGCGCCCTGACGGCGGGCGTGAGCCTTGCCGCCTACTCCTATACCGTCAGCGCGGCCGGTACCCTGGGCGGCCTGTGGCAGCTGATCATGGGCCGCGCCCTGGTGCCGGTGGCCAACGTCTGGCCCACCGTCGTGATCTACAGCCTGGCGGGCGGCGCTCTGGTGGGCGGCCTGGGCAGCATGTTCTCCATCCGCAAGCATCTGAATGTCTGACCGAAAGGAGACGTCCATGAAAAAAGCAATGCACGCAAAACCTTTCCGGCTCCGCGCACCGGGCCACAAAGCCCGTCATGCCCGGCCGGAAAGCCCCCGCACCCGCGTGGTGCATGCGGTGAGCCTGTGCCTGGCCTGCATCTGCCTGCTGGTCACGGCCACGGTATACCCGGCTTCGGCGGCCACGGGCAGCAGCAGTATGTCCAGCCTGCAGAACAAGCTGAACAAGCTGTCGCAGTCCATCAAGCTGCATGAGCAGGAACTGAACAATGCCAAAAAGAAAGAAGCTGCCGCCAAGGCGCTGGAAGGCGAACTGAAGGAGCGCGTCAGCGTCATTCAGGACCAGATCAGTGTGCTCAGCGGGCAGATCGCCTCGGTGCAGAACAGCATCGGCCAGAAGGAACAGGAGATCAGCGCCAAGGAGACCGAGATCGCCGAAAAGGAAACGGAGATCGAGGAAAAGGAGCTGGAGATCCAGGACCAGTGGAGCGACTTCAAAAAACACATGGCCGCCATGCAGGAGCTGCGGGACGGCGGCAGCGTGGCCATGCTCAGCGCGGTGAACGACCTGTATGAGCTGCTGACCTTCAACGAGGTCATGCAGGACATCTCGGTGAAGGACACCGAGATCATGGACAACATGAAAACCGCCAAGGCCGGGCTGGAAGCCGACAAGACCGCGCTGGAAAGCGACCGTGCCGAGCTGGTGAGCCAGAAGGCCGACCTGCAGAGCCAGAAGAAAGAGCTGGACAGCCAGAACAGCCAGATGCAGTCCAAGCAGAGCGAGCTGAACAGCAGCATCTCGGCGGCCCGGATGTCGGCGGCTGATGCCAAGAAGGCCCAGGCTGCCGCACAGGCCGCCATCGAGTCGGACGAGCTGAACTACGAGGCCGTGAAGAGCCAGATCCAGAAACTCATTGCGCAGGCGGCTTCCAGCCAGCCGCAGCTGAGCTTTACCGGCTTTATCTGCCCGCTGAAGAGCTACAGCCGCATTTCCAGTGAGTACGGCTGGCGCAAGAACCCAGTGTCCGGCGTGAACAAGCTGCATGCCGGCATCGACTTGGCTGCCGGCGGCGGCACCCCCATCTACGCAGCCGCCAGCGGCTATGTGCAGGTGGCAGGCTGGTCCAGCGGCGGCTACGGCAACTATGTCATCATCTACCACGGCAAAATGTCCGACGGCAACACCTACAGCACCCTGTACGGCCATATGCGGTCGGTGGCCACCAGTGCCGGCAAGTACGTCAAGCAGGGCGAGCTCATCGGCTATGTGGGCAGCACCGGCAATTCCACCGGCAACCACCTGCATCTGGAGGTGTGGAAGGGCGGCAGCAAGGCCAACGCCGTCAACCCCCGCGGCTACATCCCGTTCCCGCACAATTGATCCATCGTGAAGGAGTCTGGTTTTTATGAACGAACAAAAACGTAAGCGGATGCTGCGCATCGCCTGCCTGCTGCTGGCAGGGGTGTTTGTACTCTCGCTGCTGGGCAGTATTTTCATGATGCTGCTGTTCTGACAGGGAGGAAGCTGACATGAACCGTAAAATCTCCATCGGCATGGCGGTCACCATCGTGATCCTTGCCATGACGGTCACTTTTTCCATCACCATGCTGGTGGCCATGCGTCTGTTTGACAGCACGGTGAGCAGCGTCAAGGAAAAAGAGAGCATGTACAACAAGATCGCAGAGGTGGACCGCTACGTCCGCAGCAACGATTATTACACCATCGACGAAAACACGCTGTACGACCGCCTGACCGCAGGCTACCTGCTGGGCACCGGCGACAAGTACGCCCGCTACTACAACGCTACCGCCTACACCGAGCTGGTCAATGTGCAGAACGGCACCATCATGGGCATCGGCGTGGAGCTGGGTCTGGACCAGACCGGCTACGCCAAGGTGACCAAGGTATACGACGGCTCGCCTGCCCAGGAAGCCGGCATCGTGGTGGGCAACTACATCACCGCCGTGGGCGACACCGACGTCAAGAGCCTGACCACCGTGGATGCGGTGCAGTCCCGCCTGCAGGGCGAGGCCGGCACCACCGTCACCGTGACCTGGCTGGACAGCGCGGCATCCTCCCATACGGCCGACCTGACCCACTCCGGCTACACCAGCACCACGGTGGACTATCAGATGCTGGGCGATGTGGGTTATATCAAGATCCGTCAGTTCGACGGCAGCACTCCCAGTGAGCTGGACTACGCCATCCGCGCCCTGAGCGCCAATGGTGCCGCCAGCCTGGTGTTTGACCTGCGTGACAACGGCGGCGGCGTTCTGGATGACGCCATCAGCTGCATCAATCTGATCGTGCCGGAGGGCACGGTGGCCTATGCCGAGGATAAAAACGGCAACCGCACCGTGGTGGGCAGCAGCGACAGCGAGACCGAGACGGCCCTGCCTCTGGTGTGTCTGGTAAATGGCAGCACCGCCAGCGCAGCGGAGCTGTTCGCCGCCAGCCTGCGCACCATGAGCGGTGCCCGTCTGGTGGGCACCACCACCATGGGCAAGGGCACCATCCAGAGCAGCCCGCAGCGTCTGTCGGACGGCAGCGCCGTGAGCATCACGGTGGCAAAGCTGCTCTGCGGCGACGGCACCAGCTTTGACGGCACGGGCCTGAGCGTGGATGTGGAGCGCGCCCTGAGCGCGGATGAAGCCAACTCCTATCTGGACTACACCCCGACCACGGACCCGCAGGTCCAGCGCGCCGTGAGCGCAGCCCAGCAGCTCAGCGGCACCACAACCGTGGCCGGTGCCAACGACAGTGCTTCTTCCGCCGCTGCTTCGGAGGCTGCCGACAGCACCGCCGCTGACGCCGAGACTGCACCGGAGACGGATGCACCGGAAGAACCGGCAGACACTGCACAGAGCGAAGCGGCGGCCGATTCTGCGGCACAGTAAATAATTAGAACACCCCCAAAGGCTGCTGCATACCCTGCAACAGCCTTTTTCTGAGAAAGGATGGCCTCCATGCCCGAACTGACCGACATTTCCGTGATCCGTGCCCTGTGCGAAAAATACGATTTTGCGCTCTCCAAGGGCTTTGGACAGAACTTCATCATCAATCCGGGCATCCCCACCAAGATCGTGGATGCCAGTGGGGTGGACAAGCGCTACGGCGTCATCGAGATCGGCCCCGGCATCGGTGTGCTGACCAAGGAGCTGGCCAAGCGTGCCGCCAAGGTGGTGTCCATTGAGGTGGACGAGCGCCTGCCGCCGCTGCTGGCCGAGACCATGGCCGGGGTGGACAACTTCAAGCTGGTGCTGCAGGACGTGCTGAAGGTGGACCTGAAAGCCCTCATTGAAGCAGAATTTCCGGGCATGCCGGTGGCCGTGTGCGCCAACCTGCCCTATTACATCACCAGCCCCATCGTCATGAAGCTGCTGGGCGACCGCCTGCCCATCGAGAGCCTGACCGTGATGGTGCAGAAGGAAGCCGCCGACCGCTTGGCCGCCGTGCCCGGCACCCGGGCTTCCAGCGCCATCAGCTGTGCGGTGAACTACTACGCCACCTCCAGGCTGATGTTCACCGCTGCGCCGGGCAGCTTTTACCCGGCCCCCAAGGTCACCAGCGCCGTGGTGCGCATGGACATCCGCCCCACCCCCGCCGTGCAGGTGGAGGACGAGGACGGCTACTTTGCACTGATCCGTGCGGCCTTTGGCCAGCGCCGCAAGACTGCGGCCAACGCCATTGCAGGCGGCCTGAACCTGCCCAAGGAAAAGGTCATTGCCGCCATCGAGGCGTCCGGGTTCGACGCCCGCATCCGCCCCGAGGCCCTTACCCTGGCCGACTTTGCAAAGATCCAGCAGGCCCTTGCCTGACCGGACTGCAAACAGAAAGCCCTGCCGCTTGATTTTCAGCGGCAGGGCTTTTATGCTGTCGGTTATTGCGGCTGCTCCGCAGACGGTTCGTAGCGGAAGCGCTGCAGGGTCTGCTCCAGTGCGTTCAGGTCCACCGGCTTGGACAGGTGGGCGTTCATGCCGGCGTCCAGGCTCTTCTTGACGTCCTCGGCAAAGGCGTTGGCTGTCATGGCGATGATGGGAATGGTCCGGCCCAGCGGGTTTGCACCGCTGCGGATCGTCCGGGTGGCTTCGTAGCCGTCCATGCCGGGCATCTGCACGTCCATCAGGATGGCGTCGTACTCGCCGGGGCAGGGCAGACGGCGGGTGCTGCCTGCGCCGTTTTTTCGCAGATCTTGAAGTCCAGCACTACCTCGAAGCGGGTGCCCTTGCCCAGCTGGCTTTGCAGCGTGATGACACCGCCCATCATGTCCACGATGTTCTTGGTGATGGCCATGCCCAGGCCGGTGCCCTGCACCTTGTTGGTCACCGAATTCTCGGCCCGGCTGAAGGACTCGTAAATGTGCTTCTGGAACGCTTCGCTCATGCCGATGCCGTTGTCGGTAACGGTGAACTTGTAGCGGGCATAGTGGCCGCTGCGGAGGATCTCCTCCACATTCAGCGAGATGCTGCCGCCATGGCCGGTGTACTTGACCGCATTGGACAGGATGTTGAGCAGTACCTGTCGCAGGCGGGTGGCGTCGCCTTCCACATTCTCGTGGAGCAGGTCGTGGACCTGTACGGTGAACTGCTGGTCCCGCAGCACGGCCTGCTGGCGGATTACGCTGTCCACCTGCGCGATCTGCTCGGCCATGCGGAAGGGCTGGATGTTCAGGGTGGCCTTGCCGCTTTCGATCTTGCTCATGTCCAGGATCTCGTTGATGAGGTTCAGCAGATGCCGGCTGGTGGTCTTCAACTTGTCAATGTAGCCCTGCAGCTTGCCCGGGTTTTGCAGGTCGTTTTCCATCAGGCTGGCCAGGCCCACGATGGCGTTCATCGGGGTACGGATGTCGTGAGACACATTGCTCAGGAAGGTGGTCTTGGCCGAGCTGGCGCTCTCCGCCTGCTGCAGGGCCGCCCGCAGCTCTCGCTGGCTTTCCTGCAATTTCTGGTTCAGCTTCCGGGCCTGCCGGGCGGCTTCCTTGGCGTTTGCCTCAGCGATGCGCGACCGGCGCAGCGAGACAAGGATGACCGCCAGGATCATCCCGAAGAAGGTGATCAGCATCACGGAGACGACAAGAAAATTATCCTTTACAAAGTCGGTCACGGTCACCTTTTCCAGCGAGGCCTCGTACATGGGCAGCGCACCCGTCAGCATGGAGGCCGGGATCGTGCGCAGGGTCTTGTTCAGGATCGACATCAGGGTGACATCTCCGCGTGCCACGGCAAAAGAGACATTGCCGTTCTGCGTGAGGAAAACGCTGTGGAGCCTTTTGTCCTCACGGTACTTCGCGACTTCGCCCGATTCGGCAAGCAGGCAGTCGTTTTCGCCGCTGCGCACGGCTGCCTCGGCATCCTTCAGGGAATTGTACTCGACGATGTTCCAGTCCGGATAGCAGTAAGAAACGTACCATTTCAGCAGCAGGTCATCCTTCAGCAGGGCAACGGTGTTCGCATGGTTCTCGTTGAAGTAATTCTGCGCCGTGACTGCCGCCATGTTCAGGGTCAGGACCGTGTTGGACAGAACGAAGTTGTTCTCTTCCGCTACATAGGGGTTCTGGGCAAAATGGAAGATGAGGTCGATCTGGCCGTCTTTCAAGGCCTGGATCTCCTCTTCCATGGAATCATACCCGACCAGTGAAAAATCCAGCTTCTGGTTGCTGATGCTGTCGGATGCAAAGGTGATGTAATCGTTGATCACCCCCACCAGCTGCCCGTTCTCCGGCACATAGGTACTGATGCCGGCATCGCTGGTCAGAAAACCGATCCGGATGTCTCCATGCTGCGTGACCCAGTCCTGTTCCTCACGGGACAGCACAGGCGTATAGGAGGCAGAAAGATACCGCTGGTACAGCTCGTCGGCGTAAAACGGCTTGTCGAATTCCATCTTGCGCATGGCGTGATCCAGCTCTTCCTTCAGGTCCTGCCGGGTCCTGCTGATGGCAAAGTAGATGTCGGAGCCGCCGGTCTGGGCAATGGCAGACATGCCGTATTCCACCCAGGCAGGCGACTCGGTGGAAATGACGCAGTCAATCTCGCGGCCCTGCGCCTGCTGCTTGTCCTGCTCGAAGCTGTTGGACCACACATATTGCAGATGCAGGCCGTGATCCTCCTCCCACTGATAGAACTGGGCGGCCTCCACGCTGGTTTTCATCAGGGCGATGCGTTTGCCGTTCAGAGTGCGCAGGTTCGAGGCCGAAATGTCCGTGTGGGCCAGGTCGGCATACAGATAATAGATTTCCCGGCCCATCGGCAGCTCACTGAACAGCATGTCCTGTGCACGGTCCTCGGTGTAGGAAACACCAGCCATCAGGTCGATCTCGCCGTTTTTCATCATCTGGAGCAGGTCCGACCAGCCGGCCTTGACATATTCATAGGTCCAGCCGGTGTATGCCGCGACCGACTGCTCGTATTCGTAGGCATAGCCGCTGCGCTCGCCGTTCTTGCCCGTGATATTGTAGGCGTCCTCATACCAGCCCACACGCACCACTTTTGACGCGGCTCCAGCTGCGTGTGCAGGAAGCGGCAGCAGCGCAAGCAGGCACGCCAGCGCTGCCAGAAGGCAGGCCCATCGGCGCAGATTCACCCGGATCTGACACATAAACAACTCTCCTCACAGAAATCCTCTGGGTTTGTCCGCCGTCAAGGCTGCTGCCGCAGGCTCCGCACCGGGCAGAAGACGACATTTCTGCATAATATTATTTCAATTATAGCGCTGCAAACCCCGTCTTGCAAGCGATTTTATCGGTTTGATACGGCCAAAACGCTGTCGGCGGGGCACTGCGCCCGCAGCCCGCACCGGCGCGGCATGGCTCTGCCTGCTGCTGCACAGCCCGGGAAACGAACCGTTGAACGAACAGGAAAAAAGTGCTCACGCTGCCCGACGCTTCCCATCCGAGAACACGAGTGGATATTGACAATTTGCGTGGTTTCTGCTATCCTATAAACCAGTGATTTGTCACAGGCGGAAGGCATTATCAATCGGCAGACCGCCCTTCGGAAAACAATAAAATAAGCTGGTGTGGCGCAATGGCAGCGCAACTGATTTGTAATCAGTGGGTTGCAGGTTCAACTCCTGTCACCAGCTCCAAGAAAAACCGCTCGGGAACATTGATTTCCGGGCGGTTTTTCCATGGGGCGAGTTTGTTGGAGAGATTGGTGCAGAAATTGCGATAAAATCTGTTGCAGGTGGTTGACAAACTGCTTTGCGCGTGGTAATATATACAGGCAGTCCGCGCGGCGGACACAAAAGAATATGGGCGTGTTCCCGAGTGGCCAATGGGGACAGACTGTAAATCTGCTGCTTTCAGCTTCGGTGGTTCGAATCCACCCGCGCCCACCAAGAAATAACACCTAGATACGTAAGTTTCTGGGTGTTTTTCTTTTGAGAAAACCCACATTGTAACCCACTTTTCAACTTACAAGCACAAAACGGTGAAGAAAATGAGATATTCGGTATAGCAGAAATCGCACAGCTTTGAGCAGGCCTTCAACACATGACTGAAGAATGCGGTCTATTCTCCCATCGTCAAAGTGACCGTATCCCTAAAACACCCCTGTCTCAGAGAACATCCGAGACAGGGGTGTTTTAGGTCTATTAGGTGTATTGCTCAGCGCACGCTCTTCTTATACCTCTCGTGCTCTTCACCACCGGCCAGTGTAGCTTGCGTGAAGGAGTTGTTGAACCAATAGATGGAACTCATTGAACTTTCAGAAAGTATTCCTCGGCAGCCTTCAAATGAGCATCTATTCTGTCAATGGGATATTCAAGAAAAATGGATTGATTTTTACAGTTGCTGAAGTATTGAGTTATTTTTGTATGTAAATTTTCTGTCTCATCGAAAGTCCAGTCACTGGTGTTGTGCAAATACCATTTCCACCATTTGAAAGAGAAGGAATCCTCACCATCAGGATGAAAAGTCCTTGCGGATTCATGAATAAAAACGCCGAAAGGTGGTGCTTTCTGTTCTCCGGTAATGGCCTGAATCATGGGAAGGCCAATTAAAAGAGAGTTCTTGTAAGATTCATCTTTAGCGATTGCAGGATTAACGTCGTCACTAATATCTTTTCCGTGGATTACAGGGCCGTAGGCAATAGCCGCCTTAACCAAGAATTGATGTTGGAATTTTATTTCGGAGACAAATAAACGACCTAACTCTGAAAAAATATGAAACAGAGCGTTTTGAAGTTCTTGGCGTGATGTGGCTGTGATATATACACCATCCATAACGGGATATGTTTCTATGGCACACCCTTTTTCCTGAATTGCTTCCAGAATGGCTGCATGAAATTTTAACATGAAGATACCACAAGTGTTGACGGAATGCTCCATTTTACGCTTAGTTCCCATAATATCAATCCAGCAGACATATTCGTTCTTCATTTCAGGAAAAGCAGAATCTTTTACACGAGGGGGCATACGAACAACTCCTTTCATGCTGATTTTACCCGAATTTTTTTTGATATGCAATAGTTTCGTAAAATTTAGCGTGAGAAATCAACAATGCCCCGCCTCAGAGAAAATCCGAAACGGGGCATTGTTTTACTGTTTGATTATTATAGGTGTATGGCTCAGTGCACGCTTTTTAGGCGTGCGCTGAAGTCGTCGGCCTCGATGGCCTTGGGGGTTGAAGTCGCTGTTGCGCCACCACGCTCCCCGTGCAGTTACGGTGGTGATGCTTGTGGTCACCAACTGATTAAGGGGCTCGCTCTCGATGGACTGCGGCTCTTGTCATGTATGGGGGTTAATGCACGCTGTTCTTCTTCTGCTCGTAGACCTCATCGGCGGCGAGAGCCGCCTGGGTGTAGCTGTTGTTGTACCACCAGCTGATGAGTGCGGCCACGGTGGTGCAGCCAGCGGTGACCAGCTGCTCCAGCTCGGTGCTGTCGATGGGCAGGATGGGCTTGCCCATGGCGGACAGTACCTGGTTGGTCAGGGCCAGCAGGAGCACGGCGGTGCGGGCCACGGTACCGGCGGAGACGGTGCGGGTGGTGTTGGTAGTGATGTGTGCGTTCATAGTCATTCACCTTTCTGCTCGGTTTCCGAGCGCTGCTTTAAAATGTCCACAGCCTTGGTGAGCG
>OODB01001386.1_pt1 | contig 17120 bp, 16 predicted proteins | sample 1671721 | NCBI WGS metagenome assembly OODB01 (sample SAMN06348185, study PRJEB24527) | human gut metagenome | biome: human gut; feature: ankylosing spondylitis patient; material: feces | host: Homo sapiens | place: China | collected 2015-10
TTATTATTTCATTTTTCATAAACAACTTCTAACTGTCCGGCATCCATCTCGCACACTGTATCACACAACCATTCCATTTCCATCACATTGTGTGCAGCTAACAGGATAGTTGTTCCTTTTTCTTTCAATTCAACAAAGAGTTCGCAGACATCCTGTGCGCCTCTTTTATCCAATCCATTGAATGGTTCGTCTAAAATTAATAATTTTGGTCGCTCCATGATCGCCTGTGCAATTCCAAGGCGTTCTCTCATCCCAAGTGAATATTGACCTACTTTCTTTTTAGAAAACGGATCAAGACCAACTCTTGCGATTGCATCCCGGATCTCAGTATCTCCGATTTTTCGATTAAGTTGTGCAAGGCGTTTTAAGTTTTTATATCCACTGATATATGGAAGAAATCCCGGACTCTCGATAATCATTCCGGTATTTTCCGGAAAATCAATATCTTTTCCAATTCTTTTTCCATAGACATATACGCTCCCTCTGTCAGGTTGAAGAAAACCGCAGATGCATTTGAACATTACAGTTTTACCGGAGCCATTAAATCCCATGATTCCGTGGATTTTCCTGCCTCAAAGGTATGACTGATTCCTTTTAATACTTTTTCTTTGCCAAAAGATTTTGTTAGATTTTTAACTTTCACAGCAGCTTTCATAATTTTCCCCTTTCTTATTCCGTCAGGATTCATCAACCTGAGAAAATGTAAAATTATATCGTTTGATACATTTTCTCGAGATGAAAAGCAAAATACATATCACTGCAAGGAATAACAGGATGCTTATTTTTATTTGTGGCAAATAATCATATCCGAAATTATGCATTGGAAATGTTGCGTGATTTAAGGGTGATAACCATCCGCAAAGAATATTTGCCCCATAGGAAAGCCCTCCACCCAGATGAAAAACTTTTTGAAAAATATCCGGAGTCAGAAGAATTCCATAAAGATTTATCAAGAGTGCGCCAACAACGCCTCCGGCTCTTCCCTTCTGTAGATTTAATACAAGCATGACGGAAGTAATAAATAACGAATAGAAAAGCATAAGAAATACAACACAGATTGCACATTTATATGGTGTTGTCATTTCCATTGTCTTTATTGATACAGGAACCGTAAGATGATTATTACTTCCATATCCAATGCTTGCAGCAGTCTGGCTCCATACATTTCCAACGTAAGCCCAAGGACTTGCAATTAGAAGTTCTGTCAGGCAGAGGAAGACTGTATAAAGGCAAGTAGACAGGATCACATATAGGATCTGACTTGCCATCCATACGCTTCGCTTTGTCCGGATCAGCCAATAGGGCGTCATCTGATTTACAAAAGGCATATCTGCAAATAATAACAGCAGTAAAAGGGATGAAAGCATCACAGACTGCGCATCACCGAAGGTCCAGATCAGTGGCTCGAACATTTGCACCGGTGTCTGGAATGTCTGTGCCTGCTCTAAAATCTGATTTGTCAACATCAGACAAAGTACAAATCCTAATGCAAAAGTCATCCAGATTCTCGGATTTTTGTCCCAGTCAGAGAAATTTCTTTTTGTTAGAAGAAAGATTTGATGAATGTCCGTTTTAAATTGCGTTTTTTTCATGCCACCACTCTCCTTACCACGCATTTACGCAAAGCCAGTGCCAGAAGACTGCTGATCAGAAGCAGAGCCAAAAGACAGAATCCGTTTCCATAATATGCCGGGCTTGCCCACTGCTTTGGACTTAGGAAAAAATAATTGCGGTAATATCGTTCTTGAAACACTGTTAGTACATAATATAAAATAAATGGAACAGCACAGCTCAGATACTTATTTTTAGTCAAAACTGCTGTCAGTGAACCGCATAAAGACCACAATGCTCCATTTAGAAAAAGTCGGATAAATCCAATTCCTGTGATACTTATTACCTCTGATATATTTTGCAAAGTATTCAGAGTCGGGATATTTCTACAGATAACTATAAAAACAACCAATGCAATTCCTGCCGCTGAAACGGAAATGGCACCACCTGTGAATGCGACTCCAAAACTTTTCATCCAAATATAATTTCTTTTTCCTATTCTGTTAATAAGAAACCATGCATAGCGGCTGTGTAATTCTTCCTGTATATCTGCGGCTGTTGCCAGAGGAACCAACAGTGGAAAGAAAAGCAAGGCTTTTTCTGAAGTGATTGCATAGGTGAAGATGCATAACCAGGCTTTCCCTTCTGTTGATCTACCGAAAGCGATCAGATGATTTCGATAAGGAAGTGCAACAATCAAAAGAACCGCACACAACGCCAGTACAGAGATATAAAATCTTCGGTTTCCAAAGTCATATTTCAATTCTGTTCTGAAAAGATGTCTTCGTTTCATATTCTATCATCTCCAATAAGAACCTATTCTTCCACCGTCTGTTGCATTTAATACAATGTAGTCGGTCTGATATCCTTCTATTTTTCTTCCGGCTGTTCCAAGTTCGGCAGTTGCATCTTGACTCTCGCTTATAGTGAAAAACCATGCCGGAACCAGCCAGGCATTTTGTGGATTCTTATATGCCGGTATATAAGTATATCCCAGTTCGACAGTTGCAACATCATAACCAAATATCGTCTTGCTCTCTGCAGGCTGACTGGAAGGGTAAAGATATTTCACCTGATCGATCAGGCGGTTTTCTATTTCATCAAATGCAAGGAGTTTTACATTTTCTGTAACTATCTTTTCTTCCTGACTCATACCCTTCCATTTGAAGGAACGGATTCCATCTTCTGTCACTACAATATAAATCTGCTCTACCGGCATGGAAGGTGCATATGCAAATCCACTATCATCTGAATATCCTCCGGTTTTATCCTGATTTATTTTTAATCCGGAAACAGAAGGAACGTAAGTAAGACGATAACCTGTTTTTCCAAGATTTGGATCAGCATTCCATAATGCTTCCTGTTGTTCTAATATAGTGGCTTCCGGATAATCAGACTGTGCATACCAGAGGATTTTGTCTGATGACAACAACTGCATATTTTCGAGGTTCAGATCTTTCAGAATTTTTTCAGCTTCATCTTCTGCTGTCTCTTCTAAGAGAGTGGTTTCTTTCATCTGGTCTTTCAGTGTTTGTAGTTTCTCCATAAAAGATTCTTTTACGCTTCCTGCAGGAACTCCATATTCGTCTGTGCGATTCTCTATTGCCAGATAGTTTTCAATAGTTGCCAGTTCGATCCCATTTCCTTCTGACCAGGAGAAGATACTATAATTTCCTGCTTCCGGATCGTAAGTTTCTGCATTGATCGTACCCTTTGCATCTGCACCAACCGTTGCCTGAAAATGAATCTCCATTCCATCCTGCTTTGTGGTATCCGGAAGAATATCATATCCGTAAGCTTCCAGTGATTTTCTTTTTGCTTCATACGCCGGATCTGTCTTTTTTGATGTGTATTCAATCTGTCCAATTTCCTGCAATGGTGTCTGCTCTGGCGCAAGAGGAAGAACTTCTTCCACTAACTTTTCAAGCCCTGTTAAATCATACTCCACACTGTTGTCAGCATAGAATCCTTCCCTGTTCTTAATCCTATCTAAGAGGTTCTGATAGTATTCTCTGGTAAGTTCCTGCGTCTGATACAAAATCTCTCCGCCTGCAAAATAGGAAATAAGTCCGTTTAATTGTTCAAGCTCCAGTTTTTTCTGACTGACTTCAATCACCGGAAGATTTCCTGTCGTAACAGATTCTAATTTCTGATCTGCGTGAAAAACTCCGCGGTCATTACTCCATGTTACTGTTGTGTCCCAGTGTTCCGGCAGATCCAGTGTCTGTGTCTCTCCATCTTTCAATGGTTCTGCAATTACATCCTCGCTTAATCCTCCGGCCTTACTGACAACTGCACTCTGGTCAGGTGTCTTCTGACATCCCGTAAGTAACAGACCACAAGTAAGACTGACTGTCAGAATCGATGGTAAAATGATTTTAGTTCTCTTTTTCTTAATTGTCATGGCATCATTCCTCCATTTCCATTCCTGTTTGTGTGATACGAATTTCGTATCCTGAAAATTTGGAACAGGTTTTTTTCTTATATTCAGTTTAATCTTGTGGTGAAAGTACTGCAAGCGGATGGCCTTCAAGTACTGGATTACTGGACATGAGTATTTATAAACTATGAGAAACACGCTCTGCGAGTTTCTCAAGTTATCGCGGCAGTCGCCAAGGTCTCGTGCAAGCACGGACTTTGGCTCGTTACACGCGTAAATCTGAAAACAGGAAGCCCACCAGTCTTTCGACACAATGCACTTCCTGTTCAAAAATTACATTTTTACAAATCCTAAATTTAATTATGCATTAACTGCATCTTTTAAAGCCTTACCAGCCTTGAACTTAGGAGCCTTGCAGGCAGCAATCTTAATCTCTGCACCAGTCTGTGGGTTCTTGCCTGTTCTTGCAGCTCTCTCTGATACTTCAAATGTACCAAAACCAACTAACTGAACTTTTTCACCCTTCTTTAATTCTTCTGCAACAACATCGATAAGAGCCTTTAAAGCCTTCTCGCTGTCCTTCTTTGTTAATTCTGTCTTTTCTGAAATTGCTGCTACTAACTCTGTTTTATTCATTGTAAATCTCTCCTCAACAGGTATATTTTATTGGTCTACCCAATAAAATCATTTATAAACTCTTTTAATCCATTTGTCAATATAAGCCATTTATTTTAGTCATTTTCACAGTTTTCAAGCGGTTTTGAGGCTTTTTAGCCACCAATTCTTGTTAAAAATGCCAATCTTTACTTATATCATTACTCCAGACCTATGTTTGCTCTTCTCAATCTTTTCATTCAGTTTTCTGCATGGTATAGCAAATAAAAGCCCAATCAGAAGCGATATTATCACATAAACACAAAGATATCCAAGATATTTCCAGTAATTAAGCTGGTATGAACCACCTACACATTCTCTCATTGCATTCATCGCGTGAGTAAATGGAAGGAATTCGTATATTTTCTGGTAAACCTTTGGAAGCACCTCTATCGGGAATGTACCACCGGCTCCTGCTACCTGAATAACCATTATAACTACAGCCAGTGCCTCACCGACATTGCCCATTGCAACTGTGAGTGAATACATAAATATTGTAAATACAAAGCTTGTAACCGATGCAGCAAACCAGAATTTAAACGGGCTTACGCACTGGATTCCTATATAATACAAATCACCAAGCGTAACAAGAAGTGCCTGTGCCTGCCCTATAAGGAAAAATGTTATATATCTTCCGAAATAAGCCTGATATGGTTTAACATCTGGATGCTCTTTCTGTGGTTTTACTCCCACATATATAATTGCAACAAGAATAAGTCCGCCTACCCATATTGCAAGAACTGTGTAAAACGAAGACATCGCAGAACCATATGTCGCTATAGGATATATTGCCTCTGTCTCAATCTCGACAGGTGATGCAACAAATGAACCGAAACTGTCCGCATCAAGTCCCAACACTTTCAAAAGCATATCATAGCTTCCGCTATCCTTTATATTATTAAGTTTTTCTATTGTTGAACTTAAATCCGTTTTGAGACTGCCAAGCATCTCTTTCGTATCTTTAAGATTCACACCTGCCGTCGAAATAGATGATGCAAAACTGTCTATATTGCCATCCGCTTTTGAATATATATTAATAACACTATCCATTATCTGTGAAATCTGTCCAAGACCGGCCGCAAGCTGATTGGATACACCTGAATCAAGTATATTTCCCTTTGATGCTATCTTCATAAGAGAATCTACTTTCTGCTGCTCTGCGATGATTTTTTTTGACATATCAGGTGAAATCTGTCCCGCTGCATTCATAGCAGACGATGCCGAATCTGTGACACTTATCAATGCCGTAAGTATCGTATCATATGAATCAAGCTGTGTATTAAGCTGCTGCATTTTTGACAAAAGGATGTCAAGAACTGTCTGTCCTGATGTCATATTTTCCTGATTTGCCGATGTATCAACTCCATCTGCCGCCTTTACAAATGTCTGTGCAATTGTACTTATAAATGTTGAGTTGACCTGCTGCTGAACTGCCGTCTTTGCCTTATCTGTAATCTTTGGTGCAATCGCATTCTTTTTCTGGTTTGTATAATAATCTATCTCAGGGTGCGTAACACTGTCTGTAAGAAAACTTACCATTTTCTTTGAAAAATCTTCCGGCATTACAAGTGCCGCATAATAATCGCCAGCGTAAACACCGTCTATAGCATCCTTTGTGCTGTCTGTAAATACCCAGCCAATTGTAGTATTAGATTCAAGTGCCTCAATAATAGTATCACCCATATTAAATTGCAGACTATCCATAACAATTCCCTTATCATCAGATGCAACCGCTACTTTTATCCTTGAAGTTGACTCTTCTCCATATGGGTCCCAGTTTGAAAGAATGTTAAACCATGCATACAATGACGGCAGTATTATAAGTCCCATCACAACTACAACCGCAACTACGTTTTTACTTATTCTTTTCCAGTCTGAAATAAAAACTTTGTATATATTTTTCATAGTCCAATCCTTTCTTTGAGATTTTCAATATCCTGTCCTATTACTTTCGGTCCGATAATTGCCTCTTTCTTTTTGTGTGATGTCACACCAAGTTCTTTCATACGCTCCTGCAGATTATAATCCATATACTCTACTGCAATAAGATATGTACAAAGTGCAAAAAGTGAAATTATCCAGAATACCAGATATACAATCTTTGAACTGTTCATTGTAAACATAAGCATAAGGAATATCAGAGGAATCACAATCATACATATCATGCCGACCCTGATTCTTTTTTTATTCTTCCTGTGTGATTCCGTATAATATTCCAGCATTTTATTAAATATAAGCTGTTCTTCCTCAACCGCTTCCTCATATCCATCTATATAAAAATCATTTGTTACTGCATCTTCTTCAGTTTCACCGCCTATTATATATGAATCCACTTGTTTTTCTGACGCTTTTGTTATTTTATTATCCTGTTTTATATCATGTTGTGCTTTATCATCTTTTTCCTGCATGGCACGTTCGACTTCATTTCGTACCGCACTCTGTATAATATTATAAAGCTGACTGTACAATTCTTCGTCTTTAATGTCTTTACTCAAAGTATGCCTCCATATTAATGTCTGTGTTTGCTATATAAATTATGTATACATCCTTACATCATATCTGTATCATGCATACGTTCATGCATATAATGATTAAGCCTCATAAACGGTTTTCTTATAAATAATCCAAGTGCAAGTGAACCGGCGACAAATATAAGAAGTTCTCCTATGTATATCGCATAATCTGCCGAATACATGCCGCTTATTGTCTCTCTCATAGCATTAATCGCATATGGGAACGGGAAGTAAATATATACTTTCTGGAAAAATACAGGAAGAAGTTCTATCGGATATGTTCCGCTTGAACCGGCTATCTGTATTACTACCATTACTACCGCAAGTGCTTTTCCTATATCACCAAATGACACTGTAAGTGTATATATAAGAAGTGTAAATACAAAACTTACGAAGCATGCTGCCAGCATAAACAATCCTTTATGCAGACACTGTATTTTCAAAAGATACAAATCTCCCAAAACCGTTATTACTGCCTGCACCTGACCAAGCACGAAGAATAACAGATATCTTCCAAAGAACAGCTCATGGCTTTTAGCCCCTTTTGTCAGTTCATCTTTATCAGGGTGGACTTTGATAAGTGCTGTTAAAAGAAGTCCTCCAACCCACAATGCAAGTGTTGTATAAAATGGTGCAACAGCTGAACCATAATTGGCTGTTTCATAAACCTGATGTGTTGACACTTTAACAGGTGAAGATAAGAATTCTCCATATGTAACAGGATCCTGTGACAATGCCTTTGCAAGCATCTCAAATTTTTCATCACCATTAAGGCTGTCAAGCTTCTGCGTAAGTGTTGTTATTTTTTCTGTCATCCCTTTTATGATTATTCCTGTCTGGTCAAGCCCTATGTTCATTCCGTCAACAGTTGTCATAAGGCTTCCCATCATTGCAGATAAGCCGCTCATCTGCTGCGACATTTCCGTGAGTGATGTTCCTATTGAACTTATTGTTGTACCTATAACCGCACGCAGCGAATCAACACTCTTCCGGAGTGAATCCTGATATAATTTATCAAGTTCATCAATCTTTGTCTCACACTGTCCAAGAATTATCTTTAAAAGTTCCAATTTTGCATTTGTCATTTCTGCCGAATTGGAAACAAGAACTTTTGCCTGTTCAAGAAGTGCTTTTGTGACATTTTCAAGCTGTGTTATTGAGGCTACTGCTGCATTGATAACTTCATCATCCACAACACCTCCAAGCTGCTGCGAAATCTCCTTAAGCTGTTCTGCAAGCGTGTCATTTTGTGCCATAAGTGCATCAAGCAGATTTTGTGCACTGTTAATTCCTGCTATAATCTCATCGGTACCTGCATTATTCTGTACCGAATCAATCAGTTTATGTATCTGCTCTGACAGTTCCTTTGAAGTCTGTCTTATAAGCGATGACAACTCATCAATCTTCTGTATATACTCATCAGCCGCAGCAGATGTCTGCTCATGTATTTTCTGTGTTGTATCCGAACCATCAAGAAGTGCCTGCTGTACCTGCGGTATCTCATTTTTAACCTGATTAAGCGTACCCTGAAGTGCATTATTACTATTTACAAATGCTGTTATTGTTGTATTGTAACCCGAAAGATTGGAATTTAACTTTTTGAGGCTTTCCGTCACACCTGATAATATGTCTTTATCCTCAGATAAAATCCCATCTGTGCTACCCATTGCTGTCTGGACTACAGTATCAACAAACTGTGTATTAATATTTTCCTGAAGTGTTGATTTTCCGGACTGCGTAATCTTGCTCGCAACTGCATTTTTCTTTTCATTTTCATAATATGTAACTGACGGATGGACAAGCCCATTATCAATAAAATCAAACATATTCTTGCTGAAATCTTCACCAAGAACAATAGCTGCATAATATTTACCACTCTTAACTCCATCAATTGCCTCATCATATGTGCCAAGTATCTGCCAGCCAAGACCTTTATTCTTTCTTAATGTATCAAGAACCTCTTCGCCCATATTTACATTTTTTCCGTCAGAATTTTTATATCCTGCGTCCTGCGATACAACTGCTACTTTAATTGACGACGTATTGGCATACGGGTCCCAGTTTGAATATATATTAAACCATGCATAAAGTGATGGAATTATGCACAAACCAACCGCTATAATAAGTGCAAATATATTCCTGGATAAGCCAACTAAATCATGTACAAATATTTTTAATACTCTTTTCATACATTCTCCATTTCAAATATTCTATTCTTTCTTAATAATCTTAATATGTTTCAGATTATACATCACAAAAATTTGTGCCGCAAGCCATTGGTCAAAAAAAGCCATGCGGTACGTCGTGTATTCTACAACCGACATACTACACAGCTTCTTTATTTTTTATCTCAAATTTGCAGAAATCTATGATTCCATATGATGTCCAAGAAAATCTGATGCTACCATTACCATCTGTTTTTCCTGCTCACCAAATTGTTTTTTTCCATCTTTTGAAAGCATAATAACTGCACCGAGAACATCTCCATGACAGATTATCGGACTTATAATCTGCGAATTATATTCATTTTCAATTTCATCTGAAATATTGATATGATTTCTTTTATTGTCGTCAGACATGAAATTTTCCCTGTCATGCATTATCTGCTCAAGCTTGTCACTTACCGGTTTTTCTACAAGTTCTTTTTTTACTGTACCGGACATCGCTATTATCTGCTCTCTGTCAGATATACACACAACGTTGCCGGTCGTTCTTGCCAGCGACTCCGAATATTCCTTTGCACATTCCGCAAGTTCACCGAGCGGAGAATATTTTTTGAGAACAATCTCGCCCTCTTTATCCGTAAATATCTCCATAGGATCTGTTTCCCTGATTCTCAATGTCCTTCTTATCTCTTTCGGTATGACAATTCTTCCAAGCTCATCTATACGGCGAACAATTCCTGTTGCTTTCATATAATCCTCCAATCCAATATTTAAACAAGAATGTATAATCACTCTTTTTTTGCTATATATTAGTTCTGGAGTTAGTATGTGGAAAAAACCGAAAAATTATTCAATTTCAGTTAATACATTATTTTGAATAGCGTTTTGCATCCAGATCATGCACCAAGAAGTGCCACAGATTTAATCTTCACTTTCAAACCTCTATAGCTGCCTTTATACGCTATAATTTTTACTTACATATTCCTTAATTGCCTCGCTGTCCTCAGGCATACGGCATCCGACAATATACTCACCATCATTGTTTGAACATCTGATTACACAGCCTTCAAGCGGCTTATCACCTATAACTGCAAAATCTTCAACTTCTGCTGTGATGTTTTTATTTTTCATGCTCTCAAATATATTATCATTAACTACAAATGCAAATCCATTTGCACTTATATTAACCATATGTCCATTGTATGAGTCTGCTCTTCCGTCAATTCTTATAACACATTTGTTATCAAATGGCATTCTTGGATATTTTCTTCTGTTATATACCTCAGGATTTGTCTGGATATTAAGCCTGTACTGACCCTTTTCTGCCGGCTTTGAATTGCGTAGTGCAATGTCTTTCCAACAGTATAATACATTTTCAACAACAATCTGGAGTCTGCAAAGCTGAGGCTTTCCAACGTCGTCCTGAACTATACGGACATCTTTATCAAGCGTTACAAATATATCATTGTTCTTACATTCAACAACTTCACCGGTATATTCTTTTCTTCCGCTTTTGTCTGTATTCAAAACAAGCGAAATCTTCATGCCGCTCTTTACATCCTGAACACCCATAAATCCGCCGACACCAAGTTCCTCCATAAGTTCGCCGACAACACTTTCAATATCCAATGCACTTTTAGCACTTACTTCATATTTGCTGAGCATTGTTTTTGTTGTCTGTTCAGCCTCATTAATACTCTGTGTCATAATATGCATAACTTCGCCAACATGATTCATATTTTCGGTAAGCGTTTTATTAGAGGATTCTACTTCTTTGACAGCACTGTCAACAATCTTAATATTTTCACCAAGCGTAGATGCGTCGTTGGTAATATCTGTCACACTCTTATTTACATATGCCATCTTATCAATATTAAGCTGTATTAACTTTACAGTTTCTGTTATTGACTCCATCATCTTCTCTGATGTTTCTTCAAGATGCGAAAGTGCTTCCATAATACTGTTAGATGACTCTTTTGTTCCACTGCTCAGATTTCTTATCTCATCAGCTACAACAGCAAAACCCTTTCCGGCTTCACCTGCTCTTGCTGCCTCAATTGAGGCATTGAGTGCAAGAAGGTTTGTCTGGCTTGAAATGCTTTCAATAGTACCTGTCTCTTCTTTTACACTGTTGAAATCCGCCTTGAAATCTTTAAGTATTTTTTCAACATCTTTTGAGAGAACTGCCATTTTATTGGTTACTTCAACAACTTCTTTTAATTCATTCTCACTTGTATTAGCATGCTCAACAGAAGCCCCGATAAGTGTGACAACTTCATTCATAAGGTCAGCAACATCCTTAACCTGTGTGTCAATAACCTTAGTCATCTCCACTGATGAAATTGTCTTATCATTAAGAATTTCATTATTTGAGGCAAGTGTCTTCATGTCTTTTACAACATTATCCGCACCTTCTTTATTCTCATCCGCAAGTTCTCTTACGACAGTAACACCGTCAACTATGGAATTGCTTGCATCCTTAACCTGTTCAACCGTCTTTACAACTCTTGCAAGATTTGCCTTAATCGAAGCCGTAAGTGCACCATCCGATTCAATAAGATGCTTAATAGAACTATCAGTACAGAAAAAGCAGCACAGAATCATTGCAAACTGCAATGCACACTCCGCACTTGACACAAAATCCATCATGCCTTTTGCAAAACCGTTATACATATTGCTAGATATAAGAACAAACAAAGTCATCCACATCATAGACTTTATATACTTCGGATCTTTGTAAAGAATCATCATTGAAATCAAAGGCATTACGAACACAAATGTTATCTGACTAAGAGAAGTCCATGTTATAACGGCATAAAACAACAGATATCCTACTCCCAGGAACCACTTATACTTATTGCTGTCATTACCTCTTATAATCAGATATACCGCACCGCTTATATAAAGCAGCCATCCTGTTATTGTAAATGCAAGAAACCTGCTAAGTTCCACATCACCTGACGGAATCTTCACACCATAATAAACTGTTATAATCACTAATAAAATAAGCCATGTCAATCTGGCTCTCTTGTTTGCTTTAGCCCTGAAAAAGGACTCGTCGTACTCCTGCATACATTATCCTCCTGTTTCTCCGGTAAAATACCCCGTTTATTTAATTTCCATGTACAATAAAATTAAAAACCTCCAATATTCTCTCACACAAATATACTCATTATATTAACACATATATTGGATTATGTAAAACAAAAGCACTCTTTTTGCAAGATGTTTTTCAAAAGTCATTTTTGAATTCATAAATCATTCAAGAATTTTTCCATCTGTTGAAATAGTCACAACCTGCCATGGAATAAATTTTCCACTGTTTTTTAAAGCCATTTTTGCTGCATATTCAAGTCCGCCACAGCATGGAACTTCCATTCTCACAACTGTCACACTTGCAATATTGTTATTTGCAATAATCTCTGTCAGTTTTTCACTATAATCAACTGCATCAAGCTTAGGACAGCCTATAAGAGTAATCCTTCCACTCATAAAATCGCTGTGCATATTAGCATAAGCATAAGCCGTGCAATCAGCTGCAATCAGAAGATTTGCATTATTAAAATATGGTGCACGAACAGGAACGAGCTTTATCTGACAAGGCCACTGTCCAAGCTGCGACTGTGATATGCCTGAACTACAACATGCATTTTCACAGTTATCAGATACTTCTTTCTGCTCTTTTTCTTTTTGTGCTTTATTGGCAATAACTGCCTGCTCATCATATGCAGCCGCTTCTCTTTGCACAAATGTTATAGCTCCTGTCGGACATTCAGGCAGACAATCTCCTAGTCCGTCACAGTAATCATCCCGTAAAAGTTTTGCCTTGCCATCGACAAGACCTATCGCACCTTCATGACATGCATTGACACATGCACCACATCCGTTACATTTATCTTCATCAATATGAATAATTTTTCTAATCATGATATATTTCCTTCTTTCTTGTTTTTGTGAATTAAGCATACTATAATGGCTATAATAATTACGTTGTTATAACCACATTTGAAAAATAAAAGGAGTTTTTATGCAAATACCATCATTGCCTCTGTTTGCAAATATCAATGAAAACGAATGGAATTATCTTAGAGAACATAATATGTTAAAATTATCATCATATGCAAAAAATAACATAATTTTTCATATGGATGAACTTATAGATGAAATAGGAATAGTTATCTCAGGAATTGTAACAATTGAGAGTATTGACCTGTGGGGAAATAAATCCATTCTCAGCAATATTGCTTGTGGTCACGTTTTTGCAGAAACTTACTGCTTCTGTCGTGAACCACTTCAGGTCGAAGTTATCTCTGCCAGCAATACCGAGATTCTTTTCCTTAATATCAGCAGACTGTTTACACAATCAGATAACAACAACATTGCAAAAACACTCTCACAAAAAATCACAGGTAATATGCTCACCATTTCCATGCACAAAAACCTTATTTTATCAAACCGCATTTTTTGTACATCTCCCAAAACAGTCAGAAGCCGCCTGCTCATTTTTTTATCAAATGAATCAAGAAGAGCCGGCAGATCTGATTTTACAATACATTATGACCGCCAACAGCTCGCCGATTATCTTAATGTTGACCGCACTGCACTCTCCAAAGAACTTAGTAAAATGCGTGACGATGGTCTGATTTCATTTAAGAAAAATCAATTTTCAATAAAATCGCCGCTTCATGAATAGCATCTATTCCATTAACACTTTACTAATATATAATGATATACCAGGCTCAAATCTTGTTCCCTCCATGTACTTTATATCACTAATAATCTTTTCCGGTGTTTCACCCCTCATAACATGCCTGTCTGCATAATCTGCCGCCGACAGAATTCTTGCAAGCACCGGTATTTCATTACCTTTAAGTCCTTCCACAAAGCCGGTTCCATCAAAACATTCACGGTGATACTTTACCGCCTGTGCAACATTAATTGTATCTTCAACCTGAAGCGTACTTAAAATCTCATATCCTTTTGTAACATATGTCTGATATACTGTATATTCATCATCCGTAAGGCTGTCTTTACGTATCAGTCTGTCCGGTATTCCCACCATGCCTATCTCATGCAGCAAGCCTGCACTATATGCATATTCGCACATCTTTTCATCAAGCTTCTTCATCTGTGCAATCTGCCTGCAATACCCGGCAACCCTCACACAATGTTCCTTTTCTCCCGAAATCTTTGCATCAAGAGCATTAGTCATAGTATCCATAATTCTCATAGACATTGCATGAAGATGTTTATTTTCTTCTTCTATACGGATTTGCAGAATCTGCTTTCTTCTTCTTTTATCAACCCAGTACTTCTGAATAGCATACATAAGACAATATGAAATCAATATAATACACACATAAATATATGGAAACCTCAATGTAACATTATCACCATATATATGTCTTATTGACATCTTCCCATATGTCCTTGAACATATAAGAATGATTACCGAACATATTATATTGATAAAAAAACTATTACGTATTCCAAGTATAAATACCGCCACCGATGAAAAAAACAGTGGAAAAAATACGCTGAAATATCCGATACACGCATGGTAATATACAAAGAATACCGGGATGGCAATTATAATAAAAGCAGCAACATCAACCCATGTCCGGTAATTCTTACGTGAGACTGCAATATTTAATAAAAGCATTAAAATAATAGAAAATAATGCCATAATATAATCCGTGTCCACTCCATATATCAGCCCATTAGGAATACTTATAATCCATATAAAACAGAATACTATCTTCATCCATAATGCAAGATGTTCATCCTCATACCGGCACATTAATATATCAATAAAACCTGTACGTGTGTCTGTAAATTTTGCTTTGGTATCTCCCATATATTACAATATTATCCTGCCTTCCTTTATCAATTCGACAACAACCTGTGCAACATCTGCATCAAACTGTGTACCTGCCCCTTTTTCAAACTCACTGATTATATAATCTTTATCGCAATGTCTTCTGTAACATCTGTTGGAACTCATAGCATCTAATGAATCCGCAGCACTGATTATCCTTACAATATCCGGAATCTTATCACCTTTAATTCCATACGGATATCCTTTTCCATCAAATCTCTCATGATGATAAGCTGCTCCCATATCAGCCTGTGGAAGAAATTCAAGTCCTGCCAAAATCTCTTTACCCCATATCGTATGCTTCTTCATAAGCTCGTACTCTCCATCTGTCAACCTTGAAGGCTTGTTAAGCACTGCATCAGGAACCGCTATCTTTCCTATATCATGAAGAAGAGCACTCCTGTATATAATATCAATCTCTTCTTTTGTATAAGTCCTGCTCTTCATATTTTGTGCAATAAGTTCCGAATACTGTGCCACCCTCTTTGAATGCTGCTGTGTATACCCATCCTTTTCATCAAGCATACGGCTGATTGCCGTAACAGAATTAATCATCAGGACTTTCGTTCCCGCTACAGCTGACTGAACTTCTTTTTCAAGCTCATGCTCGTCATCAGCCTGTCTCATCTGATAATTCTTGTAGAATATATCCACGGTAATTACAACCAGACAGAATCCCCAGTAAAAAACAGGATAGAAAAAACGGTAATCCCTTCCATAATCATAATTAAATATATTGCCAAGCGGCGTCCAGAACGAAATTGTAATATATAGTCCATATATAACACACACAGGAACACCAAACTTCATTCCCAGTAAAATAAGTGTAATAACAGGAAGCAAAAGATACCATAATAAAGAAAATCCATCATTGGCTCCCATGAATATAATTGGCACAGCAAGAACCAGCAGAATAACTGCCGCAATCCTGCATACTCTGTATACATTCTTAAAATAATCTAATGCCCATACTGCCACCAGCGACACAGCTGCCACAAAAAATGTAGCTGCACCTATAATATACTTGCCGAGTCTTATATTCTCGACATCAATAAGAATCATAACAATTGCAAATACTGCCATAATCTTCTGAAGTGTTGCCGTATCAGCCTTTACGGACTTCTCATAGGCATATACTCGTTTTACTGTATCAAACGCTTCTGATAGTAATTTCATTAAACTTCACCCTGTCATCTTGTAAGTTAAACTTGTAATCCAATTCTATAAGTATTATATCATATTACGTCTATTTGTCAAGGTTTACGTCTTGTATATTGTGTCAATGAACAACAAATTATATTAAAATAATATCAAGGAGGCGATTCAGTGAACAATATCAATTACGTCAATCTCGGCGAAAAAATTAAATCTACTCGCAAAGAACGCGGATACACCCAAGAAAAATTGGCAGAAATATGCGACATTTCCACAGGTTTTCTCGGGCATATCGAACGTGGTACAAGAAAGCTTTCTTTAGATACATTATTTTGTATCGCAACGGTTTTAAACGTCAGTATAGATTATCTTTTAATCGACTCTGCAAACAAATCCGATAATTTTCTTGAACAGATGGACTCGGTTGCACGTTCTTTAAATCCGTCAGCATACAATTCTTTTCGCAAAACTGTCAAAATTCTTGCGGAACATATTGATGAAATGTAACAAAAAAGACTTTCTATATCTACCGTTTTCATTATATAGGTATTCATATAGAAAGTCTTGTACTTTTTGTCCAATTTTAATTTATTTCCAACATTCCGTTGTAATACACATCAACCGTTGATGACGCTCCGGTCAAAAACATATAATATTTGCCTTTATGATTATAATGTGGCATTCCGTCCGTACCCAACAAATTATCATACTTCGTCTTTGCCATATCGTATGCCTGTTCGCTTGTGAAAGCCTGTATTGACAAGATGTCATTAATTGATTTACACTCTCCGCTTGTATCTGCCTTAACGTTCACAGTTCTTTTT
>OODB01001390.1_pt1 | contig 17070 bp, 11 predicted proteins | sample 1671721 | NCBI WGS metagenome assembly OODB01 (sample SAMN06348185, study PRJEB24527) | human gut metagenome | biome: human gut; feature: ankylosing spondylitis patient; material: feces | host: Homo sapiens | place: China | collected 2015-10
TTAAGCCGACCGTCTGGGCTGCATACACTGGAGTATGGTGTGTGCAGCCCTTTATTGTTTTTACAAAAACGGAGGAATCGTACAATGTTGAGTGACATCGAAATTGCCCAGGCCGCCAAAATGCAGCCCATCACCGAAATCGCCGCCAATTTGGGCCTGCAGGGCGAGGACGTCATCCCCTACGGCCACTACAAGGCCAAGCTGAACCACAAGCTGGCCAAGGCTGACAAGCCCGAGGGCAAGCTGATCTTAGTCACCGCCATCAGCCCCACGCCCGCGGGCGAAGGCAAGACCACGACGAGCGTCGGTCTGGCGGACGCCATGAACGCGCTGGGCAAAAAAACGATGCTCTGCCTGCGTGAGCCGTCGCTTGGCCCCGTGTTCGGCATCAAGGGCGGCGCTGCCGGCGGCGGCTATGCTCAGGTCGTGCCGATGGAGGACATCAACCTGCACTTTACCGGCGACATCCACGCCATCGGCGCGGCCAACAACCTGCTGGCTGCCATGATCGACAACTCGATCCAGCAGGGCAACCCTCTGAACATTGACCCCCGCCGCATCACCTGGAAGCGCTGCATGGACATGAATGACCGCCAGCTGCGGTTCATCGTGGACGGCCTCGGCGGCAAGGTCAACGGCACCCCGCGTGAGGACGGCTTTGACATCACCGTTGCCAGCGAGGTCATGGCGGTGTTCTGCTTGGCCACCGATCTGGAGGACTTAAAGGCCCGCCTGTCCCGCATCGTCTGCGCCTACACCTACGACGGCCAGCCCGTCACCGCCGGGCAGATCGGCGCGGCGGGCGCGATGACCGCACTTTTGAAGGATGCGCTCGACCCGAACCTTGTCCAGACGCTGGAGCACAACCCCGCCATCATCCACGGCGGTCCGTTCGCCAACATTGCCCACGGCTGCAACAGTGCCATTGCCACCAGGCTGAGCCTCAAGCTGGCCGACTACGTTGTGACCGAGGCCGGCTTCGGCGCGGATCTGGGCGCGGAGAAGTTTCTTGACATCAAGTGCCGCTATGCCGGGCTGCACCCCGCCGCCGTTGTGCTGGTGGCCACGGTGCGTGCGCTCAAGTCCCACGGCGGCGTGGCCAAGCCCGATCTGGGCAAGCCCAACGCCGAGGCCGTGCGCGCGGGCAGCGTGAACCTGGCCCGCCACATTGAGAACCTGCAGGGCTTTGGTCTGCCGGTCTGCGTTGCCATCAATGCCTTCCCCACCGACACTGCGGAGGAGATGGATGTTATTTATGACGTCTGCAGCAAGGCCGGTGTGCCCTGCGCCCTGAGCGAGGTCTTTGCCAAGGGCGGCGAGGGCGGCAAGGCGCTGGCCGAGACCGTACTGTCCATCCTGGACGACAGCGCCGAGGTGCAGTACACCTACGAGCTGGACGCGCCGCTGACGGATAAGATCGAGGCCGTCGCCACGAAGATCTACCGCGCAGGCCGCGTAAGCTACACCGCCGCCGCAAAAAAGACGCTGGACGAGCTGACCGCGCTGGGTTATGGCAAGCTGCCGGTCTGCATTGCCAAAACGCAGTATTCCTTCAGCGACAACGCCAAGCTGACGGGTGCGCCCGAGGGTCACACGCTGAATGTGCGCGAGGTGCGTTTGAGCGCCGGTGCGGGCTTTGTGGTCGTTGTCTGCGGCAGCATCATGACGATGCCCGGCCTGCCCAAGCACCCCGCTGCCATGGACATTGACGTGGATGTACACGGGAAGATCACGGGTCTGTTCTGATTGGCAAAATTTTGGTAAAATCGTAGAATAAAGAATCCCCCTTCCGGGAGGCTGTAGGGGCGGATGATGAGCATCCGTCCCTACAGAGTTCCCGGAAGGGGGATTTTTATTAATAGTTATCACACAGGCTTACAAATTTTCGCCGTTCGCACCAATGGCCCCGGCATACCATGCGGCGCTGTCCCCGGGGGCGAGTCGGCGCTATTCCGCCATGTCTCCCGCTTTTGCTTCCGGGGTCTCTGCGGCCTTCTGCTCCATGTCCGGGGCAATTTTGCCGCCGGGCATCTTGTGGCCGAAGGACGGCACAAAGAAATACTTGCGGATGATGAAGATCAGCGCGATGGCCACCACGCTGACCAGGTTCTGCACGGCGTCCTCATGGCCGACGATCATGTGGCGGGCAATGGCGTAGAGCAGCACCTCCAGCACGCTGCCGGGGCTGTGCTTGGCCAGCATCTTGATAAACTCGATGCCGATGACGATGTCCAGCGCACGTTCCAGAAAGGTGCGGATCTCCAGGCTGTCGGCATCGGTCAGCAGACCGGGCATCAGCTCCACCAGTGGGACAATGCTCATGAGCAGGGCCGCCAGCACAATGCCGGAGAGCACGACTTCGAGGATGCCCGCAGCCTCGGCGATCTGGTCGCGGAAGATGCGCTTGAACCATTCCTCCCTGCCGTGCAGGGCGTGATTTGTCAGGCGTCGTTTGGGTGCAATCATACAAAGCTCCTTGTTTATGTATTTTTTCTATTTTATCATATTTTTGTGCCCTGTACCAGCAAAATTTTACAGGCCGTTTTAAAGTATGACAATTGCCCTCCAAGACCCATCAAAAACGACAAAAAGCGACGGTCAAAACCCTTTTGCACCGTTTTTTGGCTGAAATGTCCGCCGGGCGCTTGCATTTTTTTTGCCCAGCGTTTACACTACAATTACAGGGCACATCTTACTTTTATTAAAGGGGGATCTTCCGTGGCAAACGCAATGCAGCGTATTGGCTTCTTCGCGGGTGTTCTGTACCATCATACCCTTTTTACGTCGACACCACAGCGCAGTGTATCCTGATGCGGAGCACTGCGCTGTTTGCTTTGTAAGGGAGGTTTCAAAACGTATGAAAAAAGTTGCGATCATCATGGGCTCGGACAGTGACTGGCCGGTGGTCAAGGGTGCCTGCACGGTGCTGAAGGATTTCGGCGTGCCGTATGAGGCGCACATTCTTTCGGCCCACCGCACACCGGAGGCCGCCGCCGCGTTCGCCAAGAGCGCCCGTGCCGAGGGCTACGGCGTCATTCTCTGCGCTGCCGGCATGGCCGCACACCTGGCCGGTGCCTTTGCCGCCAACACCACCCTGCCCGTTGTGGGCATCCCGATGAAGGGCGGCGCCATGGACGGTCTGGACGCCCTGCTGGCCACTGTGCAGATGCCCAGCGGCTTTCCCGTGGCTACCGTAGCGCTGAACGGCGCGAAGAACGCCGCGTATCTGGCTGTGGCGATCCTGGCCGTGGCCGACGATGAGCTGGCCGCGAAACTTGACAGCTTCCGCGCCGACACCGCCGCCGCGATTGCCAAGAAGGACGCCGCCATTGCCGCTGAAGCCGCAGCACTGTAAAAGAGCCTTCCCCCAAAGGGGGAAGCCAAAGACAGGTACACATACATACTTTACTATATTATACTATAAAAAGGAGCGTTTCTCATGAATTACGAAGTCAAAGAGCAGCTGTACGAAGGCAAGGCCAAGCAGGTTTTCGCTACCAACGATCCCGAGATCGTCATGGTCCACTATAAGGATGACGCCACTGCCGGTGACGGTGAGAAGAAGGGCACCATTCGCGACAAGGGCATTGTCAACAACAAGCTGTCCAATGCTCTGATGCAGAAGCTCGAGAAGGAGGGCATCCCCACCCATTACGTGCAGGAGGTCAATGACCGCGACACCTTTGTGAAGAAGGTCGAGATCGTGCCTCTGGAGGTCATCGTCCGCAACGTTGCAGCCGGTCACTTCAGCCTGCGCATGGGCGTGCCCGAGGGCAAGGTCTTTAAGACCCCCATCCTCGAGTACAGCTACAAGAACGACGATCTGCACGACCCGTTCATCAACCACTACTACGCCCTGGCCCTCGACCTGGCTACCCAGGAGGAGCTGGACACCATCGCGAAGTATGCCTTCAAGGTCAACGAGGTGCTGAAGAAGATCATGCTGGACGCCAACATCCGTCTGGTGGACTTTAAGCTCGAGTTTGGCCGCCTGTCCGACGGCACGATCATCCTGGCCGACGAGATCAGCCCCGACACCTGCCGTTTCTGGGACGCCACCACCGGCGCACATCTGGACAAGGATCTGTTCCGCCGCAACATGGGCGGCGAAGCCGACGCTTACCAGGAAGTCATGAAGCGCCTGCTGGGCTGATTGCACCCGCACAATTTACCGTGCGCTTTCCCGTAGGGGCGCATTCCCTATGTGCCCGCAAGAGGCAGCCGACCCACGGGCGGATATAGGATCCGCCCCTACGGCTTTACCATTCCGACAATTGGAGCAAATAAATGAGCGAAATTTCCCAATACACCGAGTCCCTGCACGAGGAGTGCGGCGTGTTCGGTATGTATGACAAGACCGGCAAGACCGATATGGTCAGTGCCGTCTACAGTGCGCTGTACGCCCTGCAGCACCGCGGCCAGGAGAGCTGCGGCATTGCGCTGAACGTCGACGGCGTGCTGTCCGGCTACCGCGATCTGGGCCTTGTCAGCGAGGTCTTTACCAAGCGCGTGCTGGAGGAGCTGCCCCGCGGCGCAAAGATGGCTACCGGCCATGTCCGCTATGCCACGGCGGGCCAGCGCAGCCGTTCCAACGCGCAGCCGATGGTTCTGCATCACTGCAAGGGCGCCATGGCGGTCTGCCACAACGGCAACCTTGTCAACGCGCCGAAGCTGCGCCGCAAGCTCGAGATGAGCGGTTCGATCTTTCACGGCACGTCGGACACCGAGGTCATTGCCTATCTGCTGACCCAGAACCGTCTGCTGACGCCGAACATTGAGATGGCCGTCAGCCGCACGATGGACGACATCGAGGGCGCATACTCCCTCGTCATTATGACCCACACCAAGCTGATCGCGGCGCGTGACCCCAACGGCTTCCGCCCGCTGTGCATCGGCGAGCTGCCCGACGGCAACGGCTATGCCTTTGCCAGCGAGAGCTGTGCGCTGGACGCCGTGGGTGCGAAGTTCGTCCGTGACGTGCGCCCCGGCGAGATCGTTATTGCCGACCGCAACGGTCTGCGCACGATGGAGGATCACTGCGGCACCGCGCCGCACACGATGTGCGTCTTTGAGTACATCTACTTTGCCCGCCCGGATTCCGTCATCGAGGGCACCTGTGTGCATGAGGCCCGTCTGCAGGCGGGCCGGTTCCTGGCGCAGGAGCATCCCGTGGAGGCCGATGTCGTCATCGGCGCGCCGGACTCCGGTCTGGATGCAGCGCTCGGCTATGCGCAGGAGAGCGGCATCCCCTACGGCGTGGGCTTTATCAAGAACAAATATGTGGGCCGCACCTTCATTCAGGGCAGCCAGGCCCAGCGCGAGAGCAGCGTGCGCATCAAGCTGAACGCCATCACGTCCACGGTCAAGGGCAAGCGCGTTGTGCTGGTCGATGACTCCATCGTCCGCGGCACGACGAGCGCCCGCACCATCCGCCTGCTGCGCGAGGCCGGCGCCGCCGAGGTACACTACCGCATCAGCGCCCCGCCGTTCGCCCACCCGTGCTACTTCGGCACCGACATTCCCGACGAGAAAGACCTGATTGCCACCGGCCACACCGTCGAGGAGATCAACGAGCTGGTCGGGTCTGACACGCTGGGCTATTTGAGCGTTGAGCATGTGCAGCAGCTGGCCATCCACAGCAAGTGCGGGTTCTGCACGGGCTGCTTTACCGGCAAATACCCCGTTGCCCCGCCCACCGAGACGATGGACATTGTCTACGACAAGCCGCTGAGCCAGTCTAAGACGAATAAGAAGCTGTAATCATAACGACGGAAGCGCAGCAGTAGCGCAAACTTCTCTCCCCCACCGCCTGCGGGCGGAGCCCCCTCGCAGAGGGGGCCAAGCCTCCTTGCCTCCCTCTGCGAGGGAGGTGGCGCGCAGCGCCGGAGGGAGAGAGCTTGCCGCTGCCACCCGATTTTCCGAGTAATGTAACACATTTAGGAGTTCAACATGGAAAAAAGCTATTCTGCCAGCTACGCCGCTGCAGGCGTGGATATTACCGCCGGGTACCGCTCTGTTGAGCTGATGAAGCAGTATGTGGCCCGCACGATGACCGAGAGCTGCATCGGCGGTCTGGGCGGCTTCGGCGGCCTGTTTGAGCTGGACTGCACCGGCATGGAGCATCCCGTTCTGATTTCCGGCACTGACGGCGTCGGCACCAAGCTGCGCATTGCCATGCTGCTGGACAAGCACGACACCATCGGCATCGACTGCGTGGCTATGTGCGTCAACGACGTCATCTGCGCCGGTGCCAAGCCGCTGGTTTTCCTCGACTACATTGCCTGCGGCAAGAACATCCCGGAGAAGATCGCCGAGATCGTCAAGGGCGTGGCCGAGGGCTGCGTCCAGGCGGGCTGCTCCCTCGTGGGCGGCGAGACCGCCGAGCACCCCGGCATGATGCCCGAGGATGAGTACGACCTGGCCGGCTTCACCGTCGGCGTCGTGGACAAGGCAAAGATTTTGGACAACTCCACGATGCAGCCGGGCGATGTCATCATCGCACTGCCCTCCACGGGCGTACACTCCAACGGTTTCTCGCTGGTGCGCAAAATTTTTGACATTGACAACAACCCCGATGTGCTGAAAAAGACATTCGACGGCATGGACAAGCCCCTGGGCGAGGCCCTGCTGGCCCCCACGAAGATCTACGTCAAGCCCGTGCTGGCTGTCATGGACGAGATCACGGTCAAGGGCGTGTCCCACATCACCGGCGGCGGCTTCTATGAGAACATTCCCCGCAGCCTGAAGAAGGGCTGTGCGGCCCGCATCGCCAAGGCCGATGTGCGCATCCCTGCCCTGTTCGACGTCATGCAGCGCGAGGGCGGCATCTCCGAGCACGATATGTTCAACACCTTCAACATGGGCGTCGGCATGGTGCTGACCGTCGCGCCCGAGGATGCGGACAAGGCCATTGCCATTCTGAAGGCCCACGGCGAGGACGCCTACCGTCTGGGCACCATCGTCGAGGGCGACGGGGTCGAGCTGGTATGAAGCGTGTAGCGGTACTGGTATCGGGCGGCGGCACGAATTTGCAGGCCCTGCTGGAAAGCGAGCGCCGCGGCGAGAACCCGAACGGCAAAATCGAGCTGGTCGTTGCCAGCAAGCCCGGCGTCTACGCGCTGGAGCGCGCCGCCAATTTCGGTGTGGAATCCGCTGTTGTCAGCCGCAGGGACTACGCTGACAGCGCAGCGTTTGACGCCGCCCTGCTGGACACCCTGCAGAAGCACCGTATTGACGTGGTCGTGCTGGCAGGCTTTTTGAGCGTGCTGGGCGAAAAGGTCATTGCGGCCTACCGTAATAAAATCATCAATGTTCATCCCAGCCTGATCCCCAGCTTCTGCGGCCCCGGCTTCTACGGACTGCGCGTGCACGAGGCTGCGCTGGCCCGCGGCGTGAAGCTGACCGGCGCTACCGTCCACCTTGTAAACGAGGAATGCGACGGCGGGCCCATTCTGCTGCAGAAGGCCGTGGCCGTGGAGCCCGGCGACACCCCTGAGACGCTGCAGAAGCGCGTCATGGTCGAGGCCGAGTGGCAGCTGCTGCCCAAGGCATTGGCGATGGTGTGCAGTGACGAGGTGTAAAATCGTTTTCCACCACTGCACGGCAGGGAATCCCGTTTCCTGTTTACGCAAAACGAGGTTTAACAATGAAAAAGAATCTGTACAAATATCTTGCCGGGAATGACTACCCCGGGCGCGGCATTGTGCTGGGCAAAAGCCCCGACGGCCAGAAGGCGTTCGTCGCCTACTGGATCATGGGCCGCAGCGCCAACAGCCGCAACCGTGTGTTTGAGCCTATCGACGGCGGCATCCGCACGGTGGCCGCTGACCCGGCCAAGCTCGAGGACCCGCACCTCATCATCTACAACGCTGTGCTGACCCTGCGGGAGACCACCGTGGTCACGAACGGCGACCAGACCGACACGATTGCCCGGTTCATGAACGGCAATCTTTTCCCCGGCTACAGCTTTGAGGCTGCGCTGGCGACCCGCACCTATGAGGACGACGCGCCGAACTTTACCCCGCGCATCTCCGGCGTTGTCGATATGCGCCGCGGCGGCTACAAGCTGTCCATCGTCAAGTCCGACGAGGGCAATGCCGAGAGCGTGCAGCGCCAGACCTTCGACTACCCGCAGCCCGTGGCCGGTGAGGGACACTTCATCAGCACTTACGTCAAGAACGGTGCGCCGATCCCCAGCTTTGCGGGTGAGCCGCTGCGCGTCGCCATCGACACGAACGACGCGGACAAGTTTGCCGACAAGCTGTGGGCGAGCCTGAACGAGGACAACAAGGTCAGCCTGTTTGTCCGCAGCATCGAGCTGGAAACCGGCGAGTACGAGGACATTATCCTGAATAAATACACCGCTGTGGAGGGTTAATATGAACGAATTTCAGCTGAAATACGGCACGAACCCCAACCAGAAGCCCGCCCGCATCTACATGGCGGACGGCAGTGACCTGCCTGTGCAGATTTTGAACGGACGCCCGGGTTACATCAACTTTCTGGATGCGTTCAACTCCTGGCAGCTCGTGCGCGATTTGAAGAAGGCACTCGGCCAGCCCGCTGCCGCCAGCTTCAAGCACGTCTCCCCCGCCGGTGCGGCCATCGGTCTGCCGCTGGATGAGACCCTGCGCGCCATGTACCACATTGCGCCGGAGACCGAGCTTTCCCCGCTGGCCTGCGCCTACGCCCGTGCCCGCGGTGCGGACCGTATGTCCAGCTTCGGCGACTGGATCGCGCTGTCCGATGTCTGCGACCTGAGCACCGCGAAGCTGATTCAGCACGAGGTCTCCGACGGCATCATTGCGCCCGGCTACGACGCCGACGCGCTGGAGGTGCTGAAATCCAAGAAGAAGGGCGGCTACGCCATCGTCCAGATCGACGCCGACTACGAGCCGAAGCCGCTGGAGACCCGCACGGTCTTTGGCGTGACCTTCGAGCAGGGCCGTCAGGACCTGGACATTTCCAATGAGACGATGCTGCAGAACGTTGTGACCGAGAACAAGGTCATCAGCGACGAGCAGCGCCGCGACCTCATCATCAGCCTGATCGTGCTGAAATACACCCAGTCCAACAGCGTCTGCTACGTGCAGGACGGCCAGACCATCGGCGTCGGTGCGGGCCAGCAGAGCCGCGTGCACTGCACCCGCCTGGCGGGCCAGAAGGCCGACAACTGGCAACTGCGCCACATGCCGAAGGTGCTGGACCTGCCGTTCCGCGCTGACATTGCCAAGCCGAACCGCGACAACGCGATCGATGTTTACATCGGCGACACGCCGGAGGATGTCATCGGCGACGATGTCTGGGCCGAGACCTTCACCGAGCAGCCTGCCCCGCTGACCGCCGAGGAAAAGCGCGCCTGGCTGGATGCCGTGACCGGTGTGAGCCTGGGCAGTGATGCCTTCTTCCCGTTCGGCGATAACATCGAGCGCGCGCGCCGCAGCGGCGTGACCGCCATTGTGCAGCCGGGCGGCTCCATCCGCGACGCACAGGTGATCGACACCTGCAACAAGTACGGCATTGCGATGGCGTTCTGCGGCATCCGGCTGTTCCATCATTAAACGCAAAAACAACTCGCCTGCGGCGATTTTTCGTCGCGGGCTGTTGTGCTGTCAAGGAGGACGCTTATGAAAATTCTGGTTGTAGGCGGCGGCGGGCGTGAGCACGCCATCATCCGCGCGCTGAAAAAAAGCCCCCGCTGCTCCGAGATCTGGTGTGCGCCCGGCAACGGCGGCATCAGCTATGACGCTCACTGCAAGGCCATCCCGGCCACCGACGTGGACGCCATGGTCAAATTTGCCAAGGAAGAAGCCTTTGACTATGTCGTCGTCGCCCAGGACGACCCGCTGGCGCTGGGCATGGTCGATGCGCTGGCCGCTGTGGGCATCCCGGCATTCGGTCCCGACAAGGCCGCGGCCCGCATTGAGGCCAGCAAGGTGTTCAGCAAGGACCTGATGAAGAAATACGGCATCCCTACGGCCAAATATGAGACGTTCGACGACCCCGAGAAGGTCATGGACTACATCAAAGCCGAGGGCGAATACCCCGTCGTCATCAAGGCGGACGGTCTGGCGCTGGGCAAGGGCGTGCTGATCTGCCAGAATGAGCAGGAGGCCGCCGACGGCGTCAAGGAGATCATGCTGGACAAAAAGTTCGGCGCGTCCGGCAACCATGTGGTCGTCGAGGAGTTCCTGACCGGCCCCGAGGTCAGCGTGCTGTCCTTCTGCGACGGCAAGACCGTCAAGCCGATGGTCTCGAGCATGGACCACAAGCGTGCTCTCGACCACGACGAGGGCCTGAACACCGGCGGCATGGGCACCGTGGCCCCGAACCCCTACTACACGCCCGCAGTCGCCGAGCGCTGCATGCAGGAGATTTTCCTGCCCACGGTTGCGGCCATGCAGGCCGAGGGCTGCCCCTTCAAGGGATGCCTGTATTTCGGCCTGATGCTGACCCCCGACGGCCCGAAGGTCATCGAGTACAACTGCCGCTTCGGCGACCCCGAGACGCAGGTCGTGCTGCCCCTGCTGGAAAGCGACCTGCTGACCGTGATGGAGGCCACAACGAACGGCACGCTGGACAAGACCGATGTCAAATTCAGCGACGGCGCGGCGGCTTGTGTCATCTTAGCCAGCGGCGGCTATCCCCTCGCCTACGAGAAGGGCAAGGAGATCACCGGCCTGACCGCTGGCCAGCTGGACGCCGCCGATGTGACGGTCTACCACGCCGGCACAGCCATCAAGGACGGCAGCCTCGTCACGAACGGCGGGCGCGTGCTGGGCGTGACCGCCACGGCCAACACCCTGCCCGAGGCGCTGAAAAAGGCGTATGCTGCCACGGAGAGCATCCATTTTGACAAGCTGCACAAGCGCAGTGACATTGGGGCAAGAGCGCTGGCAGCGATGCAGTAAAAAGGCTTTCCCCTCTGGGGAAGCTGTCACCGAAGGTGACTGATGAGGGCAAACTTCCCGCAGCGATCCGTCAACGGGATACAGCGGTACACTTTCCCCCTCATCCGCCCTCGGACGGGGCCTCGGCCACCTTTTTCCCCCAGGGGGAAGGCTTTCCGTCCGTCACTTCCTGCAAATTTAACTCTCAGGAGGAAATACAATGGTATATCGCATTTATGTTGAGAAAAAGCCCGGCTTTGACGGCGAGGCACAGGGGCTTCTGCATGAGCTGGTCGATCTGGTCGGCATCCAGAATCTGACCGGTCTGCGCCTTTTGAACCGCTATGATGTCGAGGGCATCGACGCAGTGCTGTTCCAGCAGGCTGTGCCCACCGTGTTCAGTGAGCCGCCTGTTGACGTGACCTACGACAAGATGCCCGACGCCAAGACCGTTTTTGCCGTCGAGTACCTGCCCGGCCAGTTTGACCAGCGCGCTGACTCTGCCAGCGAGTGCATCCAGCTGCTGAGCCAGGGCGAGCGCCCCGCGGTGCGCTCCGCCCGCGTCTATCTGCTGGACGGCGACCTGACCGACGCCGACCTGGCCGCCATCAAGAAGTACGTCATCAACCCCGTCGAGGCCCGCGAGGCAAGCCTTGACGAGCGCAGCACCCTGAAAATGGAGTTTGCCATCCCGACGGAGGTCGAGACGCTGACCGGCTTCACCGCGCTGGACGACGACGCGCTGGAAGCGTTCCGCAACGAGAAGGGCCTGGCGATGGACCATGCGGACATCGTGTTCTGCCAGAACTACTTCAAATCCGAGCACCGCGACCCGACCATTACCGAGATCCGTCTGATCGACACCTACTGGTCCGACCACTGCCGCCACACGACGTTCGGCACGATCCTGGACGACGTGAAGATCGACGACGAGCTGGTGCAGGCCGCATTTGACCGCTACATGGCACTGCGCGCCGAGACGGGCCGCGACAGAAAAAACCGCACCCTGATGGACTGCGCGACCATCGGTGCCAAGGCGCTGAAGCAGCGCGGCATTCTGAAGAACCTTGACGAGAGCGAGGAGATCAACGCCTGCACCGTCAAGATCAAGTGTGACGTGGACGGTGAGCAGCAGGACTGGCTGTTCCTGTTCAAGAACGAGACCCACAACCACCCCACCGAGATCGAGCCCTTCGGCGGCGCGGCGACCTGCATTGGTGGTGCCATCCGTGACCCGCTGTCCGGACGCAGCTATGTCTATCAGGCCATGCGCGTGACCGGTGCGGCTGACCCGCTGAAGCCTGTTTCCGAGACAATGCCCGGCAAGCTGCCCCAGCGCAAGCTGGTCACGACGGCTGCCGCGGGCTATTCCAGCTACGGCAACCAGATCGGCCTTGCCACCGGTCAGGTCGCAGAGCTGTACCACCCCGGCTACGCCGCCAAGCGCATGGAGATCGGCGCAGTTGTCGGCGCGACGCCTGCCAGCCATGTCCGCCGCGAGGAGCCCGCCCCGGGTGATGTCGTCATCCTGCTGGGCGGACGCACGGGCCGCGACGGTGTCGGCGGTGCCACCGGTTCCTCCAAGGCGCATAAGCTGACAAGCCTTGAGACCTGCGGTGCCGAGGTGCAGAAGGGCAACGCGCCCATCGAGCGCAAGCTGCAGCGCCTGTTCCGCCGCGAGGACGCCTGCCGCCTTATCAAGCGCTGCAACGACTTCGGCGCAGGCGGTGTGTCCGTTGCCATCGGTGAGCTGGCCGACGGCCTGCACATCGACCTGAACAAGGTCACCCGCAAGTACGAGGGTCTGGACGGCACCGAGCTGGCCATTTCGGAGAGCCAGGAGCGCATGGCCGTGGCCGTCGCCGCCGAGGACGCCGAGACCTTTATGAAGTACGCCGCCGAGGAAAACCTTGAGGCGACTATCGTTGCCACCGTCACCGAGGAAAAGCGGATGCGTGAGGTCTGGAACGGCAAGACCATCGTTGACCTCTCCCGCGAGTTCCTGAACTCCAACGGTGCCGAGCGCCACGCTGATGCGCACATCCTGCCGGGCCATGTCTGGCAGCCCCAGTTTGCCGGTGCAACGTTTGAGCAGAAGCTGGAATCCATGGTCAGCGACCTGAACGTCTGCAGCCAAAAGGGCCTGGGCGAGCGGTTCGACTCCACCATCGGCGCAGCCACCGTGCTGATGCCCTACGGCGGTAAATACCAGCTGACCCCGACGATGGCCATGGCCGCCAAGCTGCCAGTGGATGGCGAGACGACGACCTGCTCCGGCATGGCGTGGGGCTTCAACCCCTACCTGACCGAGGCTGACCCCTACCGCGGCGCGTATATGGCCGTGGTCGAGAGCGTAACCAAGCTGGTCTGCGCGGGCTTCCACCACGAGGGCATGTACCTGACGTTCCAGGAATATTTTGAGCATTTGAACGATAAGCCCGAGCGCTGGGGCAAGCCGCTGGCCGCCCTGCTCGGTGCGCTGGATGCCCAGATGGGTCTGGGCATTGCGTCCATCGGCGGCAAGGACTCGATGTCCGGCAGCTTTGAGGGCCTGGACGTGCCCCCGACGCTCGTCAGCTTTGCGACGGCCATCGGCAACACCCACGACGTGCAGAGCCCCGAGTTCAAGAAGGCCAACAGCTCCGTTGTCATCCTGCGCCCCAACTACAAGAACGGTCTGCCCGAGATCGGCAGCCTGATTTCCATTTACAAGACCGTCGAACAGATGATCGACGAGGGCAAGGTGCTGGCCGCCGCCACGCCGGGCTACGGCGGTGTGGCCGAGGCACTGTTCAAGATGTGCGTCGGCAACCATGTGGGTCTGCAGCTGTCCAATGACATCAACCTGAACGATCTGTTCAAGCCTGCCTACGGCGCGGTCATCCTGGAGCTGCTTGATGCCTCCGCCGGTGAGTTCCTCGGCTTCACCACCGTGGACTACACACTGGAGGCCGAGGGCAAGGCCATTGACCTGGCCCGTCTGCAGGAGCTGTGGGAGCAAAAGCTCGAACCGGTATTCCCCTACCGCAAGGCCGGTGAGTTCGTCCCCGCACTGGAGCATGACTGCCCCGCCAACAAGCGCGTGGCTCCCTCTGTGCGCCTGGCGACGCCGCGGGTCGTCATCCCCGTATTCCCCGGCACGAACTGCGAGTACGACACGGCCCGCGCGTTCCGCCGCGTAGGCGGCGACCCGCATGTTCTGGTGCTGAAAAACCTGACCCCCGCCAACGTGGCCGAGAGCTGCGAGGCGCTGGTGAAGGAGCTGGACGAGGCGCAGATCCTGATGCTGCCGGGCGGCTTCTCCGGCGGCGACGAGCCGGACGGCAGCGCCAAGTTCATTGCGGCATTCTTCCGCAATCCGTCGGTGACCGACGCAGTCAACCGTCTGCTGAACCAGCGCGACGGTCTGGCTCTGGGCATCTGCAACGGCTTCCAGGCACTCATCAAGCTGGGCCTGGTCCCCTACGGCGAGATCCGTCCCATCACCGAAAACGACCCGACACTGACGTTTAATACGATCCACCGCCACCAGTCCATGCTGGTGCGTACCCGCGTGGCCAGCAACAAGAGCCCCTGGCTGAGCAAATGCGACATCAACGACGAGCACCTGATCGCCATCAGCCACGGCGAGGGCCGCTTTGTCTGCAACGAGCAGCTGCTGAACCAGCTCATCGACAACGGCCAGATTGCGACCCAGTACGTTGACCTGCTTTGCCGCCCGACGATGGACATGCGCTACAATCCGAACGGCTCCGTGCTGGCAATCGAGGGCATCACGAGCCCGGATGGCCGTGTCTTTGGCAAGATGGGCCACAGCGAGCGCAGCGGCGAGCAGCTCTATAAGAACGTCACCGGTGACAAATATCAGCCGATCTTTGAGGGCGGCGTGAATTATTTCAAGCTTTGATATTTCGGGAAGTTTCTGCTATACTGGAACTATCAGCTTAAAAGATTGTGAGGATTTGACCCAATGGCACAACACGACAAATATATTTCGCCGTTCTCTACCCGCTATGCGTCGGATGAGATGCAGTACATCTTCTCTGACGACAACAAGTTCCGCACCTGGCGCCGGCTGTGGATCGCGCTGGCTAAGGCCGAGCAGAAGCAGGGCCTGGCCATCACCGATGAGCAGATTGCCGAGCTGGAGGCGCACAAGGACGACATCAACTATGAGGATGCCATTGCGCGCGAGAAGCTCGTCCGCCATGACGTGATGAGCCACGTCTACGCCTACGGCCTGCAGTGCCCCAAGGCAAAGGGCATCATCCATCTGGGCGCGACCAGCTGCTATGTCGGTGACAACACCGACGTCATCATCATGCGCGAGGGCCTGCAGCTCGTGCGCAAGAAGGTCATCGGCGTGCTGGCAAATCTGGCCAAGTTCGCCGACGAGTACAAGACCATGCCCTGCCTGGCCTACACCCACTGCCAGCCCGCGCAGCTGACCACCGTCGGCAAGCGCGCCACGCTCTGGATGAACGAGCTGTACATGGATCTGGAGGAGCTTGACCACCAGATCTCCCAGCTGGCGCTGCGCGGCGTTAAGGGCACCACCGGCACCCAGGCCAGCTTTGTGGAGCTGTTCAACGGCGACTCCGCCAAGATCAAGGCCGTCGAGGCCGACGTCTGCGCCCAGATGGACTTTGCCAAGGTCGTGCCGGTCTGCGGCCAGACCTACAGCCGCAAGGTGGACTACAATGTGCTGTCCGCCGTGGCAGGCATCGGCCAGTCCGCCATGAAGATGGCGACGGACATCCGCCTGCTGGCGAACTTCAAGGAGATGGAAGAGCCGTTTGAGAAGAACCAGATCGGTTCCTCCGCTATGCCCTACAAGCGCAACCCCATGCGCTGCGAGCGCATCTGTGCGCTGAGCCGCTACCTGATGGTGGACGTGCTGAACCCCGCCATCACTGCCGGTACCCAGTGGTTTGAGCGCACACTGGACGACTCCGCCAACAAACGCATTGCGATGGCCGAGGGCTTCCTGGCTGCTGACGCCATCCTGAACATCCTGCTGAACGTCTCCGACGGGCTGGTCGTCTACCCGAAGGTCGTCCGTGCCCGCGTCATGGCCGAGCTGCCGTTCATGGCAAGCGAGAACATCATGATGAAGGCCGTCAAGAAGGGCGGTGACCGTCAGGAGCTGCACGAGCGTCTGCGTGAGCACGCCGTGGCCGCCGCTGCCGTTGTCAAGCAGGAGGGCAAGCCCAACGACATGATTGCCCGCGTCGAGGCTGACCCCGCGTTCGGCCTGACCCGCGAGGAAATCGAGGCTGAGCTCTCTCCCGAAGCCTTTACGGGCCGCAGCGCCGAGCAGGTCACCGAGTTCCTGCGCGACGTCATCCAGCCCGTGTTGGACGCCAACAAAGAGGACCTGGGCCAGCATGTGGAGCTGAACGTCTGATTGATTGCATCGTAAATTGTAGGGGCGAATGTTTGCATCCGCCCGCAGGTCGATGACAAGCATCGACCCCTACAGAACAGCAAAATACCCGTATTGTCTTACTAAAGGCAATACGGGTATTTTTTATGCAATTGTATCGGCGGACGTCAGACCGGATTCCAACACATCCGCCATAAACGCGCTGTGGTCAGCGTAATCGCCGGTGGGCACAAGGGTGATGTCGTAATAGGTGATCGGCATGTCGTTGCTTTCCAGCACCTGCTTGAGGGTGTGCAGGACGGTTTGCATGTCCGCCTCGGTAGGCTTGCCGTCGCACAGCACTTGTGCGCACAGGCGGCTGGGCACCTTTTGCAGCAGGGCTTTGTCAAAGGCAGCATCCAGCGGCAGATCATCCACATAGTTAGCCGGGGTCATGCCGTCCTGCTCCGTATAGCAGAGATTGATGTCTACGATATTTCCCTGTGCGCCGTAGGCCGAAGCGAATTGCAGTTTCGGGGCCTGCACGGTCAAATATGCGGCTGCCTGCTGGGCGGCTTCATTTCCCAAGCGATAACACGTGTTCCAGCGGTGGTCAACGTAAAACGTGTGGGTCGGCTCAAACTCCATACCCCGGATTTCATCATCGGTCAGCAGCCAGAACCGCGTCTGCACCGCAAAGTTTGTATCACGGCTCTGGTCAGACTGAACGTATACCACATAGTGAAAGAACTGTCCATCAGCGGCGGTGCGCTGGTCCCAGTGAAATGTTTCCTCCGGATATAGCTTTTCCGCATA
>OODB01001414.1_pt1 | contig 16764 bp, 15 predicted proteins | sample 1671721 | NCBI WGS metagenome assembly OODB01 (sample SAMN06348185, study PRJEB24527) | human gut metagenome | biome: human gut; feature: ankylosing spondylitis patient; material: feces | host: Homo sapiens | place: China | collected 2015-10
AATCGTATTGTCAAGACTTTTTTATAATATCATTGACATAAATATTACAATGTGATATTATACGTGACAGGAGGTGATTATTTGAGTCGAAAAGAGCGTTTTAAAGCTGCCAGAAAAGCCCTTGGATTAACGCAAGTAGAGTTCGCTGAAAAACTTGGAATGACACAAGCCGGAATTTCAGCAATCGAATCCGGACGTGTCAAAACATCTGATAGAATGATTCAGATTTTGAGCAATACATTCAGCATCAGTGCCGAGTGGTTGCGCACCGGCGAGGGTGAGATGCTGGTGGAGCCGAGCGAGGATGAGCAGCTGGCGCAGTTTGTCGGCGAAGTCCTTGCCGGACGGCCGGACGATTTGCGCCGGGCTTTTCTCGTTGCAATGGCGCAGCTAGATGAGAACGGCTGGAACAGCCTTGCCGGTTTCGCGCGCACCGTTTACGAAGAAGGACGCTTGGATAGGGCAAAAGAAAAGGAGCAGGGTTAACACCCTGCTCCACTTTTCAGCAACCCGCGACAAAATGCGCGAATAATTTGTAGTTGCCGCGCGTCTGCGCGCTTAAGTAATGCTTGCACTTCCTGCATCTAAGTCTCACCCCTTTTAATAAATTTTAGCAGGAAACCCAATATTTTTAAATCATTTTCGCGTAAATGTTCAGTTTTTTGAACGTTTGTATGGCGAATCAAACAGATCAACCATGCCGCACCCAAGCGCGGCAGCCAGCACTTCCAGCTCGTCCAGAGTCGGAGATGTTCGACAATTTTCAATGTTCCAAACCGTTCCGGCAGATAAGCCTGCGCGAGCCGCCAGGCGCCGGATTGACATGTTCCGCTTCGTGCGGAACTCATATAACAAAATATCCATACAGATATTATTTGATGAAACAAGGAGACATGCACATGAAAATCGCAATTTATGCACGATATTCTTCTGAAAATCAATCGGAGGAATCTATCACGGCGCAGCTGCGCGCCTGTAAAGAATACGCCCAGCGCGGCGGACATGAAGTTGTCGCGCAATATATCGACCGCGCCATGTCCGCCCGATCGGATAAAAGACCGGAGTTCCAGCGCATGATTGCTGACAGCAGCAAGCATTTGTTTCAGGCGATCATCGTGCACAAGCTGGATCGCTTCTCCCGCGACCGGTTTGACCACGCAGTATACCGCCGCGAGCTGAAAAAACACGGCGTGCAGCTGCTCTCTGTGCTGGAGAACTTAGATAATTCGCCGGAATCCATCATACTAGAATCCATGCTGGAGGGCTTTTCTGAATATTACAGCGCGAACCTTGCCCGCGAAACGCGCAAAGGCCTGCGGGAAGTTGCCTTGCAAGCGAAATATACAGGCGGTAACGTCCTATTCGGCTATCGGGTAGGAAAAGATAAACGGTATGAGATAGAACCGCTGGAAGCCGCTGTTGTCCGCAAAATCTTTCAGTGCTGCTTGGAGCAGACCGGATACAATGGTTTGCTCGACAGGTTGCGCCGCGAGGGCGTGAAAACGCGCGCAGGCAAAACCTTCACGGCATCCAGCTTCCATTATATCCTGAAAAATCCGCGATATACCGGCGATTACGTGTATTCGCCAGTCGGTAACCGGCGCGGAAAGTCAAAAAGCGAATTGATTATCATTCCGAACGCTTTTCCGGCTATCATATCGCATGAAACGTTTGATAAAGCCCAGCAAATCATGAAGAAACGGGAAATCGGCGGAAGAATCTCCGCAAAGGAACCGTTTCTGTTGTCCGGAATTCTATACTGTGAATGCGGCGAACACATGCACGGGCACCGGCAGTGTAAAAACGGCCACGCCTACTATGCTTATGAATGCGCTGGAAGAGCGCGCCGAAAATCCTGCAATGCCCGTTCCATCTCCCGCAATCGTATCGAAGATGCCGTTTGTGCTTACGTCAAAGCGCTCCTGTCCTCTGCATCAGTGGAAAAAATTCAGGCGGCGCTGGAAAAAAAATATGCGAGAGCAACCGCCGAAGCAAACAATCGTATCGCTGCGTTAGAAAAAGAACGTGCTAATATTTCGTTAAAAATCGAAAAATCTCTCGATTTGCTGCTGGAAATGCAAAGCGAGAGCCTAAAAACAAGGATTAAAAAATTAGAACAGGAGGAATCCGCCGTGCGTGCAGCCATCGAACAAATCAAAAAAGACGTGAAGAACGCACCAGATTTTACCGATGAGATCATTCGCTGCAAAAACTTTTCCGAACTTTCCCGGCTGGAAAAACAGCAAATCATATCAAAACTCATAAAAAAAATCACTATCCAAAAGGATAGTGATTTAAGAGTTGCAGCGGTAGAAACAACATATTGCTCATTGCTCTCTACCACTGCGCAACTGGAGGTGCCACCCAGAATCGAACTGGGGATCAAGGAGTTGCAGTCCACTGCCTTACCGCTTGGCTATGGCACCGTATGGAGCGGATGACGAGGCTCGAACTCGCTACCTCCACCTTGGCAAGGTGGCGCTCTACCAGATGAGCTACAGCCGCATATTCGCTTTCCTGTTCGATGCACACCGCATCAGAACGATATTTATTATATCAACCTTTTCGCCTGTTGTCAACATATTTTTTCAGTTTCTCCAAAACTTTTTTCGGCAGGCCGGGGACAGGCTCTTCCCTGTCCCCGTTCCGTTATGCCGTCTTAAGGAAATACCGCATCATTGGACAAGAGCGACCTACGAGTAAATTCTGTGTACTGACAAGGCGCGGTGTTGCCTTAATAGCCGAGCGACTCGCCCACCAGGACGATCTCGCATTTCTCGAACCCCTTCGGCGCACCCATATGCACCACCAGCGCACGGCAGATGCGCGCCGGGCTCTTGCAGTCGTGGCATTTGCCGTCCGCCGCGCAGGGCGTTCTCGTGCCGAGACGCTGCGCGTTCTTCGGCGCGGCGACATTGCGCGCCCGCTCGACCGCACTCGCGAGATCCGGACACAGCTTGTTGATGCCGCACACGAACATACACTGCTTCGGGCCGTACAGCGTCCCTGCCACGCGGTTGCAGGTGCCGTCGATATTGACGGCCTCACCGCTCTCGCTCAGCGCATTCGCGCTCGTGAGATAAATATCCGGCGTCTGGTAATATTCGCCCTTCGTGACCCAGTGCCAGTGCACCTCCGTGCTGTCCGCGAACGCCTCCGGGAAGCCCATCTCCTGAAAGGTCATCGAGCCGCCGAGCGACACGCTCTTTCCCGCGCAGGCGGACGCAATGTAGCGCGCTGCCTCATTCGCCGTCGGGAAGTACGAGAACGCGAAGCCGCGCGAGGTGAACGCCCGCGTGAGTGCATCCACGTTCAGCAGGCCGCGCTCGAAAAGCGGGAGCAGCTCCGCAGGCTCCGCGACGAGCGCGGATGCGCCGGTCTCCTCCAGCTCCTCCGGACTGCGGAAGCCCCACATGACGCCGATCGCCGTCAGACCGGCGTTGCAGGCGGTCTGCATATCGGTCGAGCTGTCTCCGATATAGAGCGTGGTCTCCGGCACGCCGCCCAGCTCGTGCATCAGCTCGAGCGTGCTCGCCGGGTCCGGCTTGCGCGGAATGCCCGGCCGCTCGCCCAGCGTCAGCTGCACGAGATCACCGAAATAGTGGCGCACGAGGGCCTTTGCAGCGAAGTCGTACTTGTTCGACATAACGCCGATCGAGACGCCCTGCTCGCGCAGCTTTTTCAGCATATCGACGATGCCGTCATACGGCTGCGTGCGGTTCATCATGCGCTCGTTGTATGCCGTGCGGAAATCGTCGAGGCATTCGTCGATCATCGCTTCGGTGCGCTTTTCCTCGGGGATGCAGCGCTCCACCAGACGGCGCACGCCGTTGCCTACGCGCTGCCGCGTCAGCTCCTCGTCTACGGCCGGAAAGCCGCGCGGAACGATCGCGCAGTTGACGCTGTCGCACAGGTCGCCCAACGTGTTGAGCAGCGTGCCGTCCAAATCAAAAATCGCAGTTTTCATCTTCATTGTCTTTGCTGTCCTCTTCCTGTCTGTGTCCGGGGTATGCGTTATCCGCGCATATAGGTTTTTGTGATGTCGCCAAGGAGCGCGGCTACGGTCGGGTTGAGCGCCTCTGCACGCACGCGCCAGCGCCAGTTCTTGCCGCCGATGGTCGCCGGGGTGTTCATGCGCGCGTCCGCGCCGAGCGACAGCAGATCCTGAAGCGTGGTCATCGCGATATGCGCCGGGGATGCCCAGACGCACTTGATCGCGCTCCAGCCCATTGCCTCCGCGTGCGAGGTGCGCAGATAGCGGTAGGCGAACTGCTTTTCCGGCTCGGAGCAGATGTCCATGATCTGCTCGCACACGGTCTGCGAATCATGGGTCGAGGTGTAGACGATGCTGTTCGGCTTATAGTTGTGCGGCAGATGCTCGTTGTCGTAATCCGGCGTAAAGCCGAAAATCAGCACGCGCATGCCCGGGAAACCGCTTTCTTCGAGCAGCTTCTTGACCTCATCGGTCTGCACGCCGAGGTCCTCCGCGATGAGCGGCACCGGACCGAGCGCCTTCTCGATGGCGTTAAACAGCTCCATGCCGGGACCCTTGCGCCACTTGCCGTTGATGGCGGTCTCCTCGTCCGCGCCGACCTCCCAGTAAGCGGCAAAACCGCGAAAATGGTCGAGACGAACCACGTCGAACAGCGCCATGTTGCTCTTCATGCGCCAGATCCACCACGCGTAGTTTTCCGCCTTGTGCGCTGCCCAGTTGTACACGGGGTTGCCCCACAGTTGACCGGTTGCAGAATAGTAATCGGGCGGTACGCCTGCCACCAGCTTGGGGCTGCGGTCGGGCTTCAGCTTGAACAGCTTTGGGTGTGTCCATACATCGGACGAGTCGGCGGAAACGTAAATCGGGATGTCACCGATGATCTGAATGCCCTTTTCGTTGGCATACTCGCGCAGTGCCGTCCACTGCTTGAAGAAAATATACTGCAGAAAAATACGGAAATCTACCTCGTCATGCAGTTCTTCCGTCACTTTTTCAAGTGCTGCAGGCTTGCGGTCGCGCACATCCTTGTCCGGCCACATGTAGACCGGCATGTGATGGTATTTCTCCTCCTTGAGCGCCATGAACAGCGCGTAATCGGGCAGCCATTCGCGGTTCTCCTCGGTGAAGTCCGCGATAGCCGCCTTCATCTCGGGCGTGACGCGCGAATACGCCTTGCGGAACAGCGGCCAGCGCGTATCGGCGAGCTGCTCGAAGTCCGCGGCGTCCGGCGAAGCGTTAAAGTCGCCGGAGCGCACCTCATCCGCCGTCAGCAGACCGTACTCTGTGAGCAGGTCCATGTCGATCAGATACGGGTTGCCCGCCGCCGCAGAGAAGCACTGGTACGGCGAGTCGCCGAAGCCGGTATGACCGAGCGGCAGCACCTGCCAGTAGGTCTGGTGCGCATCCGCGAGGAAGTCGATGAAGTCACAGGCGGTTTTGCCCATCGTGCCGACACCGTGCGGCGAGGGCAGCGAGGTCACGTGCGCGAGCACGCCGCTGGAACGTTTGAACATATTTATCTCCCCTTTGTCTCAGAAGCAATTCCGTGCGCCGCTTTTTAAGGCAATGCCGCATAGTGGAACAAAAGCGATTTCATTGTGCGGTGTTGCCGTATATACTGTGCACCGAACTACTATCATTATAGCACAGCTGCACGAGTTTCCCAACACCAAAGTGCATTTTACTCATATTTATACAGTTTTCGAACAAATTCCGCATTTTATATTGTGCTCTGCCGTCTGTCTGTGCTATAATAAAGTGTTGGAATCACTGAACCAAAATACGCTGTATAAAGGGGAATATATCACGCATGAGAATGCGCAAAAAGAAAAATCTGGACGTTCGCTTTGCCGCCTGTGCGGACGTCATGGTCTTTGAGCCGAAGGAGCTGCGCGGCAAGTGGCGTGCGCTGTTCGGCAACGACAATCCGCTGCACCTCGAGATCGGCTGCGGCAAGGGCCGCTTCGCCATCGGCATGGCAGAGCTTCACCCGGACGTAAACTTCATCGCGGTCGAGCGCGAGGAGGGCGCGCTCATCATGGCGGCCGAGCGCTGCGAGGAGCATCCGCTTCCCAATCTGCGCTTCGTCTCCTTCGACGCGGCCGAGCTGCGCGAGGTATTCGCTCCGGCCGAGGTCGACCGCATCTATCTGAACTTCTCCGATCCGTGGCCGCCCAACCGCCAGCGCAAGCGCCGTCTGACCTGGCGCGCGTATCTGGAGGTCTATGATGAGATCCTGCGGCAGCAGGGCGACCTATGCTTCAAGACCGACAATCAGCGCTTTTTCGAGTGGAGCCTTCAGGAGATCTGCCAGTTCGGCTGGCTGCTCCAGAACATCTCGCTCGACCTGCACAACTCGGACTTCGAGGGCAACGTCATGACCGAGTATGAGGAGAAATTCTCCTCGGAGGGTTCGCGCATCTACCGCGTCGAGGCGCGCCGTCGCCTGCCGGAATTTCTGCGAAAGTAAACGAAAAAAGAGCCTGTGTACCGCAAAGGGTTTCACAGGCTCTCTTTTTATTTCTGCCAAAAGTATGGTAAAAGCTTTTCAAACTGCACGCCGAAATTCGGGTCAGTCCCCTGCTGCGCGGTGTAGGCAATGGTGTCGCGCACGAACTCACCGGCCTTGACGCAGGCATCGCGCAGCTTTGCGCCGCCCAGCAGCGCGCCGAGCATGACCGCGGCAAACACGTCACCCGTTCCCGGATAATAGCAGTCGATGCGCTCATGCAGGCTGATCGTCAGCTCTCCGTTTTCCAGACAGCCCGAGCCGACCCGTCCCGGCTCGTAGTCCAGACCGGTCAGCACGACCGACGCGCCGTACTCCTCATAGAGCGCGCGCATCCACTCCTCCGCCTCGCGCTCGGACTGCGGCGCAGATGCCGGGTCGCGGCCGAGCAGGATCGCCGCCTCGGTGGTATTCGGGGTGATGAGGTCCGCGATCGCGCAGAGCTCGCGCATCCGCGTGCACATTTCGGGCGTATAGCTGCTGTACACCTCGCCGTTGTCGCCCATGACCGGGTCGATGAGCGTCAGGCCGTTCTCCGCCTTGAGGCGCTCGGCCGCCTCGCGCACGCTGTCGATCTGAGAGGCCGAGCCGAGAAAGCCGGCATACACCGCCTCAAACCGCAGACCGAGCCGGTCGTACTGGTCGATGGTCGGGTGCATCTCCCCGGTCAGGTCGCTCTTGACCCAGCCCGGTATCGCCATGTGCGTGGAAAAGACCGCCGTCGGCAGCGGGACGCACTGATGGCCGAACGCCGACAGCACCGATATGATCGGCACGAGCGACGAGCGCCCGAAGCCGGATAGATCATGCAGCGCAAGTACCTTTTTCTGCATTCAAAAACACATCCATTCTGTCCATGTAACATCCACTATACAGAGTTTTTCGCCCTCTGTCAACAGAAAACCGCCGGATACAGCTGCATCCGGCGGTTTGTGCATATTCATTCTGGTTTTCAGCTCTCGATGGAGGAGTTGGACGAGGCGATGCCGTGACGGATCGGACGCCACTCGACCTTGCCGACGAGCGCCGCGACCGAGATCGGAACGTAGGTCAGCATGAAGAACGGGAACGTGAAGGTATAGAGGATCTTCTTGTGCACCGGGCCTGCGATGCGCTTCCATTCGGCCGCCATCGTGACCGCGCCGAACAGGAACAGGCTTGCCGTGATGCCGCGCAGGGTCAGCCAGAAAATGCGGCCCAGAACACGCATCGCACGGTATGTAATGAACGCCGGCTGCGTTAGGCTCACCGCGCATACGATGATCGACAGCGCGAGCACCGCGATGGTGAACAGGTTGCAGGGCGCGACCGTCATCAGCATGTCGTAGCAGGACATACCATCGCGGCCGCCGCGCGTGCAGCCGCGCAGCAGAGAGCCAGTATACTTCGCGTCGACCTGATAGAAGCCCTTGCTCCAGCGCAGACGCTGGTCCCAGGACTGCTTGAACTTCTCCGGCTGCTCGTCGTAGATGACTGCCTTGCCGCAGTAGCCGATACGGCGGCCGCGCGTAGCGCAGGCGATGGAGAATTCGATGTCCTCGGTCAGCAGATGGTACGGCCAGCCGGCATCCTCGCGGACAGCCTGCGCCGAGACCAGAAAACCGGTGCCCGAGACCGCGCAGTTCACGCCGAGCTGCGTGCGCGGACGGTTGAGGAAGCGCGACTCGCGCAGGAACCACAGCGCATAGCCTGCGCTGATCCAGTTCGCACAGAAATTCTGCGAGTTGCGATAGCTCGTCAGCGCGGTGTACTCACCGGTGTCGAACATCTTGTTCATCTCGCGGACGAAGTCCCTGTCTACGATGTTGTCCGCGTCGAACACGAAAAAGCCGTCGTAGGCCGTCTCGCCCTTGTCCGCGAAGATATGGCGGAACAGGTACTCGAGCGCGTAGCCCTTGCCGACCTGCACCTTGTTAAAGCGCTCGTAGACATAAGCGCCCGCCTGCCGCGAGATCTGGGCAGTATTGTCCGTACAGTTATCCGCGATGACGTATATATCGAGCAGCTCTGACGGATAGTTCTGCTCCTTTAATGTGCGGATGAGGTTTGCGATGACCGCCGACTCGTTTCGAGCCGCAACGACCGCCGCATAGCGATGCAGCTTCGCGTCCTCTCTGCCGCCCCTGCCCTTGCCGATGAGACCGACGAACAGGTAGACGATCTGATACGCATATGCTGCGGTGAAGAAAACAAACAGCGCAAACTGCATATTCTCCAAAAATCGTAACATAGCAGGCCACGTCTCCTTCTCTCTGAATATAAACCCTCTGGTTTTTCCCTCGTATTATCATAGCACTATTGCCGTATTATGCAACATATTTTTGTACGAATCAAACATTTTTCACTCTTCGCACAAAAACGCCGCCAAAATACTGTTTATTTTTATCAGAGTTTTCATTCGCGTATTTCATTACATTGTTTACCTTTTTCCTAACTTTTCTTTGTTTTCCCTGGAATCTTCCTGAATAATTGAAGTTTTCGTGCACTGTACATTTTGTTTGCATAAACCCGGTCATTTTCCTGCCGAAACGCACGGATTACCGTCGCGTGCGCCGGGGCGGAAACACGCTTTTCCATTCCGCTCTTCCCCTCGCTTTTTTGTCTGCCCTGTGCTATAATGTACCCAGAGAAGCATGCTATACAGATAAATATAAAGGAGAACAATATGCTCAAGCGACGTATACTTTCGGTTTTACTTGTGCTCGCCATGCTCGTGCCGTTTGCCGGCGCGGCGCAGACCGCACAGGACAATATGCGCGGCGTCTGGGTCGCAAGCGTAGCGAACATCGACTATCCGTCCTCTGCCGGCATGACCGCGCAGGCGCTCGCCGCCGAGGCGGACACCATGCTCGACAACATCGCGGCGATGGACCTGAACACGGTCTTTCTTCAGGTGCGTCCCTCGGCGGATGCGCTCTACCGGTCCGGCCTTTTCCCCCAGAGCCGCTACGTCAGCGGCACCTGCGGCGCTTCGCCCGACGGGAACTTCGATGTGCTCGCATACTGGGTCGAGGGCGCGCACAAGCGCGGTCTTCAGCTGCACGCCTGGATCAATCCCTACCGCATCACGCGAAACGGCAGGGAGGAGCTTGACGCCCTGCCCGAGAGCAGCCCGGCGCGCCAGCATCCTGAATGGGTGGTTGAATACGACGGCAACTACTACTTCAACCCCGGTCTCCCGGCGGTACAGCAGCTCGTCATGGACGGCGCGGCCGAGATCGTCCGCAATTATGATGTGGACGGCATCCATCTCGACGACTACTTCTATCCCGGCACGGATTTCAATGATGCAGAGACCTTCGCACGCTACGGCGCGGACTTCAGCAGTATCGACAACTGGCGCCGCGACAACGTGAACACGCTCATCGCTTCGCTCGATGAGACGCTGCACACACTCGACCCCGAGCTCTCCTTCGGCGTGAGCCCGGCCGGTATCTGGGCGAACAAGTCCGAGACCCCCCGCGGCAGCGACACCCACGGCCAGTCCTCCTACAGCGAGCTGTACTGCGACTCGCTCGAATGGATCCGCCGCGGCACGGTCGATTACATCTGTCCGCAGCTTTACTGGGCGATCGGCTACAAGGCCGCCGACTTCGAAACGCTCGTGCACTGGTGGCAGAAGGCGGTCTCGACGAGCGATGTTGCGCTCTATATCGGTCTCGGCGCGTACCGCTCGGCTGAAGCGCAGCAGGGCGATGTCTGGTACGGCACGGCCGAGCTCGAGCGTCAGCTCGCGCTGCTCGACGACAGCATCGACATTCAGGGCGAGGTCTATTTCAGCTATGCCTCGCTCGAGCGCGTTGCCGGCTGCCCGGCCATGCTGACCGCGCACTACAAGGCAAAGGATGCCAAGCATCCCACGCCCCCGGGCACGAACGAGCCGGACGGCTGCACCCAGCAGCAGGTTACTCTGCTGAACATGCTCTCGACACTCATCGCAAGTCTTTTCGCCTGATTTTTCGGAGGTGTTTCCCATGGTCGAGCTTCTTTCCCGTGAATATGAGATCAGCTACAGCCACATCGACAACCGCGGCGTCGCAAAGCCGTCCTTTCTCTGGAGCATGATGCAGGACGCCGCCACCGTGCACGCGGAGGCTCTCGGCCTCGGCCCGGCGGCGCTCGGCGTGGTCTGGGTGCTCTCGCGCATCAAGGCCACACTCACGCGGCCGCTGCTGCCGTATGAGCGCGTGCGCTGCGAGACCTGGTGTCCCGGCTTCAAGGGACCGAGCTGGTACCGCTGCTTCGCATTCTATATCGACGACGTGCAGGTGGGCGAGGCGCAGTCCATGTGGGTCACGCTCGAGCCGTCGACCCACCGCATTCTGCGTCCGACCGCGCTCCCGGCCGCGCAGGGCTGCCTGTCGTGCACGAGCGGCGAGCTGTTCGCCCCGCTGCCCAAGCTGTCGTGCGACAACGTGCGGCTGCATCATATCCACCCCGTTCAGTATTCCGACCTCGATATCAACAACCACGTCAACAATGTGCGTGTCGTCGAGCTGATCTCGGATGCGCTTGACCTTCAGAAGCAGCCGGGCTTCGTGTCCTCGCTTCAGGTCAATTACACCGCCGAGACCGCCTTCGGCGAGCAGGTGTCGCTGCTCTGCGGCACCGTGGACGGCGCGCGCTATATCCGCGGCGAAGCAGAGGGCCGGCCTCACTTCGAGGCGCTCGCCTCGCTCTCTCCCCTGCCGCAAAAGGAGGAAGCCTAAATGACAGAGATCATCGAACAGGCTGTGCGCGACATCCTCACGGCGTGCACGCCCCGGAAAGTCATTCTCTATGCGGAAAAGCGCACCATGGCGACCGACAAGCTCAAGGCGTTCAGCCTTTGCGTCATCCTTTCCGATGATGCGGACGCCCGCGCGATGCGCACCCACCTGCATCTGGCGATCACGGTCGATGTGCCGGTCAGCCTGAGCGTTTACACGATCGGTGAATGGGACGATCTGATTTCGGACAAGACCTCGTATGCCGCATGGATCGCCCGGAAAGGCAGGGTAATCTATGACCAGACGGCGTAAGGGCGGCTCAGACAGCCATTTTTACTACAAATGGCTCGACAAGGCGCTGTGCGACCTGCAATGCGCGCGCCTGCTGCTGACCTACGGAGGCGACGCCTACAATATCGCCTTCCACTGTCAGCAGGCCATCGAAAAGGCTCTCAAGGGTTATTTGCTCTACCGCACGGGCAGGCACTTCGACGGCCACAACCTCACCTACCTGTGCCGTCAGGCTATCCGGCTCGACCCGGACGGCTTCTCGGAGTACCTCGATGAGAGCGCGGCGCTCAACGATCTGTACATCGAAACGCGCTACCCCACCGACCTGCCGTTTGAGATCAACGAGGTCGAGATCCGGCGCTATCTTGACATGGCCGAGCGTATGTTCGCGGCGATCCGCCGCCAGCTCTACGCCGCCGGCCGCCCCCATCCCATCGAGGGCGAGGAACCATAAACATAAAAAGCACCCCCGGCGCGCAGCAGCGCATAAGACAGGTTTATAACGTTTAGAGAGAACAGCGTGGCGGAAGTCACGCTGTTCTGCTTTTTGCTGCATGAGTGAACAGTTCGGCAATGATGCTCTCCGGCAGGAAACCAACGCAGCCGAGACGCGCATTTTTGTATTTTGAGATAGTCCCAAGCCCGTAGAGAAGAGCACTTGAGATGATTTAGTCATTGTGGAACTGTTTTTGTTATGCTACAATAAATTTACAGAGGTGAGTATCATGCCCCTTATCATCGTTCGAAACGACATTACAAAAATGAGCGTAGACGCCATCGTCAACGCGGCGAAGGAATCCCTGCTGGGTGGAGGCGGCGTGGACGGCTGCATCCACCGCGCGGCCGGGCCGGAGCTTCTACAAGAGTGCCGGACGCTGGGCGGCTGCCGGACCGGCAACGCCAAAATCACCGGCGCATACCGTCTGCCGTGCAAATATGTGATCCACACCGTCGGCCCCGTGTGGAACGGAGGCAGGTGCGGCGAGCGGGAACAGCTCGCCTCCTGCTACCGGACGAGTCTTGCGCTGGCAAAGGAGCACGGCTGCGAGACGGTGGCATTTCCGCTGATCTCCTCTGGCATCTTCGGCTACCCCAAGGATCAGGCGCTCCGCGTGGCGGTGGACACCATCAGCGAATTTCTCGCGGAAAACGACATGACGGTATACATCGTCATTTTCGACCGCGCGGCGTATGCGACCGGCAATAAGCTGTTCGCAGACATCGCCGCCTACATCGACGACCACTATGTGGATGCCCATACCGATCCCCGCCGGGAGCGGATGCGCCGGATAGGCGTCGTCGAAAGCCGCGTGCTGACCGCACCTATGGCGGCCTCCGGGCTGGACGAGGCGCTTGCGCATCTGGACGCCGGTTTTTCGGAGACGCTTTTAAAGCTCATCGACCGCAGCGGAAAAAAGGACGCCGAGATCTACAGGAAGGCGAATGTAGATCGCAGACTGTTCTCGAAAATCCGCAACAACCCGGACTATAAGCCCTCCAAGCCCACGGCGGTGGCCTTCGCCATCGCGCTGGAGCTGAGCCTGCCGGAGACCCGCGACCTCATCGCCCGCGCGGGCTACGCCCTCAACCCCAGCAGCAAGTTTGACGTCATCATCGAGTATTTCATCATGCAGCGGGACTATGACATTTTCAAGATCAACGAGGCGTTGTTCGCGTTCGACCAAAGTCTGCTGGGAGCGTGAGGAAAAATATGCTTTTATAACGAGAAGGAGCGTAACACCATGGATTCACAACGGGCAAAAGAACTGCTGACGGTTTTGGCGGACGGCGTTGACCCCTTGACGGGGGAGGTGCTGCCGGATAACCACGTGTGCAACAAAGGAGAGATCGTGCGGGCGCTGCACTGCGCCGTAGAGGAACTATCCCGCAGACGGAAAAAACGCTGCCCGAAAACAACGGAAAACCTTGGACGGAGGAACTGGACGACGAGCTATGCCGCTTGTTCGACGGCGGTATGAAAAAGAAAGACCTCTGTACGCACTTTGGCCGCACCTCCGGCGCGATCGAGTCCCGATTGGAGCGGCTAGGAAGGCTGTAAAAATGCAACATAAATGTCGCCCCACAGGCGACCAAACCCTCCTTCGGATGCGCTACAATATGAGCGTAATCAAACGAAGGAGGGCTTTTTTTATGACGGAATTGGTTTTTATTTTGGATCGCAGCGGCTCTATGTCGGGACTGGAAACGGACACCATCGGCGGCTTCAACTCCATGCTCGCACAGCAAAAGAAGGAGGCGGGCGAAGCTCTGGTCTCCACGGTGCTTTTCGCCAACGACAGCACGGTCATCCACAACCGCCTGCCGCTTTGCGAAGTGCCGCCCCTGACCGAGAAGGAATATTTCACCCGCGGCTGCACGGCGCTGCTGGACGCCGTAGGCGGCGCCATCCACCACATCGGCAACATCCACAAGTACGCCCGCCGGGAGGATGTGCCGGAAAAGACGATGTTCATCATCACCACCGACGGCTACGAAAACGCCAGCCGCCGCTACGATTATGAGCGAGTGCGCCGCATGATCGAGCGGCAGAAGGAGCGATACGGCTGGGAATTCCTGTTCCTCGGCGCAAACATCGACGCAGCCAAGGAGGCGGCACGCTTCGGTATCGGCGCTGACCGTGCGGTGAACTACAAGTGTGACGAGGCTGGCACGGCGCTGAACTACGAGGTCATCAGTGAGGCCGTGTGCAGCGTCCGCGCCGCCCGGCCCCTCAGCGCCGACTGGAAGCGCCGCATCGACGAGGACGTGCAGAAAAGAGGGAGGTAAGAAATATGTACGGAACGATTTTGGGTGACATCGTGGGCAGCCCCTACGAGTTCGACTGCAACAACTACAAGGCCAAGGATTTTCCGCTGTTCAGCCGCCGTTCCGACTTCACCGACGACACGGTGATGACGCTGGCGGTGGCGAAGGCGCTGCTCAGCACCCGTAGGCAAGACGATGCCTCCATCAAAACGGCACTGGTGCACGAGATGCAGCGACTGGGCCGCGCCTACCCTGACCGGGGCTATGGCATCCATTTTGGCGGCTGGCTCTATGAGGATGACCCGCAGCCCTACCAGAGCTACGGCAACGGCAGCGCCATGCGGGTGTCGTCTGCCGCATGGCTAGCAACAGACATGGCGGAGGCGCTTCGTCTGGCGCAGCTCACCGCCGAAGTAAGTCACAACCACCCCGAGGGTATTAAGGGCGCGCAGGCTGCTGCTGCGGCGATCTTTCTCGCCCGCACCGGTCACGGAAAAGCGGAAATCAAGGCGTATGTGGAGCGCGAGTTTGGCTACGACCTCAGTCGCAGCTGCGATGAGATTCGCCCCACCTATCACCATGTGGAAAGCTGCCAGGAAACCGTGCCGCAGGCTATTATTGCATTTCTGGAAAGCGCAAATTTTGAAGACGCGCTGCGCACGGCGGTATCCCTCGGCGGTGACAGCGACACCCTTGCTGCCATCACCGGCAGTATCGCCGAGGCTTTCTACGGCGTGCCGGAGGAACTGCGGCAGGAATGCCGCAAGCGTCTGACCCCGGAGCTGGCGGAGATTCTGCATGAGTGGGAAGGCACGCTTTACAACGAAAAAATATGTGGTAAAATTTGAAATAGAGAGCAACTTGAGAAGGGACTTCCGTGGCGATTCTGAACTTTTCCGATGCGTTAAAAAATGTCGGGCTTGACCCGAAGGATGTCAAGCTGATCCGTCATGCATCAAGCATCCTCCGAAAGATGCGTGACGACAAAAAATCAGCCATAATCAACCTTTAAAACAGCAAAAAGCAAAGGGATATGTGTCCTAACGGCACATACCCCTTTTGTCAGCAACCCTTGTCCGGCAATTGCCATAGTATTTGTTTCTCAAAACCCGCTTTATAGACAGCTACCTCATGGGCAGCTTTTTTATAATAGACTTGTGCCGTCTCTATGCTCCGCGCGAGGCCGCACTTGTACTTTTCCGAAGCCGTATGCTACAATAAAACCACTACATTCGACAGAAAGCAGGAACAGCCATGCGCACCAAACGGGAACAGATTATCTTTCAGGCATTTCATGACCAGATCTGCCGATCAGAGTTCAGCAGCGGTTTGACGCTGTTTTTCGGACTGCACGGAAACAGCTCAATCCGATACCAGTCCGCCGAGTACTCCATGCCCGCAGGCGCGCTGCTGGTTGTCAACCCGTTTGAATTATATCAGGTGAACTGCTCGGAAAATGCCGAGATGATCGCCATGCAGATCCCCGAAAATCTGCTGCAGCTTGCCAGCTGGAGCAGACAGAATGTCTGCTTCTGCTACGCCTCCAGCCAGAATGAAAAGCAGGAGTACCAGACCATCCGCGTATTATTTGCAACAATTTTTCAAGACTTCTTTCAGAATCCGGAGCAGAACGCCTCCGGTATTGTCACCAATGTACTCAAGCTCGTTGATCTGCTGACAGCGCATTTTCTCATTTCCGATGTGCCAAAAAGCAATACCAAGCGAGAGGAAACCATGCGCCGCATGAAGCGCATCATGGATCATATTCATTCCGACTGGAATGAGGATATTTCCCTGCGCGAGCTTGCTGCACGCGAGTTTCTGTCCGAAGGCTATCTGTCCCGATTCCTCAAGCAGAATCTGGATATGACCTACTCCCAGTATGTCATGGGGCTGCGTCTGGAACACGCCGAAAAGCAGCTGCGCAGCACGGATCATTCCATTACTCAGATCGCCTACGACTGCGGATTTCACAACGCCAGTGCTTTCATCGAACATTTTCGTCAGAAACACGGCCAGACACCGCGGCAATACCGCCAGCATGCCACCCAGAAAGCCGCTGCTGACCCATCCGGCGAGGAAACTTTACTGCAGGACGGCGTTGCCTATCTGCTGCAGTTTGCCGTTCCGCCCGATCCGCAGCGCGAGCTGCCGCACGAAACGCGGTACATCACGGTTGATGAGAATGTACAGCCGCGCAGGCTTCGTCATACGTGGAAAACCCTGCTCAACGCCGGATACGCCAAGCATCTGCTGACCGCCGCTGTTCAACAGCAGATTATCAAAATCCAGCAGGAGATCGGCTTCCGCTATCTGCGGTTCCACGGCATGCTCGATCAGGAGCTTCACATCTATCAGGGTATGGAAAACGGGCAAGTGAAGTGCTGCTTCACCTACTTCGATATGGTCATCGACTTCCTGCTCGAGCAGGGGCTGCGCCCGTTCCTGGAATTCAGCTTTATTCCCCGGGAACTGGCGAAAGCACAGACCAGCAT
>OODB01001431.1_pt1 | contig 16605 bp, 18 predicted proteins | sample 1671721 | NCBI WGS metagenome assembly OODB01 (sample SAMN06348185, study PRJEB24527) | human gut metagenome | biome: human gut; feature: ankylosing spondylitis patient; material: feces | host: Homo sapiens | place: China | collected 2015-10
GCTTTGTGCCCGGCCGCTTTGCCATGACCTGCTGCGTGCAGGACATCCAGTTTGTCGGCTTCCCCTGCGTTTACGACGGCTACAAAGCCCTGGAGCAGCGTGCCTGGGTGCGCGTGACCGCCAAGGTCAACTACAAGTTCCACAATATCTACCGCGGCAAGGGCCCGGTGCTGACCGCCCTCTCCGTGGAGCCCGCTGAGAAGCCCCTGAACGACGTTGTGACGTTCTCTTAAATTCGCCCGTCTGCTTTGCGGACGCCTCTCCCAAACAGAGAGGCAAGGGCCGGTCTATAGCCAGTTGACTTTAGGAGGTTGCTATGAAAGCTTTGTCCCGTATCCTAGGCACGGCGGTTGCCGTTGCTGTCACCGGCGCTGCCATCGTTGTGCTGGATCAGATCCTCAACGACAAGGCCCCGCTCCATGTGGAGGAAATCGAGTTCCCCGAGGACGCCGAAAATGACGCCGAGGAGGCCGCCAAGACCGCACAGGCTTACGCCGAGGGCGAAACCAAAGTGGAGGGCGAAGCCAAAGCGGAGGCCCCCACCCCGAACCCCGTGGAGGTCGGCCCTGCTGTTGCTCCCAAAGATGAGAACGGCAAGTTCGACCCCACCAAGATCGCGGAAGCTTCCGACTTCGGCGATTGGGAAGAGCAGGGCTGCAAGGGCTGATCTGCATTTTTTGAATCCATAACATAAAACCCCGGCGGAGTCGAACGATCCCGCCGGGGTTTTGCTGTAACTTGCTGTATTTTCTTTTACATGGCGATCCAGCCCAGTGCATTTGCCACCGAGCTGACCAGAATGATGGCCGCGAAAACGGGGCAGAGATACTGGATCATAAAGTTGAAGACGACCTTGCGGCGGAACGGTTTGCCGCTCAACGTGACCTCTTCCTCGATCTTTTTTACACCGATGACGCGGGAGACCAGCAGGCAGATGGTGATGGCCGCAATGGGCATCATGACGGAGTTGGTGAGGAAATCAAAGAAATCCAAAAACTGCATCCCGAACACGGTCACGCCTGCCAGCGGGCCGTAGCCCAGGGCCGAGAGGCTGCCCAGCACCAGCATGATGACGCCGATGAGGACGGTGGCCTGATGACGGTCCCAACCCAGCTCGTCCTCAAAGGTGGAGACGGCGCTTTCGGTCAGGGCAATGGAGCTGGTGACCGCCGCAAACAGCACCAGCGTGAAAAACAGGATGCCCACCACGGTGCCAAGGCCCATGCTGTCGAACACCTTGGGGATGGTAATAAACATCAGGGCCGGGCCAGCCTGCAGGGTATCGGGGTCGCCGCCGGAGAACGAGAAGACCGCCGGAATGATCATCAGGCCCGCCATGATGGCAATGGCCGTGTCAAAAATTTCGACGTTCTCGGTGGACTCCTCAATCGAGACGTCCTTTTTCATATAGGAGCCGAACGTGACCAGAATGCCCATGGCGATGGACAGGGAATAGAACATCTGCCCCATGGCCGTGACGACGGTCATCCAGGAGAAATGGGCGACATTGGGCACGAGGAAATACTTCACACCCGCCAGCGCCCCGGGCCGGGTGACGGAGTACCCCGCAATGATGACGGAAAGCACCACCAGAATGGGCATCATGACTTTGGAGACCCGTTCCACGCCGTTGCGGACGCCCGCAAAGATGATCGCCAGCGTGAAGATGGTGAAGATGACAAAGCAGATCTCCGCCGAAGCACCATTGGAGATGAACGACGAGAAATAGCCGTCCGTGGCCAGCTCCTTGCCGTGCCCGGCAATGTAATCCGCCAGGTACCGGATGACCCAGCCGCCAATGACCGAGTAATAGGGCACGATGAGGATGGGGATGATGGCGTTGATCCAGCCGCCGAACGAGAGCCCGCCCTTTTTGCCAAAGGCCGCGAAAGCGCCCACCGGGCTCTTCTTGGTCATCCGGCCCAGAGCCGTCTCCGCCACGATCATGGTATAGCCGAACGTGAACGCCAGCAGAATGTAGATGAGCAGAAAGATGCCGCCGCCATACTTGGCCGCCAGATACGGGAAACGCCAGATGTTGCCAAGGCCAACGGACGCGCCTGCGGCCGACAGCACAAAGCCGATCTTGCCGGAGAACGCGCTCCGCTTTTTGTGTTGAGATTCCATATTTTTCTCCTATCTCAAATTCCAAAACGAACGAATCCAGTGTAACACAAGCCATCGGCAAATTCAATGCACCGGAACAGTAATGTTGCCATGCCCGGCCCCGCAGGCGTTCTTGTGTTCCCCCCGCCGCCGTGTTACAATAGTCTCAGGCGTTTTTCGTGTTTTGGGTCAAAGCCGGTCGATTTTTGCCGTGCTTTGCTTTACGAATTGCACTTTGTTGAAAAATTTCAACTCAAAGGAGAGATTTCATGGCGCAGACCAGACAGAACATGGGGAGCGGCAATGTCAAAAAGCTGCTGCTCCAGCTCATGATCCCCGCCGTTGTGGCTCAGGTGGTCAACCTGCTGTACAACATCGTGGACCGTATTTATATCGGCCATATTGCGGGCATTGGCGCGGCGGCGCTGACGGGTGTGGGCCTGTTTGCCCCCATCCTGATGCTGCTCAACGCGATGGCCATGCTCATCGGCGCGGGCGGCGCGCCCCGCACGGCCATCGCGCTGGGGCAGGGCAACAAAGAAGAAGCCGAAAAGATCATCGGCAACAGCTTTACCATGCTGCTGTTTTTTGCCGTGGTGCTTACCATCGGGTTCTATGCCGGGGCTCCCATCCTGCTGCGGCTCTTTGGTGCCAGCGAGGCCACCCTGCCCTACGCGCTGGCCTACAGCCGCATCTATATCCTGGGCTCGGTCTGTGTCCTCCTCGTCATGGGCATGAACCCCTTTATCACCACCCAGGGCTTTGCTAAGATCAGTATGCTGACCACCGTCATCGGCGCGGGCATCAACATCATCCTGGACCCCATCCTCATCTTTGTGCTGGACATGGGCGTGCGGGGTGCCGCCATTGCCACGGTGCTCAGCCAGGCCGTGGGTGCTTTCTGGATCCTGCGTTTTCTCACCGGGAGCAAGACCATTCTCCGGCTCCGCAAAGAGCACCTGCGGCCCGAGGGCCGGGTCATCCTGCCCGTGATGGGGCTGGGCATCTCCACCTTTGTGATGCTTTCCACCGAAAGCCTGCTCTCCATCAGCTTCAGCTCCAGCCTGGCCCGGTACGGCGGCGATGTAGCCGTGGGTGCCATGACCGTCATCACCAGCGTGTCCCAGCTCTGTATCATGCCCATTCAGGGCATCTGCCAGGGCGGCCAGCCGGTCATGAGCTTTAACTTTGGCGCGGGCAATCAGGCCCGTGTGAAAGAGGCGTTCCGTTTCCAGTTCACCCTCTGCTTCGGGTACACCACCCTGTTCTGGCTGGGGATGATGCTGGTGCCCGGGCTGGTGGCCGGCATCTTCACCTCCGATGCCACCCTCATCCAGTACACCACCTGGGCCATGCGCATCTACATGGCCGGTTTCTTTGCCATGGGCGTTCAGATCGCCTGCCAGCAGAGCTTTATGGCGCTGGGGCAGGCCAAGGTCAGCCTCCTGCTGGCCTGCCTGCGCAAGCTCATCCTCCTCATCCCGCTCATCTTCCTCCTGCCGCACCTCCTGCCGGACCCGGTGTTCGCGGTCTTCCTCGCGGAGCCCGTCAGCGACATCATGGCGGCCAGTATCACGGTGTTCACGTTCCTGTCCCGGTTCGATAAAATTCTCGATCGGGGCGCGGCGAACGTCTGAGCGTATTTCTGGAAAGAAAAAATCCATCGCTGTTTTTGACAGCGATGGATTTTTTGTTTGCGGCTTTTATGCGTTGGTCTTCTCATCCTCCGCGGCACGCTCCGGGGCCTCGGCCTGAACACGGGTCAGCATATCCAGCTCGGGCATCAGCTCATGGCTGACCACCGAGAGCATTTCCTCAAGCTTTTTGCAGTCCTCCGGAGAGAACCGCTCCCTGGCACGCTCAATGACGGTGTGCAGGTAGGAATAGCTGATGTTGTAGTAGTTGATATACTTCTGTGTAGGACGGAGATGGTACTCCCGGCGGTCCACCGTGGACTGGATCTTTTCCACATAGCCCTTGCGGACCAGGCTGCCGATCTTATAAGCGGCATTGGGGGTGGAAATGCCCATCATCCGGGAAAACTCGGCAATGGTGGGCTCTCCCATGGCCATGATGCCCTCCATGCAGAAGGACTCCACCGTGGTCAGGGTCGCCTCCCGGGTAGCAAAGCGCTGGAACACGCTCTGGTAAAAATGCAGTTTGAACTTGGTGTAGACTTCCTGAAACACTTCTTCCAGCAAGATGAACGCCCTCCTTGTGACAAATTAACTCAATTTCTTTTAGTATATCACGTTTTGGAGGGAAAAATCAACGCTTGTCGCAAAATTTTCAGCGAACAACTTTTTTGCCGTGGCCCGTCCGCACCCGGATGACGCTCAACACGATAAGCTCCAGGAAAATGGCGACGCCCAACAGTACCAGAGAGCTGACCAGATTGGCCCGGGCACCCAGCACGGCCTCCGACAGGCCGGTGAGGACATAGCAGCCCGCCGAGACGCCGGCCACCGTCAGCGCATAGGGCAGCTGGGTGGAAACGTGGTTCACATGGCTGCAATGGGCACCAGCCGAGGCCATGATGGTGGTGTCGGAGATCGGGGAGCAGTGGTCACCGCAGACGGCGCCGGACAGGCAGGCCGCAATGGAGATGACCAGCATCTCTCCCTCCGGGAATGCATGGCAGACGATGGGGATGAGGATGGAGAACGTGCCCCAGGAGGTGCCGGTGGCAAAGGCCAGGAAGACGGCTACCACAAAGATGATGACCGGCAGCAGATACTGCAGCGCCGCGGCCGAGCCGCCCAGCAGGTTGGCGACGTAATATTTTGCACCCAGCAGGCCGGTCATGCCGGACAGCGTCCAGGCGAGGGTCAGGATCAGCATGGGGCTGACCATGGCCTTGAATCCCTCGGGGATGCAGGCGGCAAAGTCCTGGAACGTCATCACTTCCCGCACGCGGTAGAACACAAAGGTAAAGAGCAGGGCAATGCTGCTGCCCATGACAAGGCCCATGGAAGCGTTGCAGTCCGCAAAGGCGGTAATGAAATCGGTGCCCTCAAAGAAGCCGCCGGTGTACACCATGCCAAAGATGCAGGCCACAATGAGGACGATGACCGGGGCCACCAGGTCGATGACATGGCCCTTGGTGTCGGTGCCGTCGTCCACATCGTCGCCGTAGGGGCGGTCCTCGGTGGTGAAGAGGTCGCCGTTCATGGCGTTGGTCTCATTCAGCTTCATGGGGCCGTAGTCCGTCCCGGTAAAGATGACGAACAGGCTCATGACCATGGTGAGGATGGCGTAATAGTTATACGGGATGGTGCGCAGGAACATGGTAAAGCCGTTGATGCCGGAGCCCTCGGGCACCGAGGAAGTAACAGCAGCAGCCCAGCTGGACACCGGCGCAATGATGCAGATGGGGGCCGCCGTGGCGTCAATCAGGTAGGCCAGCTTGGCGCGGGAGACTTTCTGACGGTCGGTGACCGGGCGCATGACCGAGCCGACGGTCAGGCAGTTGAAGTAGTCGTCCACAAAGATCATGATTCCCAGCAGCAGGGTGGCAAACTGTGCCCCGGCCCGGGTGTGGATATGGGTGGAGGCCCACCGGCCAAAGGCCGCGCTGCCGCCGGCCTTGTTCATCAGGGCCACCAGAATGCCCAGCATGACCAGGAAGACCAGGATCCCCACATTGCTGCTGTCGGACAGCTTGGACACCATGCCGCCGTCCTCATTGAAGAACAGGGTGGTCAGGGCCAGCTCCAGGTTGCCGTTGGCGTAAAGCAGGGCACCGGTGGCAATGCCCACCAGCAGGGAAGTGTAGACCTCCTTGGTGTTCAGGGCCAGCACGATGGCCACCACCGGAGGCAGCAGGGAAAGTGCCGTGCTGTACACGGCGCAGGTGTAAGTAGACGGGTCCGCGATCTTGCCCGGTGTGGCAGACGTGCACCACAACAGCAGGCCGAAGACGAGCAGAGCGCCCACCCAGGAGAGATTGTTCTTTTTCATGAAAATGATTCCTCTTGCAGATCAGGTTTGTTTTGGGGTGCGGCGGGGCAGACTATCCCCCAGAAAAGAAGAGAGGGGGTGTTTGCCGCGCCGGATTATAAAGCGTTGTATTTTGAGCTGTTCCGCGCCAGCGAGCAGGCCGCCCGCCTGTTGTGGGAGGCCCAGCAGAAAGCCGAGCAGGAGGCCCTGCGGGCCGACCCGCCGCCGCTGGAACTGGAACCTCTCCGTCATCGCTCACGCGATGCCACCTTCCCTGTCGAGGGGAGGCCTTGGCAGTCGGATGAAAGTTGATCTATTTGCCAAAGGCTCCCCTGATAGGAAAGACTCCCCCGGCCGGGGGAGGTGGCACGCAAGTGCCGAAAGGGGAACGGCTGGCGAGCGAAGTTCGACTGAGAGGTTTAATTCTTTTTGCTCTCGGCCTTGGCCGCAAACTTGGCGTTGTTGATGACAAAGCGCTCGTGGGTGCCGCCGCCAACGGGGCCTTTCTCGTCGTGGAGCGAGACCTTGAACACCAGCTTGCGGCCCTCCACGGCCACCAGCTCGCTCTCGCAGGTCACGGTCATGCCCACGGGAGTGGGGGCCGTGTGCTCCAGCTCCAGTTTGGTGCCCACGGTGCCGCAGCCCTCATCCAGAGCCTCGGCCACGCTCATCCAGCAGGTCTTCTCGGCCAGTGCCACCAGAGCGGGAGTCGCAAACACGTCCAGCGTGCCGCTTCCCATGGTTTTCGCGGTGTTTTCGTTGGTCACAGCCACGGACTGCTCGCCGTGGATCCCAGTTGTCAGAGTCATAAAAATTCTCCTTTTCATTTTGTGTAAGATGTCGAAACGACATGAATTTACGAACCAACAGTAGAATACCACATTTTGCGCCGCTGTGCACCTGTTTTGGAGATTTTTCCGCCAAAACACTTTCCTTTTGGATCGAACGAGCCCATAATAAAGGCAAAAAAGGCGGTGGAGCAGATGAGTGAGTTCTGGATGTCGTATGAAATGATCGCCCAGCGGTATGGCCCGGGGTATCAGGGCTATCCGCTGTTTGGAGCGGTGCACCTGGGAGAGCTGGAGGCAGTGGCGGTCTGCATCCTGCTGATAGCCCGCTGGTACCGCCGCAGCCCGGAACGCACCCGGCGGCGCATCCTGTGGGGCGTTACGGTTTTGCTGTTGGCAGATGAAGCCGTGCTGGTCATTGCCATGCTGGCCACCGGGCAGTGGAACTGGAGCTACCTGCCTCTCCACCTGTGCAGCATCCATATTTTCCTCTGCACAACCTGTACCCTGACCGGAAAGGACTGGTGCAAAGAGGAGCTCTACGCCCTCTGCACACCGGGGGCCGCCATTGCGCTGCTCTGCCCCGGTTGGCTGGGGACAAAGGCGTGGAGCCTCATCAACCTGCATTCTGTTACCCTCCATGGGCTGTTGGTGCTTTACCCGGTTCTGCTGGTAGCAGGCGGGTTCCGCCCGCAGGTGCGGCGGCTCCCGGCGGTGCTGGCATTCCTGTTTGGCTCGGCGCTGCCCATTTACTTTTTAAATAAAGTGCTGTACACAAACTTTTACTTTCTGAACGGCCCCACCAGCAGCCCGGTGACGGCGCTGTTTACCCAGTGGTTTGGGGAACAGTGGTATCTCCTGGGCTTTCTCCCCGCCGTGGCGCTGGTGCTGGCGGGGATGTATCTGCCGTGGTATATTCATCGAAAAAAATAGAAGCAACCTCATCTGGTTGCTTTTTGTCAAAAATTATGATACGCTAAAGATGCTGTCCGAAATGGCAGCAAGGCACTGCATACAACGGCAGGCGGTTCGGCTCTTCATCCCACTGAAAAGGGGGTGAAGCATATGCCTATTACTTTGACGTTCCATCTTTTTGGATTCACTTTTACGATCAGAGTAAAAAAATGAACCGCCACCCCGGTACGGTGACGGTTCGAGTTTTGCTCAACTGTTCTACTTAAAGGGCTAACCGCTTGTCGCAGTGCCTTTTCTATTTGTATTATAGCAAGGATGCGGTGGAAAGTCAAGCAGCAGCAAGCTGGATTTGAGGCCTTGAAACCGCACCCTTTTTGCAAAATAAAAATGCCACTTTTTTGCGTATTGGGGCAAAAAATATCTTTTTTGAACTTCCAGCAAAATTCTTCTCCAAACCCCTTGACAGGAGCCTCTCCCCATGCTATCATGAACACATGAACAAACGTTCATATAAAACCAACCCGAGAGGAGATGTCCAGATGCCGCAGCAGGAACCCGAAAAGAAAAGCGCCCCCGCCGCACAGCCCATTGATATGCCCGATGACGAGGTGCTCTACGAGCTGGCCGACCTGTTCCGGGTATTTGGCGACTCCACCCGCATCAAGATCCTGTACGCGCTCCACGATAACGAGCTGTGCGTGCAGGACATCGCCAACGCGGTGCAGCTGAGCCAGTCCGCCGTGAGCCATCAGCTCCGGGTGCTCAAGGACTGCAAACTGGTGCGGTTCCGCCGGGAGGGCAAAACTGTTTACTACGCACTGGACGATGACCATGTGCGCAGCATCCTCTCCATGGGGATGGATCATATTGAAGAATGAGAAAGGCTGGTACTTACGATGAAGAAGACCTATAAGATCGAAGTGGACTGCGCAAACTGCGCCGCTAAGATGGAAGACGCTGCCAACACCGTTTCCGGCGTGGCAAAGGCAACCGTCAGCTTTATGACCCAGAAGATGAACGTGGAGTTTGCGGAGGGTGCAGACCCCAAGGCCACCATGCAGGAAGTGCTGACCGCCTGCAAGAAAGTGGAGGACGACTGCGAGATCTTCGGCATCTGATCTTCCGGAACCTCGGAGCCCCTCCCCCGGGAGGGGCCTTTTTATACAACGGAACGCTTTTGTGGAAAAAGAAACAGGTTTTCCACAGTTTCCACCTGGTTTTCAACATTTCTTGCGGAAAAGTGCAAAAAGAGACGCCAAACAGCCTCTTTTTGTCGGGAAAAGTCTGTGGAAAAGGCGGGGGAAAACGTGGAAAAGCCCACTTACTGTGGAAAACAGGTGGAATCGGACGAAAACTCCCCCTGAAAACCCGTGCTGAGATCCGCGCAAAAGGAGAGACTGAGATGAACAAAAAACAAAAGAAAATGCTCAAGCAGATCATCGCAGCGGTGATCCTTGTAGCCATTTTGAAACTGCTGCCCAGCTTCCCCACGCCGGTGGAGCTGGTGCTGTACTGCATCCCGTATCTGGTGGTCGGCTGGGACGTGCTCCGCAAGGCCATCAAGGGCATCAAGAACCGCCAGCCCTTTGACGAGTGTTTCCTGATGGCGGTTGCCACCGTGGGTGCCTTTGCCCTGGGCGATTACGTTGAGGGCTGCGCCGTTATCATCTTCTATCAGATCGGCGAGCTGTTCCAGAGCGTGGCCGTGGGCAAGAGCCGCCAGAGCATTTCCAGCCTGATGGACATCCGCCCGGACTACGCCAATATTGAGGGCGAGGACGGCAAGCTGGAACAGGTAGACCCGGATGAGGTCGAGATCGGCACCACCATCGTGGTCCAGCCCGGCGAGCGCATCCCCATTGACGGCATCATTCTGGAGGGCACTTCGGCCCTGAACACCGCCGCCCTCACCGGCGAGAGCCTGCCCCGGGACGTCAAGGCCGGGGATGAGGTCATCAGCGGCTGTGTCAACGTCACCGGCCTGCTGAAGATTCAGACCACCAAGGAATTTGGCGAATCCACCGTCTCCAAAATTCTGGACCTCGTGGAAAACTCCAGCATGAAGAAAGCCCGGGCCGAGAACTTCATCACCCGCTTTGCCCGGGTGTACACCCCCGCTGTCTGCTACGGCGCTCTGGCACTGGCATTCCTGCCGCCCATCGTTCTGCTGTTGACGGGCCAGTCCGCCCGCTTTGGCGACTGGATCTACCGCGCCCTGACGTTCCTCGTCATCAGCTGCCCCTGCGCGCTGGTCATCTCCATCCCTCTGAGCTTCTTCGGCGGCATTGGCGGCGCTTCCGCCTGCGGCATCCTCGTCAAGGGCTCTACCTATCTGGAAGAGCTGGCCCGTACCGGTGTGGTGGTCTTTGATAAGACCGGCACCCTGACGCAGGGCACCTTTAAAGTCACCGGCATTTATCCCACGGAGGGCACCTCGCAAGACGCTCTGGTGGAGGCCGCGGCCCTGACCGAGAGCTGGTCCAAGCATCCCATCTCCCTGAGCGTCAAGACCGCTTATGGCAAGGAGATCGACCAGAGCCGCGTCACCGACGTGGAGGAGCTTGGCGGCTACGGCGTTACGGCCAAGGTGGACGGCAAAGCCGTGGCCTGCGGCAATGCCCGCCTGATGGCAAAGCGGAGCCTGACCGTCCCTGCTGTAACGGAGGCCGGCACCATCGTTCATGTGGCCATTGACGGCAAGTATGCAGGCTACCTGCTCATTGCCGATGTGGTCAAACCCCACAGCGCACAGGCCATCAAGGGCCTGAAACAGGCCGGTGTCCGCAAGACCGTCATGCTGACGGGCGACGCCGAGCCGGTGGCAAAAGCCGTTTCCGCCGAGCTGGGCCTGGACGAGTACCACGCTGGCCTGCTGCCGGGCGACAAGGTCGATCAGATCGAGAAGCTTCTGGCCTCCAAGCAGCTCAAAGAGAACCTCGCCTTTGTGGGCGACGGCGTCAACGACGCCCCTGTTCTGTCCCGTGCGGACATCGGCATTGCCATGGGTGCTCTGGGCTCCGACGCTGCCATTGAGGCCGCGGACGTTGTCCTGATGGACGACGACCCGGCCAAGATCGCTCTGGCCATGCGGATCGCGCGCCGCACCAACGGCATCGTGTACCAGAACATCGTCTTTGCGCTGGGCGTCAAGGGCATCTGCCTCATCCTCGGCGCGCTGGGCATCGCCAGCATGTGGACGGCCATCTTCGCCGACGTCGGCGTCATGGTCATCGCCGTCCTCAACGCCACCCGCGCCCTCTACACCAAAGACCTTGCCAAAAAGAACGAAGCCTAAGATCCCCTTTCTCATCAAAATACAACACCCCCGCCGGGAGCTTTCCAAAAGCTTTCAGCGGGGGTGTTTTGCATCCGGAAACCGCCTCTTGCAAAGCAGGATAAACCTGTTATAATACTAGATTGGAGGGTTGAATAAAATGCAACAGACGAATCAAACCATTTTGACCCCGTCCCGCGATTCCTCCGGGGCGGTTTTGGCGGCGCTGAAAGCCGCGTTCCCCCAAACCATTCCGGTGCTGACGGGGTATTTTGTGCTGGGGCTGGGCTACGGCATCTATGTGCAGTCGTTGGGCCTGCCCATCTGGCTGCCGCCCCTGATGGGCACCGTGGTATACGGCGGAAGCCTGGAATTTGTGCTGGCCTCCCTGCTGCTGGGCAGCTTTTCGCCCCTCTCTGCCTTTTTGATGGCGCTCATGATCCAGGCCCGGCACCTGTTCTACGGCCTGACCATGCTGGAGCGCTATCAGGGTTACGGCCTGCGCGGCTTTTACATGATCTACGCCATGAGCGACGAGACGTTTTCCATCACCTGTTCGGCCGAGCCGCCCGAGGGGATAGACCGTGGGTGGTTCATGTTCTTCATCACCCTGCTGGACCAGATCTATTGGGTGGCCAGCGCTTTTCTGGGGGCAGCGGTGGGCTCCATCCTGCCGTTCAGCACCGAGGGCGTGGATTTTGTCATGACAGCCATGTTCGTGGTCATCTTCCTCAACCAATGGGAGAAAGAAAAGCAGCACTACTCCGGCTTCATCGGGCTGGTGGTGCCGTTTGTCTGCCTGCTGGTGTTTGGCTCCGGCAGTTTTCTGATCCCGTCCATGATCTGCATTCTGGTCCTGCTGCTCGGGCTGCGCAAGCCCATTGAGCAGGCTGATAAAACCGAGGAGGTGGCCCCATGAGCGGAGTCCAGTTTGGCATCACCATTGCCGCCTGCACGGCAGCCACCATGCTCACCCGGTTTCTGCCGTTCCTGATCTTCTCGTCCAAGGACCAGCAGCCGCCGGAAGTCGTCCGGTATCTGGGGCGGGTGCTGCCCGCCGCCATCTTTGGAATGCTCATCATCTACTGCCTCAAAGGCGTCAGCGTCTTTACGGGCAGCCACGGCATCCCGGAGGCCATCGCCATCGGCGTGACCATCGCGCTCCACAAGTGGAAGCACGAAACACTGGTATCCATTGCAGGCGGCACGCTCTGCTATGTGCTGCTGGTGCAGCTTGTATTTTAACGTTTGTACCGCAAAAAGGACACGGCGCGCTGCCGTGTCCTTTTTTGCTGCCAACCGATCAATGATAAAATGTATCAAAATTGATCTGACGGTAGAACCGCTGCTGGAGCTGGTCGAAGCTCTCGCAGTTCTGGGCCAGCAGCCACATCACCTTGGTGATGACCGCCTCAATGGTCATGTCATGGGCTTCCAGGAAACGGAAGCGGTTCTTGACCCGTTTGCCCACCTCGTAAATGCCCACATCGCTGCCCTCGTAGGTGACCTGAGTGGTCAGGATCAGGATTTTGTGGGTCTGGTCGTAGTCGCCCAACCCCTCGGCAAAGGCGTCCATCAGCCGCTGCGGGATGCCGCCCACGCCAAAGCTTTCCACGATCACACAGTCGTAATGTTGAAAGATGGTCGGGATCAGCTCGGGGCTCAGGCCGGGAGTCAGCTTGAGCAGAAAGACTTTGGGGTTGAGCGCCCGGCCAAACTCCACCGGGCCGGTGGGCCAGGGAGAGGGGACATAGCGCACCAGCCGGTCGCCCTGCACCAGCGCCAGCGCCGGGAAGTTGACCGACGCAAAGGCGTCATAGCTGATGGTCTTGTTCTTTTTGGCGCGGGTGCCCGCGATGACATGCCCGCCGAACACCACCATCACGCCCCGGCTCCCGGGGTCCAGCGCACAGATCACACTGTCCCGCAGGTTTTTCTTGGCGTCGGTGATCTCATTGGAGATGGGCTGCTGGGCGCCTGTCAGGATGATGGGCTTGTCGGCGTTCTGAATGAGGTAAGAAAGGGCCGCCGCCGAGTAGGCCAGCGTATCGGTGCCATGGCAGATGATGAAGCCATCGTAGAGGGCGTAATTCTCCTGCACAGCCCGGGCCATCATGAGCCAGTGCTCGGGGCCCAGGTCGGTGCTGTCGATGCTGCACAGGGCCAGTGTCTCGGGGCAGCAGAGCTCCTGCAGCTCCGGCAGGTGGGCCAGCAGCTCCTCGCTGGAAAGGACGGGCTTGAGCCCCTGGGCCGTGCGCACACTGGCAATGGTGCCGCCCGTGGTGATAAAAAGCAGGCGTTGCTTGGACATAAAATGGAAGCCTCCATGAAAATTCAAATCATGGAACCAGTATAACACAATCCAAAACTTTTTGGAACTCAGTCACGGAAAACGGGCAGATTTTGTGTATAATAGAGGTGTAAGCAAACATCGGACCTGAAAAGGAGAATATAAATGTCGAACATTGTCATTATCGGTTCCGGCCCGGCGGGCGTATCGGCTGCACTGTACGCCGCGCGGGCAGGCGTGGACACCACCGTCCTGACCAAGGGCCCGGGTGCCCTGGACCGCGCCGAGCTCATCCAGAATTACTACGGCTTTGCCGAGCCCATCTCGGGGGCAGAGCTGGAGCGCCGGGGCATGGAGGGTGCCAGGGCTGTAGGCGTGAAATTCGTCACCGCCGAGGCCGTTGGCCTGACTTATACCGATAAGCTGACGGTCGAAACGCTGGACGGCGATTACCCGGCAGACGCCGTCATTCTGGCAACAGGAGCTTCCCGGGCCGCTCCCCGCATCCCAGGGCTGACCGGGCTGGAGGGCCACGGCGTGAGCTACTGCGCCACCTGCGACGCGTTTTTCTACCGTGGCAAAGATGTGGCTGTGCTGGGCAGCGGCGAGTATGCCCTGCATGAAGCGCAGGCACTGCTCCCGGTGGCAAAAAGCGTCACTTTGCTGGCCAACGGCCAGCCTCTGACCGCGGAGTTCCCGGCAGAAGTGGCTGTCCGCCCCGAAAAAGTAGAAGCCATTCTGGGGGAACAGCGGGTCTCCGGCGTCCAGCTGGCAGGCGGCGAGACTGTGGCACTGGATGGCGTGTTCGTCGCATTGGGCGTGGCAGGCAGCACCGCTCTGGCCCGCAAGCTGGGGGCCGAAGTGGACGGGAACCGCATCGTCACCGATGAGCACATGATGACCACTCTGCCCGGCCTTTACGCGGCAGGCGACTGCACCGGCGGCCTGCTGCAGGTCGCCAAGGCCGTGTACGAGGGTGCCCTTGCGGGCAGCGAGGCCGCCAAGGCCCTGCGGAAAGGATGAATCATGCCGGAATTGGATAAAAAGTCCCCTGTCTGCCCGGACTGTCTGGCCTGCGGCTTCCCGTTCTGGGAGCAGCTGACCCCGGAGGAGCAGGAGTTTCTCTGCCGCACCACCCGGCCGGTCAAGTACAAAAAAGGGGAGCGGGTGCACAGCCCCGTGGAAAACTGCGTGGGCATCCTGCTCCTCCGCACCGGCCAGCTGCGAGCCTATCTCCTCTCCGAGGATGGCCGGGACGTGACCCTTTACCGCCTCTTCCCGGGGGAGGTCTGCATCCTCTCGGCCTCCTGTGTCATGGATTCGGTCAATTTTGATCTGTACATCGACGCCGAGGAGGACACCGAGGCCTACTGCATCGGCGCTGGAACGTTCCGCCGCCTGATGCAGCAGAATGTTCACGTCCGCTGCTTTGCCTACCAGATGACCGCGGAGCGCTTCTCGGATACCATGTGGACGATGCAGCAAATTCTGTTTATGAGCGCCGACCGCCGCCTTGCCATCTTCCTCACCGACGAGCTGGCCAAGACCGGCGGCAGCAATGTCCGCATGACCCACGACCAGATGGCCCGCTATATGGGCTCCGCCCGCGAGGTGGTCAGCCGCCTGCTGAAATATTTCGCGCAGGAGGGCTGGGTGCGCCTCTACCGTGGCGGCGTGGAGGTGCTGGATAAGCAGAAGCTGCAGGAGATCGCGAGAGGGCAATAGCATCAACGAAAACGAGCCATTTACAAGTACCGCTGTAAATGGCTCGTTTTCTCACTTTGCTACTGTGATCCGGACTCTTGCCGCAGCCTGTCCGGCGGGCTGTTCCGTTTCCAGATCGTATGCTGTAAACAGTGCTGTTGCCGTATAGCTGCCGCCGGGCAGGACAGTCTCCAGCGGCACCGCCTGAATGTGATATCCCGGTTCTATGAGGCCGGAGGCATACAGCACCTCCCCGGTATCATCCCGGCTCAGAGTGACGCTCATCAGATGGTGATTGGCCGGAATATTTTCCACCCGCAGCTCCGCTTCCGCTCTGCCGCTGGTCATCCGGATATCCGGGTTGATGGAGATGTTGAACATCCCTTCCTGCACGACTTTGTCCAGTTCTGCCTGAATCTCCGCCTCCGACTTTCCCTCGTACTGACCTACCGTTGCATTGGGGTCACGGGCTCCCGGAGCAGAGGCCTGCTTTGCGCTGTTCGGCGTCTTCAGCAGGAAAACGCCTGCCGCCGCGGCAGAAACCAGCACCAGCGGAAGCCCACGGGACAGGAGAAATTTCAGGCCAAGGAGGACTTGTTTGTGATACTCCCGCATCCAATGCACCCACTTTCTCAAACGATAAAAACACCGGGGCGGGCGAGCCCCCGCTCCGGTGGAAACAGTTTATCCTTTTGGATTTGGCCCATATATCTCGCCTGGCTCTATGGTATACGCAATCGTGAAGAGTTCCTGCTTTTCGGCCCACTCCGCACTGATGCCATTCACTTTTCCCTTAAACTCAAATTTAATTTTTCCGCCCTGATCAACATTCCAGGTGTTATATGTCGTGGGCTCAGTCCCAAACGATTGCTTTTTGTCATCATTCCCAGACACAAAAGTAACAGTATCTGAAATAGGACTCATAATGCCCGGATTTGTTCCAGTCATCGTCAGATAAATCTGCCGATCCTGCAAATTCTCATCACTCTCTACAAAAGAATATGCTGCATCGAGCATGGTTACGCGGATATCCGAAACATGAAAAATTTCAGAGCCCGTATTGGTAATTGCATAGCCCCCTGGACAAACAAAATCACCATTGCGTTTGACTGCAAAAGTGACATTGAGAGGAACTGTTGCCGAAAGATTTGCCGGTACTGCAACGACGCTGAATGTAGTCTGGGCTTCATTGTTCTGGAACAGATTACCCTCTCCCGTAACTTCCTGCCCATAGTCTTCTTCTGCTAAGGCAGTCAGGCTGAGGCTCAACGCCAAAACAAATGCGAGGACAATGGTAACAAGCTTCTGCAAATGTTTCATAGGATAGCCCTCTCACAGCAAAGCAGCAGGCGAATATTCACAAAATTATTATACATTAACGCGAAATTATATGCAATACATTTTAACAAAATTTTTGTTCGCACTTTTAATTTTTTGAGAAAAACGCTGTACAAACTCATCCGTTTTATCTTTCCTATCCTCAGGGCATGGTATCGTTCACCTTGTCTATCCATCCAAACATGGTATAATGGAACAAAGGAGCGTGATACCATGAGCCCAATTGAAGTCCCTGCAAAAATCCAGTTGGT
>OODB01001442.1_pt1 | contig 16500 bp, 12 predicted proteins | sample 1671721 | NCBI WGS metagenome assembly OODB01 (sample SAMN06348185, study PRJEB24527) | human gut metagenome | biome: human gut; feature: ankylosing spondylitis patient; material: feces | host: Homo sapiens | place: China | collected 2015-10
CCCCCGCCGTGACAACCGTGGCGGACGCGGCCCCCGCGGCCCGCGTGAGGGCGGCAGAGGCCCCCGCTACGGTGCTCCCCGCCGCGACAACCGCGGCGGCCCCCGCTACGGCGGCCCGCGCTCCAGCGTGCCCGCCCGCGAGTTTGCGGATGCCCCGCGCGACCCCGCAGCCAAGCCGATGGCACCCAAGACCACCGAGCGCATCCACGACGGTGACGATTTCGCCTTCGGTAAGATCGAGTTTTAAACAACAGTGTTGAAAAAGCAGCTGCTCCTGTGCGGGCAGCTGCTTTTTGGTTTTTATGCGAGCGAAGCGCGGGCCGGAAGGGCTTTGACGGGGCTCCCGCAGTCTCCTGTTCCCCCTCTAAACTCTTTCCACACCGTTTTCCACAGTGATGTTGAAAACTCTTATTTTTCCACCGTTCACAACCGGCTATACAAGGGGCAAAAATGAACCGTTTGTAAACAAGATATAGGCGTAACCACGGCCCGGCACCCCTACAGGTACCCCTTTTCCACAGGAAAACCGGTTTTCCACCGTTTCCCGGGGTTTTCCCTGTGGAAAACTCGTGAAAACTGTGGAAAACTATAAAAGAACGGTGTTTCGCAGAAAATTAGCGGAACTTTTTGCGAAAGGCTCTCTGCAGACCTTATTTTCCTGTTGAAAATGTTGAAAACTGCCTATAGTTGTAGAACCCCGCGGTGGAAAAGTCCGAAATGTTGTTAAAAACACAGATGTAGCCGTACCGAAAACAAAGTGGGATGCAGTCGGTTATCAAACGTCCATGCCCGGCAACGAGGATACATTTTCAACCGTATGGCCAGCCCAATGTTGAAAGAAAAACAACAACCGGCGAACGGCATCCCGCATAAACTCGCGGGCGGCATATAGGCCGCCCCATCAGCGCTTACGTGAATTACATCCGTAGGGCGGGGTGCCCGCACCCCGCCGCAAGTTCGCGCGGCTACCGGTCAACGGGCAGCCACCCGCGTAGGGGGCGGCGTCCTCGACACCCCGGAAACCTTCTGTTGCCGCCCATCCCCGGGAAACCCCCGGGCCGGGCATGCCCGGCCCCTACCGCGCGGCGGTGGGCAAGCCCCATGCCGTCCATAAACGCCCACGGAGGGGTCAAGACCCCTCCCTACGGACCGCCCCATCAGCGCTTACGTGAATTACATCCGTAGGGCGGGGTGCCCACACCCCGCCGCAAGTTCGCGCGGCCACCCGTCAACGGGCAGCCACCCGCGTAGGGGGCGGCGTCCCCTACGCCCCGGAAACCTCCCGTTGTCGCCCATCCCCGGGAAAACCCCCGGGCCGGGCATGCCCGGCCCCTACCGCGCGGCGGTGGACAAGCCCCATGCCGTCCATAAACGCCCACGGAGGGGTCAAGACCCCTCCCTACGGGCCGCCCCATCAACGAGTGCCCCGCCCCCCGCCGCGCGGCGGTGCGGGAACGGCGACAAAAAACCGAGGCGATCCCTTTTCCCGGGACTGCCTCGGTTCTTTACTATAAGCATATAAGCGCTTAATCGTGCCGGATGGCTTCCAGCGCACTGATCCTGACCGCCTTGTTTGCGGGCAGGATGCCGGCTACCAGCCCCACCAGCGTGGCGAATACCAGCGCCGCCAGCATGAGCCAGGGCGGGATGATCGAAATGGCCGCGCTGCCGCCCCCGTCCATGTAGTAGTACCCGCCGCCCATCAGGCCGGACAGGTCCAACCCGCCGCCCTGACCGAACGCCGCTAAAATTGTGGAAAGGTTGTTCAGCACAAAGCTGGCCAGCAGGCTGAACGCTACGCCGATCAGCCCGCCGATAAACCCGATGGTCGAGCTTTCCAGCAGGAACATCGTGCGGATGCTGCCCAGCTCACAGCCCAGCACCTTCATGACGCCGATCTCCCGGGTGCGCTCATAGATGGCCATCGTCATTGTGTTGATGATGTTGATGGCCGCCACAAACAGCGAGACCGCCGCAATGCCGCCGAAGATCATCTGGCTTTTTATGACCTGCTGCTGCATCTCCTCGCGCTGCTGGTTCATCGAGTAGGTGTTGGTGAAGCCCAGGTCGTGGATGGCCGTCTCAACGTCGGTGACGTTCTTCAGGTCATCGACCTTGACGTAGACCTGGTCGTAGCTCTTTTCCTCGGTCTTGGTTTTGGTCATGTCGTTGTAGACCTTTTGCAGCATCTTCATGTCCTGAATGCGCAGCACAATGCCGCTCTGGGTCCAGTAGCCCTTGGCACCGTCCGGCTCCAGCACGCCCACGACCTCCAGCTCCCAGCTGCGGGATTTTTCGGTCGAGCCCTCGCCGGTCCGGATGGTCAGGGTCATCTTATCCTTGTCGATGTCCACAAAGGGCGGCAGCTCCTTGCCGTTGGCATCGGTCTGGCCCTGCCAGCGGTAGCGCTTGGGGCTGTTGGGGCTCTTGCGCGAGTCCTGAAACTCATACCCGGTGGACCCGCCGACCAAAATCTGTAATTTCGCCGCCTTCTCGCTGGCGGGGGTGTTCGTGAGCCAGCTGCCGCTCTGCAGGGCGAAGCCCATCGGCTCCAGCGCGGTGGGGTCGATGCCGATCAAATTGTAAATTTCCATCGTGTAGCGGTCATTGCGGCCCGCCGTGATGGTGCCCTCCAGATTGTACGCCTGCGCGTAGGGCGTGGCCGCCGCCACATGGGGAATCTGCTTGATGCTGGCGATGGCCGCGTCGTCCAGATACAGCGGCTTGCCGTCGCTGCCGACCATCGTGCCGTAGCCGTAGATCTGCACCTGGGTCAGGTCGCCCCAGCTTTGCAGCATCTCCTCGTTGGTTTTGGTCTGGGCGATGCCCAGCGAGATCATCAGCACGACCATGCAGGTGCCGATGACGACGCCGACGAGCGTCAGCGCCGTGCGGCCCTTGCGGCGCAGCAGGTTGCGCGCCGACAGGCTGATTTCATCAGAGATCTTCATCGCTGTCCTCTGCTTCCAGCGCGGCCAGTGCCTTGGCCTTTTTGCGCTTGCGTACCACGACCACGATGACCACGATCACGACCACTGCGCCGCAGACACCGATGAGCACCCACGCCCAGACCGGCATACCGGTCTGCTCGGGCTGGACGTCGTCCATCGACGGGTCATAGTTGAAGTCGTCCATGTTCATCTCCTCGGCACTGACAGAGAAGTCCTTCGAGAAGGTCTGCGGGTTGCCGGAGGCATCCTCGTAGTTCAGCGTGATGATGCCGCTGACCGTGCCCGCGGCATCGGGGACGATGTCAAAGTCCACGCTGCCCTCGGTGCCGGCGGCCAGGTTGCCGAGGTACTGGTAGCCGCCCGCACCCAGATTTGTGCCGGTCAGGCGGGCTTCCAGATTGCTGACGGGGTTCTTGCCCTTGTTGACGTAGGAGAGAGAGACGCTGCCGGTGTCGCCGACATAGATCGTGTCGCCGGACAGCTCGAGCTGGCCGACCTCAAAGCGGTCGGGCTGGCTGACGGGCACGGAAATCGTCGTGGTGCCGCTGACCTCCTTGCCGGTGACAGAGCCGGTGCCGGTCATGTTGACGGTGATGCTGGCCACCGTGCCGGTAAAGCCGGAGGCGGGCATGACCTGGAACGTGACGTCCCGGGTCTGCTTGGGGCAGATGGTGCCGAGGTAGCTGGACAGGCTGCCGCCGTTCAGGGAGATGTTCTCGGGCAGCGTCAGCGAGACGATGACGTCGTCGAGGTTCTCATTGCCGTCGGTGGCGTAGAGGCCGAGGGAGAGGTCGAACGCCTGCCCTGCGGTGACGCTGTCGCCGTAGCTGGAGGTGCGCACGAGTAGGTTGGGCGAGGTCGTCTGGTCCTTGTCCACGCACTGGCCCAGCGTGACGCTGAACTGCTGCAGCGGCTTGGAGGTGTCCAGATAGGACAGGTTGATGGGCAGCGTGTTGCCGCCGCCGTTGTAGATGACGTCGCGGAACAAAATGACGTAGCTGTAATAATTATACTGCGCGTTCGCCGCAACCTCCTCCGGCGAGGCCGAGCCGTTGCGGACGTTCTGCAGGCGGGTGGCGTTGGGGTCGTCGTTGCTGTCGAACAGCTGGCCGATCTCGCCGGTGCCGGTGTAGGTGAACACGGCGGAGTTGATGCGCGCGGAGATCTCCTCCGGCTTGACGCAGTACCGCGCCGAAGCGTGGTCCACGACCTTGAGCACGATGTTGATCTTATCACCGACCTGCACGGTGGTGACCTCGCCGCCCGCAGTGTCGGTGACGGAATAGGCGGAGACGTAGACGCCGTCGGAGCTGGTCGTGTCAATGGCCGCCGTCGGCGTGGGGGTGGGGTCGGTGACATCCGGTGTGATGACGTCGTCTGCCATAACCGGCGCACACAGCGCCGCCGCCAGAGCAAAGGCGGTCAGCAGGGAAAATAGGCGTTTCATGGTTGGTTTGTACCTCCAAATTTTATAACCCCAAGGCTTCCCCCTGGGGGGAAAGCTGCCGCCCGCAGGCGGCGGATGAGGGGAGAGCTTGTGTGGCGGCTCCGTGAGCGGGCCGCGGCGGAAACACGCCCCTCAACCGCCCTCGGTCGGGGCCTCGGGCTTATTACTTTTTCTGTTCCTTCGCTGCCTCCCCGCCAATATCCAGATTTCCTTCCAGATCGGCAAAGAGGGCGTCGCGGTTTTTCTTCTTCGTCTCCTCGTCCTGCACGACGTTGGAGCAGACCTTGCCGTCCAGGATCGTCACAATGCGGTCCGCGCACTCGGCCAGCTCCGGCTCGTGGGTGACCATAACGAACGTGACACCGCTGTTTTTGGACATTTCCAGCATGCGGTACAGCACCTGCTTGCTTGTGCGGGAGTCGAGGTTTCCTGTCGGCTCATCGGCAAAAATGACCTTGGGACTGCTGACGAACGCGCGGGCAATGCCGACGCGCTGCTGCTGGCCGCCGCTCATCTCGGTGGGCAGGTGGTTGGCGCGGCCCAGCAGACCCATGGATTTCAGCTCTTTGCGGGCGCGGGCCAGACGGGTCTTTTTGTCCACACCCTTGAACATCAGCGGCAGGGCGACGTTCTCCGCCGCCGTCATGGTGGGCAGCAGGTTGTAGCTCTGAAAAATGAACCCCAGGTGCTGCTGGCGGAACTCGGCCAACTCGTTCTCGGTCATTTTGCTGATCTCGTGCTTTCCTATGTATACCTTGCCGGACGTCGGCTTTTCCAGCCCGGCCAGCTGGTTCAGCAGCGTGGACTTGCCGCTGCCCGACTGGCCGACGATACAGCAGAACTCGCCCTTTTCTATCGACAAATCGACATTATTCAGCGCAACGACGCGCTCCTTGCCGACGGCATAGACCTTGCGCAGCTTCTCTGTACGGATGATTGGTGCCAAACGCACACCTCCTTACGTGCAATATACCACATATTGTATCATATTTCGACGATGGTGGGAAGATGGGGAAGTTGTAAAATCTGTTTCTTTCCTATATAATAGACGACAAAAAGGGGGCAGACGTTACCATGGAGTACACAATTCATCCGATTGCGCATATCCGCACGGATTTTACGGATAAATTCGGCATCCCGCGGCAGAGCGGGCTGGTGCCGGAGTTGACGGCGCGCATCGTGTTTGAGCCGGAATACCGCGACCCGAACGCGCTGGTCGGTATCGAGGGGTATGACCGGCTGTGGCTGATCTGGCAGTTTTCCACCGTGGCGGCAGAGTATGCCGCGGGCAAAAGCTGGCGGCCCACCGTGCGCCCGCCGCGCCTGGGCGGCAACGAGCGCCGCGGCGTCTTTGCGACCCGCAGCCCCTACCGCCCGAACGCGCTGGGGCTTTCCTGCGTGGAGCTGGCGGGCGTCGAAAACGGCGAGCTGATCGTCCGCGGCGCGGACCTTTTGGACGGCACGCCGATCTTCGACATCAAGCCGTATCTGCCCTATGTGGACGCCTACCCCGACGCCCGGGGCGGATTCACGGACGCGACAAAGGAATACGCTTTGCAGGTGGTTTGCCCCGACGCGCTTTTGTGCAAAGTGCCGGAAAACAAGCGCGCCGCTTTGTCCGGTGTGCTGAAAAACGACCCCCGCCCCGCCTACCAGCACGACCCGGAGCGGGTGTACACGCTGGATTTCGGCTGCAATAAAGTGAAATTCACGGTGGACGGGGATATTTTGAAGGTTGTTGACATCTTATAAACGGGAAGGAAAGGCGGCGCGGCAAAGCCGTCCGCAGAAAGCCTCCTCGCGCAGCGGGGAGGTGGCCGCGAAGCAGGCCGGAGGGGCTTTTGCGGTTCGCGGCGGTAGGCCGCGGAGGGGTCAAGACCCCTCCCTACGGGGCAAAAGATACATGGGCGGTAATGGCAAAGTCGCGGGCCGGGCATGCCCGGCCCCTACAGACTTCTGTTTCCGGCATCGGGGGTTCGGGGGAACACCCGAATTTTAAAACGGAGCAGAGGGCGCGGGCGTTAAGCGCGAACAGTAATACTGCGTTCGCGTAGCCCGCGCACTCTGCGACCTCCGCTTTGGGGTTCCAAGGGGCGTGCAGCCCCTTGGTCGCGGGTCCGCTGCGTCGAAACAGCGGCAGTTTTCTTTGCGAGCTTTCTTTTGCTGCCAAAAGAAAGCGAGTTCCCGGGGGGCTGCCGTTCCCGGGCAATCTCTCACTTCCCCCTCGCTGACTGAATATACTGCCGCGGCGTCTGGTTGTATTCCGCCCGGAATGCGCGGTAAAAGTTTGCGTAATCGCCAAAACCGCAGTATTGGCAGACTTCATTCGGCGGGACGCCGCCGGCTAAAAGCTGCTTCGCGTTTAATAGCCGCTTCTGCAAAATATAGCGATGCACCGTCGTGCCGACCTGCGCATCGAACTTCCGCAGAAGATGATACTTGCTGATGAAGAACTTCTCCGACAGCTGGTCCAGCGTCAGGGCCTCGCTGTAGTGCTCGTTGATGTAGTGCAGCACCGCGTCCACGACCTGGTCACTCGTGCCGGTGGGGCGGGCGTCGCCGCGCTCGGCTGCGGCACGGTTCAGGCCGACCAAAAGCTCCACCAGCGCACTCTGGGCCAAAAGGTCGCTGCCGTACGCCTTGTCCGCCTTTAACGCGCACAGCTTATCCACCGTTGTGCGCAGCGGCGCGCCGGTGGCCCCGGGCAGCCGCAGCAGGTTCGTGTGGCCGGGGACTGTCGTGTCAAAGCAGCGGGTCAGACTTGTGCGCGGGGTGGACAAGCCCTCCAGATAGGGCCGCGCGATCCAGAGCACGATGCGCTCATAGGCGTCGGCATCGGTGGCAATGCGCGCCTGGTGCAGCTCCAGCGGGCTGCACAGCATCCAATCGCCGGGGCGCACGCGGTAGAGCTGGTTCTCGACGATGTACTCCACCCGCCCGCGCAGCAGCAGGTAGATCTCATAGAAGTCGTGGTGGTGCAGCTCGACCTCGTTCATGTAGGTCGAGCGATAGCGGTAGACCTCATAATCCGGCGCGATCATCGTCTGGCGCTTGGTGTAGGGATTGTAGTTTGACATAGGTGACTCCCAAAAAGCCTTCCCCTCCGGGACAGACTCCCCCGGTACGGGGGAGGTGGCGCATAGCGCCAGAAGGGGAGTAGGTGGCTGAGCGAAGCGAAGCCGGATGAGGGCCGACCTTGCCGCTGCCGCCCTGCAAGCGGGATTTTGCGGCCAGCTCTCCCCTCATCAGCCGCCTGCGGCGGCAGCTTCTCCCCCAAGGGAGAAGCCTTTTCTGCGTTGCTATGATTTTACCGCAATTTTCGCAATTTTTCAAGCAATCAGCGTTATTTTCTTGCAAAAAATCACGCGGTATACTATAGACATCGCGGGCGGTCGTGTGCCGCCCACCCCCACAGCAACAAAAGGAGCAAATCATTATGCAGATGAATGCGTCTTCCATCGTCAACCAGAAAGCCGAGTGGGAAAAGCTGGGCGTCAAGCTGCCCGCCTTTGACCACGCTGCCATGACTGCCGCCACCAAGGAGCACCCCATCTGGGTCCACTTCGGTGCGGGCAACATCTTCCGCGGCTTCATCGCCGCGCTGCAGCAGCGCCTGCTGAACGAGGGTGCCGCTGACCGCGGCATCATCGCAGCCGACACCTTCGACTACGACATCATCGACAAGATCTACACCCCGTATGACAACCTGACGATGAACGTCACCCTGAACCCGGACGGCACCACCAGCCGCGAGATCATCGGCTCTGTGGCCGAGGGCCTGCGCGCCAACTCTGCCGACGCGGAGATGATGGCCCGCTTCAAGCAGATCTTCACCGATCCCAGCCTGCAGATGATCTCCTTCACCATCACCGAGAAGGGCTACGCTCTGTACCGTCCCGACGGCAGCCTGATGCCCGTCGTGCAGGCTGACATCGACGAGGGTCCCGCCCACGCCCGCCACGCCATGAGCATGGTCGCCGCCCTGCTGCTGGAGCGTTTCCAGAACGGTGCCTATCCTCTGGCCGTCGTCAGCATGGACAACTGCTCCCACAACGGCGAGAAGCTGCAGGCCAGCGTTATGACCGTTGCCAAGGCATGGCTGGAGAAGGGCTTCGTCGGTCAGGACTTCATCGACTACCTGTCCGATGAGACCAAGATCACCTTCCCCTGGTCCATGATCGACAAGATCACCCCGCGCCCCCACAAGATCGTCGAGGAGTCTCTGGAGAAGGACGGCATCGAGGGCATGACCCCCATCGTCACCTCCAAGAACACCTTCATTGCCGCGTTCGTCAACGCTGAGCGCCCGCAGTATCTGGTCGTCGAGGACAAGTTCCCCAACGGCCGCCCCGCGCTGGAGAAGGCCGGTGTCTACATGACCGACCGCGAGACCGTCAACAAGACCGAGCGCATGAAGGTCACCACCTGCCTGAACCCGCTGCACACCGCCATGAGCGTGTACGGCTGCATGCTGGGCTATGACCTGATCTGCGCCGAGATGAAGGACGAGGACATCGTCGCCCTCATCAAGCGCCTTGGCTACGTCGAGGGCCTGCCCGTCGTCGTTGACCCGAAGATCCTTGACCCGAAGGCCTTCATCGACGAGGTCATCGAGCAGCGCCTGCCCAACCCCTTCATGCCCGACATGCCGCAGCGCATCGCTACCGACACTTCCCAGAAGGTCGGCATCCGCTTTGGCGAGACCATCAAGAGCTACGTCGCCGAGGGCCGCGACCTGAACAGCCTGGTCTCCATTCCTCTGGCCATCGCCGGTTGGCTGCGTTACCTGCTGGCCATTGACGACAACGGCAACGCCTTTGAGGTCAGTGCTGACCCGCTGAAGGACGAGCTGCAGGCCAAGCTCTCCGGCATCGAGTTCGGCAAGCCCGAGACCGTCACCGACCAGCTGGACGGCATCCTGTCCAATGCGTCCATCTTCGGCAGCGACCTGACCAAGACCGTCCTGGCCGACAAGATCAAGGCGTACTTCAAGGCCGAGATCGCCGGTGCCGGTGCCGTCCGCAAGACCCTGCACGAGGCCGTGAACGGCTGAGAGCACCGTTGTTGTAGGGGGCTGCGTCCCCGACGCCGCGCAGGCCAGCAGTCCTTCCCGGGTCATATGTAGGGCGGCCAGCCCTCTGGCCGCCGCGGGACCTTGCGGCCAACGCAGCCTTTCCGGGCGGATATGGAATCCGCCCCTACGCGTAGAGGTCGATGCTCGCATCGACCCGGAAGCCTTTGCAGCTACGCTGTAGGGGCCGGACATGTCCGGCCCGCCACGTAAAATGTATAACCCGCTCACGGGTTCGCAACCGGAAACTTGCGGGCGAGGCATGCCTCGCCCCTACGCAAACGACTATACAAACAAAAGGAGCACCACATGTCTATGAAAATGGGTTGGCGCTGGTATGGTGAGGGCAATGACCCCATCACCCTGAGCGACATTAAGCAGATCCCCGGTGTTGAGGAGATCGTCTGGGCCCTGCACAGCAAAATGCCTGGCGAGATCTGGGAGGAGGCCGAGATCAAGGAGGTCGTAGACCAGATTCACGCTGCCGGCTTCGACGCCACCGTCGTCGAGTCCGTCAACGTCCACGACGACATCAAGATCGGCCTGCCGACGCGCGACAAGTACATCGAGAACTACAAGCAGTGCATCCGCAACCTGTCCAAGTTCGGCGTCAAGACCATCTGCTACAACTTCATGCCGATCTTTGACTGGACCCGCACCGACCTGTTCCACCCCGTCGGAGACGGCTCCACCGCCCTGTTCTATCAGAAGGACCTGATCCAGGACGACTACAAGGGCATGGCAAACTACATTCTCGAATTCACCGAGAAGTACAACATGACCTTCCCCGGCTGGGAGCCGGAGCGCATGGCCAAGCTGGACGAGCTGTTCAAGGCCTACGCCCCCGTCACCAAGGAGAAGCTGTGGGATAACCTCAAATACTTCCTTGAGGCCATCATGCCCACCTGCCGCGAGTGCGACATCAAGATGGCGATCCATCAGGACGATCCCCCATGGGACATCTTCGGCCTGCCCCGTCTGCTGGTTGACGCCGAGAGCATTGACCGCTTCCTGACGATGGTCGATGACCCGTACAACTGCCTGACGCTCTGCTCCGGCAGCATGAACGCCAACCCCAACAACAACGTGGCCGCCATCGTGCGCAAGCACTGTGACCGCATCCCGTTTGCCCACGTGCGCAATATCCACCACTTCGAGAACGGTGACTTCTCCGAGGCTGCCCACCGCGACTGCTGCGGCGAGACCGGCATCATTGAGATCCTGCGCGCCTACCATGACTGCGGCTTTGACGGCTGCATCCGCCCCGACCATGGCCGCCAGCTGTGGGAGGAAGGCCCCGGCAACTGCCGCCCCGGCTACGGCAAGTATGACCGCGCCCTCGGCGTGCAGTACATGCTGGGTGTCTGGGACCTGCTGGACCGCCTGGACGAAGAAAAGTCCAAGTAATTTTTGCCATCCTCAAATTGCTGTATAACAAAAAGGACGCTGTAGCGATACAGCGTCCTTTTTTGTTAGAGTTTTATTGTATGATGAGCCTCCTTGCCGCCATTGCCTCTGCCCGACAGCTTACCCTTTGCACCTCCCGGTAGGGGCCGGGCATGCCCGGCCCGCCACCTCACGGCTGCCGCCATTGAATCCTCCCTTCGTAGGGAGGGGTCTTGACCCCTCCGCCGCACCTTGCCCCTACCGCTGCTTTATCTTCCACGCCGGAGGGATTCCTGCAGCCTTGCCGTTATTGCCCTTCTGCCTTCCTTACCCCTTCACCTCGTTCACCAGCTTCTCCCCTCTTGCAAACGCCCGCGCGTTCTCCATCGTCGTAATGGCAATGCTCTGCAATGCCGTCCGCGTGAAAAATGCCTGATGGCTCGTCACCACCACATTCGGGAAACTCATCAAAATCGGCACGACCTCGTTCTGCAAAACGTCGTCCGAGAAGTCCTCGAACACCTGCCCGTCCTCGTCCTCGTAGACGTCCAGCCCCACGCCCGCAAATTTGCGGGCCCGCAGCGCGTCGATCAACGCGTTGGTGTCGATCAGCCCACCGCGGCTCGTGTTGACAAGAATCGCGTTGTCACGCATCATTTTGATGGTGTCAGCGTTGATTATATGGTGCGTCTCGGCTGTCAGCGGGCAGTGCAGACTGATAAGGTCTGCCGTGCGCAGCAGCTCATCCAGCTCCACATAGCGCACAATGCCGTCCAGCGCGGGGTTCCTGTACTGGTCGTAGGCCAGCACCGTCATGCCAAACCCGTGACAGATGCGCGCCATGGCCGCGCCGATGCGCCCCGTGCCCACAATGCCCGCCGACGAGCCGTACAGGTTGTACCCCAGCAGGCCGTCCAGCGCAAAGTTGTTGTTGCGCACCTTGATATATGCCTTGCAGATGCGCCGGTTTGCGGCCTGCGCCAGCGCCATAGCGTGCTCGGCCACGGCCTCCGGGCTGTAGCCCGGCACGCGCAGCACCGTGATGCCGCATTTCTGCGCCGCGGCCAGGTCCACATTATTGTACCCCGCGCACCGCAGCAGTAAGCAGCGGATGCCCACCTGCGCCAGCTTTTCCAGCACCGGAGCCGAGCAATCCGCATTGACGAACGCACACACCGCGTCCCCGCCCTGCGCCAGCGGCGCGGTGTCCGCATCGAGATTCGCCGTCAAAAACCTGATCTCGCAGCCATATTCCGGGTCCGCCGCCAGCACATCAAAGTAATAATGGTCATACTCCCGCGCCCCGTAAAAGACGATCTTCATAGCAACCCCCCTGTCATAGCCAGTATTTGCAGTTTACCCGCCTGCCATACCGCCCATATCCTTATGCGTAGGATAAAAAAGCACCCCCGCACGGTTTGCACCGTGCGGGGGTGTTGTTGTGTTGAATCACATGGGGCTTGGTGGATGCTAACGCGCCCAACCAGGAGCGGCAGCATTGGGTACCGCTACCCTATGGGGAAACCACACAATTAGTCTTTCTTGCGCAGAACGAGGCCGTAAACGCCGTAGCCCATCAGCAGGGCAACAACTGCCAGGCTGCCGCCGATCAGCGGAGCAGCATTGGTAGCACCGGTCTTAGGCAGAACCTTGGTGGTGTTAGCCGGGGCAGCGGCAGCCTTGACAACCTGCTTCTGGCTGGCAGAAGTGTTGGTCGTGTTGCTGGAAGAAGTGTTGGTCGTGTTGCTGGAAGAGGAAGCGCTGGAGGAAGAAGAACCGTTGTTGGTCTTGGTCTTGCGGACCATGACCTTAGCGGAACCATTGCCAACGTAGAAGTCACCAACCTCGCACAGCTCATAGCCAGCGGGGACGCTCTTCAAGACATTGAAGTTCACAACGGTAGTACCCTGGTTGACAACCAGATCTTCGGTGCCGACTTCCTTATCGGTAGCCTCGTCAACATAGGAGATCTTGATGGTGGTGGTGGGAACCTTACGGACAGCAGCGTAAACGTAGCCGTCACGGATGGGCAGGTCGCCAGCCAGAACCAGCTCGTAGCCTGCGGGAGCGGTCAGCTTGCTGGTGTTGACATAGGTAGCATCAGCAGGAACAGTCATCTCGACCTCAGCGATCTGCTTCTCCTCTTCCTCAGAGTAGTAGTTGATCTTGATGGTCTTGGTGGCAACCTTGCGGACCTCAGCGTAAACATAGCCATCACGGATGGGCATGTCGCCGACTTCGGCCAGCTCGTAGCCAGCGGGAACCAGAGCGGCGTAAGCGCTGGAGTTGACGCAAGTAGCATCAGCGTTCACAACGACAGTGGGCTCAGCAACCTGCTTCTTCTCCTCGGGGCAGTAGAAGTTGATCTTAACTTCCTTGGTGGAGACCTTACGGACCGCAGCGTAAACGTAGCCGTCACGGATGGGCAGGTCGCCAACCTCAACCAGCTCATAGCCAGTAGGAGCGGTCAGCTTGCTGGTGTTCACGCAAGTAGCATCGGGAGCAACAGTCAGCTCTTCTTCCTTGATCTGCTTCTCTTCAGCCTCAGAGTAGTAGTTGATCTTGACGGTCTTGGAGCCGATCTTGTTGACAGCAGCATAAACGTAGCCGTCACGGATGGCCAGGTCGCCGCTCAGGACCAGCTTGTAGCCCTCGGGAGCGGTCAGCTCGCTGGTGTTGACGTAAGTAGCGTCAGCAGCAACAGTCATCTCGACCTCAGCGATCTGCTTCTCCTCAGCTTCGGAGTAGTAGTTAATCTTGATGGTCTTAGTGGTGGCAGGAGCCTTGACCTTGCGGACAGCAACATAAACGTAGCCATCACGGATGGGGAAATCGCCACTCTCAACCAGCTCATAGCCCTTAGGAGCAGTCAGCTCGCTGGAGTTGACAGAAGTTGCATCAGCAGCAACAGTCATCTTATCCTCGCCAGCCTGCTTGTTCTCGGACTCAGAGTAATAGTTGATGGTGATGGTCTTGGTGGTGGGAACCGGCTTGACAGCAACGTAAACGTAGCCATCACGGATGGCGAAATCGCCACTCTCAACCAGCTCATAGCCCTTAGGAGCAGTCAGCTCGCTGGAGTTGACAGAAGTTGCATCAGCAGCAACAGTCATCTTATCCTCGCCAGCCTGCTTGTTCTCGGACTCAGAGTAATAGTTGATGGTGATGGTCTTGGTGGTGGGCTTCGGTGCCTCAACCTTGCGGAAAGCATAGCTGCCCTCGCCCTTATACCAGTAACTGATGTTGGCTTCCATTTCAGCAAAAGAAATCTTATCGCCAGCATTGTAGGTATTCTTTGCGTAGTCTACATCAGACCAAACATAGCCATCTTCAATGCTCGGAGCCGTAACGCTTTCGCCTGCAGCCACGGTAGTGGGCTCGTGCAGCTTTTCGCCACTGGTAGTAGTCCACTGAACACTAATCGTCTTGTGCTCAGCAGTGCTGTCTGCAAACGCTGCAAACGGTACGCACATGACAACCATGAACACAGCAGTCAGCAGAGCCAGCAGACGAGTTTTGAAGTTCGTTTTCTGCATGTTAATTTCTCCTATTCTTTAAAATTTATCTAAAGCGTTTTGCAGGCAGATGCCCCAAGCGCACCCGCCTGCTTGCGCAGTAGATACGGACATATATCCAACACCCCCACTTGGGATGAGGGCGGTGAATCAGAGGTTATTATTTCCTTTGAAAAAGGAAATACAAAAGCCCTAGGGCTTTTCAGCTTAATTTCTGACCTTATTTGCCGGCAGGCCAGCGGGCAGGCAGAAGCGGATCGCTGTTGATGTGTACCTCATCCGCCGCAGTGGTCTCGCCGTCCCGCAGGGGGCGGGCCAGAATGACCATACGGGCATCCTCCATCTGGTAGGTACAGGTGCTTAAAGTCAGCAGACGCTCGGTGGGGTAGGCATAGTCACCGGTGGTATAAAACGCGCGCTTTGCCACCTCATCCAAAAATGTCTGCTCGGTGGCATCATCCAGATTGATATACTGGTTGAAGTAGAACACATCGCCGTCACTCTCGCGCGAGGTTACGGCATAAACCGCTACGATTTTGTAAATCTCACTTTTATATAAGGTATCCAACTGCAGGTAAGGGTGTGCTGTGTAGTAATCAGCGTCGCGGTACTTTTGCAGATTGGAGAAGCGGTCGGTATTATTTACACCCATGTTATGCCCGTAGATGACGAGATGGCGGCCGTTTTTCATGTCGCACTCAAAATCTGCAAAGGGCATGCCGCGCTTATCATCGGCGCGATCCAGATCATGGTATAAGTAAAAGTAATTATCGGTGGTTTGCAGGATGGGCAGGTCAATGTCCACACCGGGGATCTCGATCCAGCCTGCAAAATCGGAGTTGCGGGCAATGAGATCGGCGTATTTGGCCCGCTGGGCGGCTTCCTCGGCGGCCGGGTCAGGGGTGGCCTCGGGCTCCTCTATAATAGGTGCAGCCGTTTCTACCGGCTTAATGGCTTCCATCTCTTTTTTCTGCTTGTAGGAGGGAAGCCAGAGGATCAGCCCGCCGACCAGCCCTGCAAAGGCCGCGCCGGAGATAACCCCTGCCAAAAGTGCTTTGGTGCGTTGTTTCATAAACTAAGGTCCACAAAGTAAGCGTCGGCATCACTGCCGTCTTCGTAAGTTTCCTGATAGGCAACCGTCAGGGTCGTGGTGTCCTGCGGGACAGCAACCAGAATGTTGCCTTCCAGCGTGGACCCCGGGCTAACCCCGGTAACCTCGGACAGCATATCATCGTCCACAGCGTCAAAGCCAACGCCAAAATCGCTGTCGCCATCGCCCCATTGGAGCTGGAAATCGTCTTTAAAAATGAGGAAACCACTATCACTGGTGTTGGTAACGGAAATGTGAAATTGTACCAGCTTGTCTCCCTCGGGGATGTCGATTCCGTTGTACGAATCGATCACTTCGGCCTGGCCGCAGGTGAAATCAAACAGCGCGGTATGCACGGTTTCATCGGCTTTTGCACGGGTAGACTTTGCCCCGCCGCAGCCGGCCAGCAACAGCGCCGCAGCCAAAGCCAATACACAAAGGACTGTTTTGTACAAATTAAATGTCGTTTTACTCAAAACCGTTATATCTCCAAAAGTAATTCTATTCCATCGCACATTTTCTACGATGATCTTAATAAATGATACAACAAATCCAAGAAAATTTCAAGAGTTACACACACTTTGTCCGCCGCTAAAATGCACAATTATTGTCCAAATTTTGCGGCAAATTGTGATTACCGCGTTTTAATAGTGTATTTAGTGCGTTGTACCACAATTTATAGTGTTCGGTAAAAGTTTGGCAGGCAACAAATATTCCCGTAATTTCTTGCATCAGGCAGCGCTCCGCAAACCCTCACCTTTCAGCACTTGCCCCTCCGCCCGCGCATGCCTCCCCGGAAAACAGCAATAAAAAATACCCCGCAACTTCTTGCGAGGTATCTTTTTGGTGACCCGTGCGTCCATCTCCCGCGGACTAAAAAACAATCCGCAGGATTGTTTTTTGCCGCCTGCGGGCGGCCGTCCTGTTCGATTCCTCTCACGGAAGCACCAAAAAAACTCCCCAGCCTAAGCTGGGGAGCATTTTTTGGTGACCCGTGCGGGAATCGAACCCACGTTAACGGCGTGAGAGGCCGCTGTCTT